>Ga0157363_1000741_pt1 | contig 25588 bp, 19 predicted proteins | sample AttsexASBM1_FD_111477 | JGI IMG/M metagenome (GOLD analysis project Ga0157363, IMG submission 111477) | Fungus gardens microbial communities from leaf cutter ant in Ribeirão Preto, State of São Paulo, Brazil - Atta sexdens ASBM1 | ecosystem: Host-associated > Fungi > Mycelium > Unclassified ... | reverse complement strand
TATATATATATATATATATATATATATATATATATATATATATATATAGTATAAATTAAAAAAGTTAAAAATAATTTGAATGTTTATAACAATTTAAAACACAATATTCTCTAAGAAAATATTATATTTTATTGTAAAATAATCTTTATTGTGAATGCAACATTAATGATTTTTCAAAATAAAAGTCCTACTAGATTTTTTTAAATACATATGAAGTATTATATAGAAAATATATTGTGCTTTGATGTTTGCATAGTGTTTTGTAAACATATGTAAAAAAATTCCTTTACTTTAGAAGTAAATAATATATTTAAAAATCAGTAGTTGCATTGAAATTTCTTTAAATAAACCTGCACACTTACACTAACAATATGTACACAAAAGTCAACTACTCATATGTCTAATATATAAAAATATAAAGTAATGATAACAATTATTTATATATCATTTATTCTCTTTTCATACATTTTATCATACATTTGGCATAAAAGATTTAATATCTTTTAAAACATAATAAAAGCGGCTACAAGCCTAGCTGAATGTTCGTTGCTAACAATTTAATATTTCAATTTAATATTTAAAATTAATGATAAAACAAAACATTTTCGACCCGTTATCGGGTTGAATTCTTAATGTGATAAAAATTACAGTGTAATATAGTAAATTGTTTTATGTCCATTTTTTTACAATTCTTTCATATGCATTGTATTAGTCAATGTTGCAATGCAGTGTGTCCATTTAAAAAAAAAACTGATATAGGTGTTTTCAACATTTGTAGATACTTATATTCGCTTATTATATTTTCTTCTTTAGTACTATTGCATTGTGATTATGTGAATGTAATTTCTATCAGTTTATAATAGAGAGAAATGTTACAATTTTGAAGCTAGATGTAATTAATTAAAAGTCTATGTGATAATATCAGTATCTAATAAAATAATGTAATATCTGGATGAAAATCCGCAATTATATCGTTAATAAGACCTTAAAATGGAGCTTTTAAGATTTAACTGTTATACTTAAATTTCACTTAAATGTCACTTTTGTTGTTGAAATGAGAAAACGAGAGAGCAAATTTGACAAAAGAAGAAGAAATGTAATAGGAGGGAGTGAGGAGATTATGACAAGAATAATGACTGAACAGAAGATATTCATCGGAAAATAATTCTGTGTAATTCTGTTTATTTAATCTTTGTGTCTGCTTCTTTAGAAACCAGATATTAGTCTCTTGTTATATATAATGGTTCTCTGTTTAATATTTTTACTTCCCGTTAAAATCATAGTTTGACATTCGATGATTGGAAATTACTTACTTTAGTGATCTTTTATTTCTTTTCTATCATTTTTTCTGAATTAACAATTTTTGTTTCTTTTTGAATATTAATGAATACAAAATTTAAACTTGTAGTATCATACTTGTGGGTTACAATATTTTTTTCCTGTAGGATTTCTTGCATGTTGTTTTGCTGAAAATTATAGTCTGCTGGCTATGTTGCTGGCAGCCGACCTGCTAGACTTTCATGATACCGGATATTATTTTTTTTGCTTTGATTTTTCATTGCGAATTTCTTATCTTCTCCGCGCGAATGTAAATTTAGTACTTAATTTTAAACTTAAATGCAAATGTAAATTCAAATGTTATTGTCAAATTTTTTATTAAATGATATGCTTGTTTATAAGTTTATGTGATATATGATATGTTAGATTCTTTTGTATCTTTGTTTCAATGTAATGCTTTGTTATAATTTAACTACTAGCTACTGATTTTATAACAGTAGTTTTGATACTTTGCCATTTGCTATGTATATAATTTGCAATAAAGAATGAAATGAAATTTTATGTTGGCTTAATTTCTCATTGTGAGAACTAATTAAGGTATTCTATCAATATAGAAGATCTGTGATGCATGTAACGTAAAATAGGTTTTGCAGTACTGATAGTAAATATTGGAATGTAATGTATTGACAGGAATATTGGACGTCTTCCTAGAGCTGTTTTTGTACATTTTTTTTGAGCTATTTTGTAAAAAAACATACTCACCACTAAAACTTTACGAGCAAGTAGAAAATAAATTCCGGCCAGAACGTAACTACGATATAAATCTTCGCACAATGATTGCAGAAAACTTATTTTATTTTGTTGAGCAACAGTTGCCCAATTTCGAAAAATTCGCCAATTGAAATCGTAAACTACAAGAGACATCCAGAATTCTTCGATCAAATGCAAATTGTTAAGTAATTTTATATTTAGGTCTTGCGTATTCTAAGACAAGGATCCAAAATCAAATTATAATTTATACAACCATGTAAGAAATGATAGATTCGAATATTTAAAAGTCCAAAACAGTCGTAGTTCTAGATATTAATTCATTATTAATATTAATATTTTATAGAGTATATAATAATATATATAGTATATAAATATAGTATATAATAATAGTATATAATAATAAAGTTAAAGATAAAGAATTAATATATATTTTGTTAGAATTCTCACGTAACAATTCACAAGCTCTTTATACTCTAACCGACAATGACCGATAATCAAGACTCAAGGCTAATATGGCTACACCCTATAGTCTAATTTACATCGGTAGGTTAAAGTGAAGAGCACAGACTCTTGCATAACACATGAAACATATAAAATTGAACCAATCAGAGTTCTTTATTTCATGAAAAAGAAAAACGATTGGTAGTATTTCTTATGGCTTCTGCACGCTTACCGCGCAGCAAAATGTGATGCGCTAGCCAATAAGCTTACAGCTCCTAATGTGTTCATTATCGCGTCTCATTCTGAAAATGCTTCCGCCGCGCGACAAGCATTTTCGCGTCCAGTGTGCGGGAGCTATTATGGCTCTCGTACACAGAACGCGGCAACGTTTGTCGCGCCTCGGAAGTCGGTACGTCAATTAGCGTCTCGCTCGGAAGTAATAGATATATAATTTTCACCATACGACAAAAGTTGAATTCAATTCAACTTTAGCCGCATGACGGAAATAATATTATATCATTTTTAGAAGTTTTGCATGTGACGAAGCATGTAAGGTCAATTTAAGAACATAAAATTATTGATTAGTATTTATTGCGCAATTATTGCGTCAACTTTCGCCGTGTTGCCGCGTTCTGTATGCGGGAGCCATTAAGCCGGTTCTATATTAGTTGCAAACTAATCGCAAGTTTGTTGCGACAGCCAATCTGAAACTTGCATTTTGAAATCATGCCTCATATTGGCTATCGCAATGAACTTGCAATCAGCTTGTATCTAATGTAGAATTGGCTTTACGTGTTATACGTTATGCAAGAGTCTGACTCGCCGCTTTAGAGATCGTCCAATTGCATTTATCCCTTCCACCATGGTCGGCATGGAAAAGTACCTTTACTATTTCATGATTTCACCTTTTCGATTTCGTTTTCCGTATCCATGAGACGACACCTTTAAGGTGCTTTTCATGCTGACGCTCAACGCTCATTTTCATTGTCAAATTAGATCACGTGATCAATATTGACTTGATATTCGTCAAATTCTATTACGTGACTTATTTTAACGCCGAAAATGAGCGTCGAACGTCAATATAAAGAGGCAACTTTATAAGCAGTTTTAACCTTAATACGACTTGTTTCGATTCTTTGAATGTTGTGTCTCGTTATTCTATAAGCATTTCTTATCTATTTCTTATCAAAATATTAAATAGCTGTAGAAGAGTTATTCAAGATTGTTTCAGTTGATTGTAATATCAGATTGATTGTAATAAATCAATCATACCATGATTACGGCAACCTGGAGATTACTGTCTCCGATTAATCGGAAACAGTTTAATCCGCTAAATTTCTTTTGCACTAGGTAAAGAATATTATTTTACTTTTCTGCAATTGATTATTTAAATCTGAATAATAGTTTTTAAATGTTAATGAAACATGTAATATGAAATGAGACCAAGCATTTCGGCAGTGTTTTTATTGTAGCAATTTACTATTATATGGAGATTATCACATAATTTTGTTTTCTCTGTTGTGTTACAATTATTCTCTAAACATTGTAATTAATATGTGTAAAAGAATATTAAAATGACAACTAAAATATTTGTATAATAATACATATTTTTTATTTCTTAAATTATCATAGATATAAATAAATTAATTAAAAAATTGATGTTGAAAGGAATGAATTATTAAATTTTGTTATTAGGAAATTTGCTTCTGTACAAGACTTTACTATACTTAAATCAAAACAGAATGTAAAAAAAGATTCTATCCCACCAAAGCCAAAGAAGCCACCAAGCGCATTTATCTTATATTACAACTCTATAAGGGACAAATTGCAAAAAGAATATCCTCATTACAAACCAACTGAACTTTCGAAAATAGCATCAGAGAAATGGGTACAAATTGACCCAACAATAAAGCAAAATTTACAGAAACAATTTCATGAACAAATTTCTATATATAAACAAAAATTAATGGATTATGAAAATTCTTTAACTAATGAACAGAAGATGGAAATAAAATCATTGAAAAAAGGACATACTTTGAAGCAGAATGAAATTAAACAAGTATTGACATCAATTATTTTGCATATATTGTATATATATTAAAATTTCTAAACAATAATTCTTTTATCTTTCTGATAGAAACTTATGGACCTTGGAAAGCCAAAACGGCCATTATCTGCCTTCATATTATTCATGCAAAGTAAAAAGAATACCAAAAACCCACAAGAATCATATAAAGTAAGTTAACTATATAATTTCTTAAGTTGGGTGTACTTTATTTTAATATAAATTATTTAGAAATATTTCCTTTTTTGCATAGTTTTTTTCTTTGTATATAAAAATATGAATCTAATAAAATATTTAAAAATTTTCAAGAGTTTTTTATTATTTTTGCATTAAAGTTTGCTATTACTAGTAAGTTTTTATTAGAATAAAGTTTTTTCTTTTTATATTTCTAGGATTGGCTAAATAATATAACTAATGAATGGAAAAATATGACGATGGTAAATAAAAGTAAATATAATGCAGAAGCAAGTGATTTATTTAAAAAATATAAGATTGAAATGCAAAAATGGGAGGAAGAAATGATTCAAGCAGGTCATTATAATATTATAAAATCCAATGTTAAACATAAACTCGAGACAGATAAATAGGAGTTAGAGTGCCCCAACCAATGTAGTGTACCTATTGTTGAATCTATTGCTGCAAATTTCTCCAATGTTAGAATTGAAAATAAAGAGAATATTAAAATAGGTTGGGGCATTAGTACTACACATTGTACATTTGGAAAAGATCCTGATACTAACAGTGGTAATAAGAAAATTATATTAACTTGAAAAAACTATATCAGTTTGTAAAATTATAAAATATTCATATCTAGATCAACGACATGAATCTACAAAGGGCACGGTACTTTGTGATAATACAAATATTTCACAAACTACAGTGGAATATCCAAGGAAAATGGATATATCGATAAATGAAGCTAAAAAGTCAGTTGTACAACCTCAAAATATATATAGACAAATATATACATATTTTTTCTCACCATGGAAAAGAGTTATAATAGACCCAAAACAGACTAGTGAAAACGGGAAGATGGTAAAAACATATATATTTATTAACATTATTAGCATAGTTTGTCTTTTAATATCAATGTTTTACATTTTAAATCTTATGTTTATAACAATAGAGTATATTATTATATATTATACAAACTATACGAACAATAATATTGTTGATAATAAATAAATATTGTTTGTGTATACCGAAACCTATTGGTAATTTGTATTTTATTTTTATACATTATGCACTTTGTAATATATAATAAATAGGATATAGTTTATTTCTGTAATAAATTTATGTAACCCGTTACATTTCTGTATAAAATATTCCTTGATTATTATGTTAATTAATTATCCTTATTTACACATATAGAAATTAACAGTTTCCTAATATATCAGTATCAATTTTGTTTCATTTTTTAACTGTATATACTAATATCTTGTCTTTCTTCTTTTTTTATAGAAATTATACTAACCCAAATGAGACTATTATGATGATGACAGCAGTAGACGTGTATAATAATTTATACTATCTCAATATCATACATACATATTTACATTATTAAGAGCTGATTGTTTTATCTTCAGATAAATTATATAGTAATTTACCTATTAGATAAACAAAAAAGTAAAAGAGTAAAAGCATAAGGAAGACAAGATAACAGTGAGCTGAAGTTTATTGAAATGTGACACAACCCAGCAAAGGAAATTTATGTCATTATTATTTTAAGAATTGTGAAATTTATCTTGAAATTACATGCATTATTTTTTATCTTCTTATTTTTTTATGTACGTGTGAATGAATGATGTTATATGTTCATGAATTATAAATACTTAATGTTTCAATCCAAATAGTAACAAAAAATATACTTTATATATATATATATATATATATAATTTTTTTTGTTTTTTTTTCCAGTTTAAATAATATCCTTGTCAAAATCCATCTATCCATATTATAGTATCCTAACTTTGACAGAAATGCAGAAATTTATTTTGGATTTCTTCTTCAATCTCCTTATAAAATGGCATAATATAATAAAAATGGCGTGCCACTTATGCCATTACGTCTCTAGTCTCTCTATTTCCGTATTAAGAAAAAATAAAAAAATAAATGTATAGAAAGAAAATTCGTTAGAAGAGAAACTACTTCAACTTATAATTTTTTATTCTTTTTTTTGTCAAAACTGAAACGGTTTTTATATATTGAAATTAACTTTTTATTTCTAATTTCTTATATTTTTTGTAATTTTTTATTCTTAATGAAAAAGAGATCTAGAAAATGAATCTTAAGGAAAAAGAGATTGACATCTAGAAAATGAGTCGGCAATATAGTTGCACTTCCCTATATTATTAAACATTCGTTTTTATATTCTTCCTTTTGATAATTCAAAAATCTTAATATCTACTCTCTGTATCGATTCTTTACTGTTTCTTCAATTAACTGAAATCAGAAAGAAATTATCCTAAAATTTTTTGCGACAAAATTTCTAATTACAAATTCTTAATTTAATTTTTGTAATTTTCTTAAATTTCCATATGTCAAAAAATTAATATCGTCTGTCCATGTTAAGGATCCAGACATTATTCGATAATTTAATTGCTAATTAATCAATCGAAGTTTAATCAAAATTGCTCTAATATCTGTTTATTTCTTTCAACTTCTTTTACCCATGTTTTCAAGTACGTACGTGCACTGACGGGGTAAAAAAAGTTAAATATATTATATCACCTATTGTTAATTAGAAATTATATTTATTTAATATAAATACAATCTATGTACAAGTATCTATTGAATAACAAAAGATGTTTGCATTAGTTGCACTTTTTGCACTTAGCATCTTCGTTTTTCTCTCTTTTCAACATCCAAATATATATTTATCTCATTTTAAGTGCAAAAATTCTGGGAAATTTCAAGTAACGTGAACAGATTTACAAATCCAAAGAACAAAATCTCGTCTAGAATATTTGGGAATCACTGGAATACACACTTCAAATGGAAGTTTGGTCATGAGAATTAATCTTGTTTACAAATCACGCAATTAAAAACTAATAAAGTGAATAGGTCTATTTAGTTTAACCTCTAATTTCTTTTTAATCCTGTAAATACCCGATAGAAAAAAAATCTGCTTTCAAGAAGAAGAAGAAGAAGAATAGTGAAATCGTAAAAGCACGTTTTTTCCATGTCATTGTGTCGTAAACAATCAGAAATTTATGTCACTTGATTTTCTTCGGCTATTTCCTTCTTGAATAACGTGCAGTTTGAATGTGCACGTTACAAAAAGGCTCATGTGGATTCGCGTATTTTTATCGTATTTAATTGTGTGAAATATGATGGCTGAAATCAACGCTAAAAGAGAAGCAAGAAGGCGACGAATATTAGAAAACTCAGAAAGTCGTCTACACAGAATTACAGGGAGAGTTAATCCGATCGAAATCAAAGGTAAACATAACCAATAACAGATATTAGAAATCGAACAAAATTTGTGTAATGTATTTCTGTTATCAATCAGCATTAAACTATATATAATAAATATATCTAACTCTATTTTTGTTCTTAATTTGCCATCATTGTATATATATTTTGTTGATTAAATTGTTCTATGTTTCTATATTAGCATTCTGTCTATTATCAAGTAGAAAAAGATAATTCTGAGTATATTTACTAGTATTTTTTTAATATATAATATAGATATAGGTAAATTGATTTGAACAGATACAGTTTCAGAATATTTTGCAGATAATGATTCACAAGTGGAAAGCAACAGTCTGAAAGCAGAATCTAATTTTGGAGAGGACAATATCAGAAATGGTGTATGCAATATTAGTAGCAACACAAAATTGCAAAATTGCACAAGATTTGACAACAGACATGAAAGTTTTTTAAATGACATCAGCAATAAAAATATGCATTCATCAGAACAAACATCTAAATCAAAATTTATGTTATATACATTATTATTCAATCGTATTAGTTTTATTTTGCTAGCTGGAATTGTCAATATTTTGTTAGTGCTGAAACTTGACTATTTATTTGGACAGGTATACAATAGTATATATATTTGTGTATACAAACTTATGTTTCATTAATATTTATATTTATGTTAATAACTTATATATGTTCATATATTCACAGGCAGTTATTATACCTTACTTATTATTGATGATGGGACATTTATACAGCTGTACAACATTATATGAAGCACAAGACAACAGTTTATTAGTTATTGCTTTGATGTTGTGCAATGTCAAACCTAGATTAATTTATATATTTAAAGTATCGTTCGCGTTATTCACCACAATACTTAATGATTTTTGCTTATATATGTTTAGTTTTATATTGATGCGCTATATTATTATTCTCTATTATTACTATAATGCTGCAGTACCAACAAATGCATAATTACTCATAATGGAGTAAATAAAGGTAAAGTGGAATTTTATCGTTGGAAATTTTGTACAATGTTGAAAAGGTAGAAGGCTGTTCTCAGAAGAATATAAATTGATATATTATTTTTAAAAACCTGCAGCTGTATCATATTTTTTACGTTTTCAGCATTATGCTGTGATTTTAACTGAATAAGCGTACAGGTATTGTATAAAAGGCACATTAATTTTTCTAGAAAATAATTGTAATAAATACATGTAATTATAATAATTTTAAAACAGATTTTATACATAGATGTAATGACTTTGTAATTTATATTTATATGACGTTGTAAATTTGCAATGTTAAGATTTGTTTTTTTCTACAATTACTAAAGCTGTCCAATGAAAAGCTGCTTAATGAATTATCAGGTGCTTATTATTTCTCAATACTTTAATAGGATTAATATAACAAAGTGCAATCAATTACTGTTAAGAAATGTGTATCAATATTTTCTCTCTATTTTATAATATGTAAATATAAAAAAAATAAGTAAAAACTTAAACCTTATCTTACAATTTTATTATACAATCCTAATCTAAAAACAGATTTAAAGAATACTAGTATCTTTAAAAACTAACAGTATAAGCAAGATATACAAATATATTTAATAATTTTTTTAATTTGTGATTGAAATAAAAAAAAATCGCTTTTTAGACATATGTATGTACAATATTGTATTTTTGTTCTTTTTGAGGAAATTCCTACTGTAAAAAGGAGAATTTAAAATTTGGCGCAAGATATGATCGTATTCATTGATTGGTCAAAAAATTTCTAACCTAAAAAAAGTATCGATAGTATCGAGGTTAGAAATATTTTGTCAGTTCACAATGTACATAAATATCAATTTTGATTTCTCTATCATTGATCGATTCGATCAGATTGATGGAAGGCAATGAAAGATTTCTTTAATTTGTTCTTGATTATATAACAGTAATACGCAACTTGCGACCCTGTGAATTTTTTGCGATCCATCGTGCTTAAGATCAAAAATATATTTTGAATTTTCTATTTCATACAAACGAAATAAACATTATGACTCGCAATATTTTATTTATATTTCTGAAAATGATTCTCTGAAAATAATTTTTAAAAAGGTTGCTGATATAATGTATTCTTAATTTCTGATGCAATAGTAAAAATTATTCGTCAATCGTTATTCATTGGCACATTGATACATACGTGAGATCACGAGATTATCAAATGTTAAATAAAATGATACGTAAGGGTGCATGCCAAATAGCCAGTTCGATTCATTCAAGTCCTCTTGCAGAGGTGCACGACGTTCCAATGAACATAATTATCAGACCTTTCCCTGCCGGTGTGAACGAGGAAAAGGTCGAAAGTTTAATGAATGCGTTGAAAAACGTCGAAACTGAGGACACAGTACCGCCCATTGACGTTTTGTGGATCAAAGGAAGCGAAGGTAAAATTATCAAAATATAATGGCGTGAAAAGTAGTTTTTATCATGGTTTTTACATTCTTACTAATTTATGAATTATAATTGTGCCAGTTTTGTAATTTATAAACAAATGAGATCAAACCATTGTGAAGTTTAGGAAAAATAATTAAATTTATTGATTATATTATAGGTGGCGACTATTATTACTCTTTCGGTGGTTGTCATCGTTATACTGCCCACCAACGATTAGGTAAAGCATCTATTAAAGCCAAAATAATTCAATCAACTTTAACAGATTTACGATGTTATCTGGGAAATTCTACTCCAGACTTGAAGTGAATTGCATGTATATGTGTATATACATATTTTTTTTACTGTTATATATAACTGAATTATATGACATGCATAAACATATTTTTTACTATTATATACATATATATTGTATAATATAATTTTTGAAGAATAATATATATATTTAATATATGTGTCAATTTATTTTATAGTAACTGCTAATATATATATTACACACTAATATATATATATATACATACACACAATTAGAACGAAGGCAGAAATAAAAAAACTTAATTATTTGGTCTCTACTGCAAAAATTAAAATAAAACTTGAGAGTTTAAAATTGATTTATTCTTTATAATAGATAAACAATATGTGCTATCAATAATGATATATGTACTTCCAAAGAAAAAAAATCAAAGTTCAAAATTTATTATTTAATGATAAAGATCTTAATTGCTTAATTATATATATAATAATTGGATAATAATTAAAGAAAAAAAGATTAATATATTTTTATAAATATTATGAACTAATTTAAGAGAAGAACTAATTTAAGAGATAAGAATTAGAAAATATATATTATTTTCTATCATTATCATTTAAAAATACATAATAAAAATTAATCTGGATTCTACAATCTTATTATTTTATGATTTCAAAGCAATAATTAATACAGCGCTATAGCATTTAATTTTGCGATAATTATATTCAATAACTTTGAATATTTGTTAAAATTTGACAAATATTATACTTGAATCATTAAATATTTGTAATGAAATGTTTATAATATTTAGCAAAAGCACACTTTTTTAAATTAGTTGTATTGATTTGCATTACATTTAGATTTATTTTATACTTGCAAAATAATACCAAGTAAATTGAATTACAAATCATAATTTTTTTGTGCATTTTTTTAAATTTCATTACTATTTTGATGTAGACTATTATATGAAATGTTGTATCACAGATAAAAAAATGTTGTAAAACAGAAACTTAAATAAAAATTTAGAATAATATAGCAGTAGGATATCAAATTTTCACAGTATATTATAGTGTAACTCTCACAGTGCATTATCAAATAAATATAAGATTTAAAAATAAATTATGTATAACTTTTTCAGATATTTCCTATTTACCCATTTTGGAAAAAATGTCAAGAAGAAATCTTTATCAAAATATACATTTGTATAATAAAATATACATTTGTATCGATAAAGATTTCATAATATTTCTTCCAAAAATGATAAGTAAGAAAAATTTGAAAAAATTAATTATGAAGAAAATATAAATAATTGCGATTCAATTATAATTATTATAATAATTATAATTGAATTGTAATTATTTATATTATATTATTATAATTATATATTATTATATATGTATATAACTAGAGTATATAATTATGTTATTGCATAAACAAGTATATTATTTTTATATCGCATAATTAATCCTTTATGTTTTTCATATTAAGACTAGGAACATATTTATATGCGCGTATTCTTATTACACAAATGTCAAAATTTCTAATTTTTTTTATTTATGTAATCATTACATAAAATGTTTTCTATACCGATGTTTTCTATTTGCTTCTTTCAAAAAGTACGGTTTGTAATTTCTAGTAATATTATCTGTAGATGGATTGTCTATATCCTCAACAGAATGAGATTGATTCGATTGACTCATAGGTTTACTGTTTCGTAAATGGACAGGTATAATGGATTGTTGTAAATGTAGCAGTTGCGTATTAGTTACCTCGCAATCAATTTGCATCATTGTTATATGATTAGGTGGCGTTGAAAATGTACCTAAAAGAAAAATGCTTTTATAATATTATGTGTCATGTATCATTCCTATATATCGTTATATTGAATTGATTTTTTTTTTCAAGCACAGATGTTGGTACATTCATATAATATTATTTACCATTTATAGATACAGCAGGTAGAATTAAAGACATTTTAGGTCTAGCTGTGTTATTCTTCCGAGAAGCTGGCAATAATAAATGTTCGCCACTAAACCAGACAACATAAAATGTATCATCTTTTCTTCCTAAAGCTTCAAATAAAGAAGCATGTTCACTCAATATTGGAGAAAAGATCTCAATTGCATTATTATCTGAATATTGATTAACGGCAGGAATGTCGATCATTTTATGCATAGTTTTTATTTTCCTATCTCGTGATAAGTACAATTTCTTTTTAGTTTTTTCTTCCAATGGCGATCTTGACAACGATACATTTAAAGAATCTGTCTGAAACTTTGTTTTTCTTAAAGCAGTCTGATTATCTTGATCAGATTCACCAACGATCCAGCGTCTTAATTCGTTGTCTAAACGTATGGACTCACTCTGATTAATATACATTGGACATATTGGTTGGTGTGTCGGTATACTTTTATTAAAACTTTCTTCAATTCGATCTTCCATATTGTTTTCGGTTTCATCTACCGTCCAAAACAATCTTCTGTTATGTTTATCCTTTATAGATACTGATAAACTATCAGATTCAGTTTTAAAATGTACATTTTGTGAAGGTGTTCCCCTTAAAAAATAAAAATTTTTATGTCAAATAAAATATAATTTTTATAAAATATACAATGCAACTGTTTGTTTAAAAAAATCTCAAAATATCTTCACTGAGTTTTGAAAAAATTTCGAATCTTAAAAAAAAATTTTGAACTTTTTTTTTATATCATGTTAAAACTGATAAAAGCTAAAAACTAAATTATAAAGCAACTCTTTAGAAATAATTTTCTTTCTTGTATTGTATTCACACGTGTGCCAAAAAATAAAATACTTGTTCAGATTTTATTTTATGATTTTATTTTAAGATACATGTATAAATTATTAATATTAAAATTAAATTATACTCTCTAGAAAACTTTTTATTAAATCACATGTGTAATGTATAAGTAGAAAGATGCACTGCAATGTTACGCTTACCTAAAACCGTCAACGTTGAAAGATATCATGAAAATTATACCGAAAAGAATAACGGCACTTCCTTTTATTTTCTTTTTCAAAGGATTAAAATTGAAATTTTTATGCTTGTTATTATTTGTGATATTGTTTTCCATTTCTGACAGTCTCTGTTTTAAGATTGTATTTTCCTAAAAAAATATATATAATATTGAAAAATAATATTTTTTATTAAAAATTTATAAATATAATGTATATACATATAAAGCATATAGACTGTTTACCGATTTTAATTGTCTATTCTCTTCCTTCAACTCAGATACTTGTTTCTCCAAAGAAGATACATATTCCTTTTTCTTCTTTCGTGAGAGGCAAGCAGATTCCCTATTTTTTATCATTCTTTGTTGTCTTTTTAATGCCTTTAATTTATATTCTTGATTGTTTTTTGGCAAATTCACGAGATCAATCGCTTCATTTTGTACAATTAATGAATTGGAATTTATTTTATTCTGCATTACTTGAAATGGTGTATAATTTATGGTTTTATTTGAAACCACAATGTTGTTACTTTTCACAGATCCATTTAAAATAGTAGAAGTATCTATTGATTCCGTAGTATTCGTTGGACAAATGTTTGACATAGTATTGATTATTTTTACATTCTGTGGTAATTGAAATGTAGTAGTTTCCGTTTTATCAGTTGAGTTAATATTCAATGAATTTTGTTTATTTGCTGGTAATATCCGAAGTTTTGAGGGATATAATATTTGCTGTGAATTTGCATTCTGTGCAAATGTACCAAACTCTTGAAGAAAAATAGTATTTTGAGGCTCGCCTGTAGATATTAAAAATATTCTAGCATATATGTATGTGTATGTATGTGTGTATGTGTGTGTGTGTGTGTGTGTGTGTGTTATATATAATATATATATATATATATATTATATATAAAAAATAATTTTCTGGTTACTTTTTGTTCACAGAGAATAGATTATTGTTCAAATTTAGTTACAGTGAATTTTTATATCTTAACTTTTTAGTTTGTTTTTGTGAACTTTATCACTTACTCTTACATGCCCTTTATTATTAATTTATAGAGAATATGAAATATTTTGGATACATATTACAAATTTAAATGACTATGAAAATAATCCATTGTCCATAATAATAAAAGCTATTTTTTTCAGACAAAACACATTCGAGAAAAATGAGAATTTTCAATAATTCTAATATTTAATGATATCACATGTATTCGAACTTAGTTTCTAAGATAATATACTTTTTTTGTTGCAAACACATTCGAAGATTATCTTATATAAAGATGTAATATTTTTACCATATTTTATATTTTGTGCAATATTTATAGGTTGGATATGAGCATGCTTCGCAAAATCCGCTTTTGCAAGTATATATTTTGGAGGCTCTGTATCTTCTTTACTAACAGGTATGAATTTAATTTGTTGCATTACACTTGATGAACTTAAAGGTGATTGAGGTGATTGTGATAATGGAGATGTGCATTGCGGAGAAGAAATTATTGGTGTCTCTAAAGTAAACTAAAAGAAAAAATTCAGTTATTAAATATGCATTAAATTTTTATATTTTTTTATCAACATTATATATCCTATAGAACATACTTCTGCTTTTATATTTTGCATTGTACAGTTTGATACTTCTTGCATCGAACATTTCACTTGCCTATCTGAATCATTAGATTCTGAATGATTAAGGCTATTGGGCGATAATGGAAATTGTACAATTGGACTTTCAGGTTCAAATTTAATTTCATTTCTTATCTCATCTATTTCCTCCAATTCTATAAAAATTTCAGGTAAATAATTATTTCTAAAAGATAATACTTTATATGTGTGTGTGTGTGTGTGTGTGTGTATATGTGTGTGTGTATGTGTATGTATGTATGTGTGTGTGTATGTAAAATAACTCTGATATATATATATATATACCAGAGTTATTTTGTGCCTGATTAAAGTTAATCTCTTTAAAGGGGGTCCATAAGTCAAAAATATTTTTCACTCCTTCATTTGTAGTTTTATCATAATCCAACATCATATCTCCTTCTGGCATAATAGGTATTCCTAATTCAGAACTCCATGATTGAAAAAGATCATCAGAAACAAATTGATTGCTTCCTTCTATAAAAGAAATGTTGTGATAATTATAGAATATTTTTAATGCATAATGCTGTAAAGTCAGATTCAATTTTGTTTTATTTTTCTTATATGCTATGCTATATTATTTATTTTATTTTACTTTACTCTTTATATGTAACACTATATTAATAGATTGTGAGATAGAAATGACAACATACATAAAGTAAATAAGAAGTTCCTTTATCTATGTGCAAACATTGAGTCAAATTATTATATTATTTATCTAATTTTATATATACAATTTTATATATACATAATCAATATACAACAAAAATATACACAAAAAATATACATAATAATACTTAACCTAAAAATTCGAACTCGGGAAACATTTGTGCCTCAGGTGCTGTAATTCCACCGTTGTTTCGTTGTCCAAACTCTATACTCGGCATGTTTCCACTCAACAAAACGTTCCTCGATGATAAACGCGGAATTTTATGTATTGAAACACTCAATGAAAAAATTCAAACTCAAATTAATGACACAGTGAGAGCTGAGTATGTTTATATTTATATGTTTATATTTGTGTATGTGTATAATTGTGATGACATTTAATTGCTGTGGTGGCTATAAAGACGTCTTTCTGATATCTGACAGTTCTTGACAGTTTCTGAGAGTAGTTTCTGACAGCAATTAATCCCAGTTTTTTATATCCTTATTATACTAGCGCATCTCTTTATGAAATGAGAATTTAAGCCCTAGACACAATGCGAAAGAATAACGATAGCAATAAAAATAACATGATTTCAACCTATCAGAAATCAGAAGCACTGGAATATACTGAGGAAAGGTACGGTCTGTGATCGAAGTCTCAAAGCATTTGTAACGAGACTTTGACCACAGCCGAAATCACACGGAATAGGACTGGGGAGAGTCCTTATAACAGAATCTAAACAATACTGAAGCAATTGCTGATTGGTTTCGTTTTAAAAGTCAATTGACGTTATCGTTATAACTAGCGACAGCCAATGGTAGGTTAATCCTAAAAGAAAGTACAGCTCTTATTGGCTATCACTAGTCAATGACAGCGATAATTGTCAATAAATGTTCAGAGAATTCCGCAACAGCAGTATAGAGTAGTATACACATTATACAGATATCATTATATAGATGATTGCAAGACATATTGACACACTGTTAGATATATTTTTACTTGTATAATTCTATTCTATCTTTCATTTTGGATTATTTAAATAATTTGAATTTAATTCTATTGTAAGGAGCTTCGCACAATAAATAGAACAAAGAACAGAGAATAAGAATTTTAACCTATCAGAAATTGTGTATTCCAACAATATAATGATTTCTGATAGATTGAAATTCTTATTCTCTGTTCTCTGTTTCCTATTCCTTTTATTGTACGGAGCCCCTAAGAAATTTACTAGATATAGACATAACAGAGATATCAACAGCATCAGAGCTGTGTGGCTCAGTGGCAGAACGAAAGTCTATCAAATCGAAGGAGAGAACAGGCCTGAGATCGAGACAAGGAGTGCCCCTATATTTTTTTTGTTATCGTCAATTGTTACATTATTGTCGCATACATTATTGTAACAATAAACAGTCATTTGAATTGCGCGGCAAACACGGCAATACATTTCCGGTTTTGATTGTTAACCTGGCGGACGGGTATGCGCGCAAATGCAGTGTTTAGACTCTTACAGTGGCCTAGTTTTCACTGAAGGTTTAATCCGAATCAGAATGTAAGAAACAACCAACTACAATTGAGATTTCCTTGTTATAGTCAAACGACAAGGGAATGCTCGATTTGGGCGAATGTTATTACATTCTAATAGGAACTCTAGGATGGGATGCGTTCAGGATATCAATCATGAAACTTTTTTCTTAGAATAAAAAGTGAAAAATTTCTCCATTAATTTCAATGATTAAAATTTCCACCTTTCCAGCCTAGGGATAAAGTTTTATGATAGATATCCGCTCCAATCCTGGAGTCTCTATAACAGAGCAGTGCTGCCAAAAATACCCCGCACTCGCGCATGTGCGCAATCTAAAGCGCCAATGGAGTATCTAATCAGTTCGTAAAACTGGCATCCTTACTCCAAAGAGAAATAGAATTATAAATATATATAAATTAGACATGCCTTTTATTGTGAGATCAATTCTACATTCAATTTCTACATTAATACTATTTACATTATCCAAGCGAATTTGAGTGCCGAGATCGAGTCTTTAAAGCAGATTCTATATTAAACCGATTTTACATTAATTGCAAGCCGATCGCAAGTTTGACAGCCAATCTGAAGCTTGCATTTTAAAATCAACGCATTATATTGGCTGTCGCAACAAACTTCCGATGTTGCTCGATGCTCATTTTCAGCGTCAAAAGAGATCACGCGATTAAAATTGATGCTTGGTATTCATCAATTTTGATCACATGACCTATTTTGACGTTCGAATCGAGCGTCGAGCGTTAGCATGAAAAGGCAGCCTTAAATCGGTTCTAAAAATGTAGCCTATAATTCTCGTTGGTGTTCCTGCTCACTTCAACGGTGCATTACAAATGGCGGTTCCCACTTCTCCACTGGATGTTATATCATCCTCGTTGTTTATCAAATGTTAAACAAGGATGATATGATACCGGAGGAGTACGCGGGTCATGTTTCTGACATAGTCTTTGGTTGCACGTGGAGTAAGAAGGAAGGTGTTTATTGAATTGGAAATTACAAGATTTCGTGTAGTAAATGAGGTTGTTAAGATTTGGGAAGTTGCAATTTGATGTTTGATATGCAAATGCATGATATGCAAATTAGTATAGGATAAGATTGCAGCGTTTCATTAAAAATCTGGATCGAAAACGATCTACAAGAATCAAATAGTAGAAACCCATTGAAACCCATGTAAAACGTATGTATAAAAATATCATTATTTTCATGCTTGCGCTTTTTTTTATAAAAGAATAGCGCAAGTAGTTACAATTTCGTTTTTAAAGCTACGAAAGTCTATGCAGAATCAGACGACTAATAAAGAAGCTTTTTGTATTTCGTTAAATCCTATTGCGTTTTCTCCTTATAATGATTATAATTATTTATTTGTATAGGTTTTAAAAATGGTAAGACATAACAATCAATTACCAGATAATCTTCCACAATTGCAGAATCTTATTAAACGTGATCCGGAGTCTTACAAAGAAGAGGTAAATCTTATATATTTGTGTGTTTTATTCTTCTGTATTAGATATATCCTTGTTTCCTTATTATATTATTATACTTTTATATTCTTATATTCCTTATATATTATTATATTCTTATATTTTGTAAATGAAATATGAATTCCTGAAAGAAATTGTGATCTGCTGTTCATCTGCTTTAACTCTCCAGTTTCCTATAAATTTAAGACATATGTGGGATGAGCTTTAGGATTGAACACAGAATCTATCGAGTTTATTATTAGTTGTATATTCTCACGGAGAGCAATGCTTTTATTTTTATTTTATATTTTATTGTTCATTGCTGTATTAGTTGTATTGTTTATTGTATATAATTTTATTATATATAATTTTAATATTAATATAATTTAATATACATAATTTTTTTTGTAATACATTGTATTTATGAAATGCTTGATTATGTAATTTTATTTTGCTGTATACCATATTGATAAAATGTAAGTATAAAAACAACATCATTATTTTCATACTTAGTGCTTACTTTTAGCTTCTTTTTCATAAAGCTACAAAGGTCTGCATAGAGCCAGATTTTGTAACAAAGATACTTTCTTGTTAGTTTCCATGTTTTGCTAGACTTCATTATATTTTCTCTTATAATGATCAGTTATTTCTTCATGAGTTTTAAAAATAAGATAATTTACAAGCAATCCCTATGTATTCTTGTATACATGTTACATAAAGAAAGAAAACTCCATGATTATTTCAAATGTTTAACATAATATGTTTAATTACAGTTTCTTCAGCAACATCTGCATTACAAGTCTATTCTAGAAGTTTTCCGTCTGGAGCCTACACAATTTAACAAAAGTCTCAATGAGCTAGTAACCTTCTTGGCTCAGGTTAGCACATACACATATGCTTAAACCATAGTAATAAAAGTATATGCGATTTGGCTAAATTTAAGAATCATCTTAAGTTTATTATAAGAATGCTATAAGGAACGTCCATTATAAGAACTAATTTATCAAAGCTAATTGTTTGTCTCTCAGATAAGTGTGACAATCAATGATAAAAACTAAAAATTGATTGTATTCCAATTTTATTTTTTGAGTAATTTTAAGATTTAATCATGGAAAAATATTTAAAAAAAATAAGAAAAAATAACATTATATGCCGTGAGGAAATTGTATCACGGCTGTATTCTTTAATCGGCATAGCAGATGAACCAATGCCAGAGAGCATTTTCGTTTATGGACACATGGCTACTGGAAAGTCATTAATTATACAAAATTTGCTCAATTATTTAAAGTATAATGTTAGTTATGTTAATTGTATAGAGCATTTAGGCAGTAAACACATATATAATTACATTCTGGATGATTTAGTCACATCTATAAAAGAATCAAGTAGACACACACAGTTGAAACATAACTGCGACAATATTATGGATTTTATAATTGCGCTTAAAAAGATTTCTTGCAATGATAAACGTCCGATTGTGTTAGTATTCGATAAATGTCATAAAATAAGACATTTTGATGTGACTTTTTTGCCAGCGATCTTAAGACTCAGAGAGTTAGCCGATATTAATATATGTACGATTTTGATAAGCGAGATTGTTTGGGACAAATTCAATACCAAGATAGGCGCATTGAGGCCTATAAAGATTTATTTTCCCCAATATACGAAGGATGAATTAGCGCAATTGTTATTATTAGATAAGCCAACGAATTATGATACAGATTTTTATAAGAATTATTTGAATCTTTTTCTTTCTGTATTTTTCCGATTTTGTAGAGATTTAAATGAGCTTCGGCACATGGTTAAAATAAATTTTGCAAAATATGTAGAACCTATTGAAAGTAAGCGAATCGAGCCAGATAACGTTACTGCACTATGGAAGAACATCTCTGCTACTTTGAGATCTAATTTGGAAATTATTTACCTTAGAGTTTCTACGAGCGATTTTTTGCAACCTGATTATCAAATGTCTCGAGAAATTGAATCGACAACAAAACTAGCTTTGAGTTTTGAACTACCGTTTTACGCGAAGTACATGCTAATCGCGGCGTATTTAGCTTCATATAATCCTGTTAAGTATGACAAACATATTTTTATGAAGCAAAGTAGTAAGAGAAAAAAAAAGATACGGTCAATTAAGAAAACGGAAAAAGATGCGGAAAAGAAATGTCGAGTATTTACTATTTCAAGAATGTTTGCAATCTTTTGCGCTATTCTCGATGAAAAAGTAGACATCAATGCTAATTTACTTGCTCAAATCTCTACCATGTGCCAGCTTGGTTTATTATCTATTGTCGGAGATAACATTACGCAGTTGGATGAAACAAAATTCAAGTGCTGTGCAAGTCACGACTTTATTATCGTTGTAGCTAAAACAGTTGGCTTTGAAATAAAGAATTACTTGAACGTGAATATGGCTTAAACATGCTTTATATACACAATTTTTATGTTCATTTTTAGTTATAGTTTTATGTGTGTGTTTATTTCTAACAGCTTTGCCTAATGATTTATTATACGAAGAGTTCTTAAGTAATAAAGAAAAAAAACTTACGTATTTATGTTAGATATTTATGTTAGAATAAGATTTTATTTATATATATATGAAATATGTAATAGTTTGTAATGTAATGAAATAAATTTAAACTATGAGAAATTTAATTTTGTATGTAAATTGATATGATAATTTGATTTTTTTTTATTAAAAGTTTTATAAACGCGTATTTATTTAAACATTTCTTTTTTTTCAATGTGTTTATTTAAATGTTTAAATAAAAATATAGTTATCGATTGTGTACATAAGTAATGTAATAACAGTATTGTATAAATAATAATTCATTATAATTTATTAACTGCACAATTATTATTGTTATAATTTTAAGAATTCAATAAAATGGGCGCTATACATATTTGTATGCATATTATTACAGGTTGCTCATTGTTATCCAAATGATTTGAAAACATATCCTCAAGAGATTATCGATATATTACAAATTCATAACATCATACTAGACAATGAAATGCGAATGGTAAGCATAATATACATGGAAATTAAATTATGCTATCAAATATGAATGCATACAAATTATTATTACATTATAATTATATTCTTTACAGACATTTTGTAAAGCGTTGATTCAATTACGCAACAAATCCCTCTTAGAACCTACTGCACTTCTCAGTTTATTTTTTGAACTTTTAAGATGTCAAGATAAAATCTTGAGACAATTCCTCCAAACGCATATTGTCACAGACATTAAAAATATTAATGCAAAGCATAAAAATGCCAAAGTTAATACAGTGTTACAAAATTTTATGTTCTCTATGTTAAAAGATCCTAATATCAGAGCCGCGAAGATGTCTGTGGATATTATGATAGAATTGTATAATAAAAATATTTGGAACGACGTCAAGACTGTCAATGTTATAGCAACAGGTTGTTTTTCGAAAATAACAAAAGTAATGGTTGCTAGTTTGAAATTTTTTTTGGGAACTCATTCGGAAGAAAAAGAAAGTGATAACAGTGATTCAGATGATGAGCCAAGTATGAAGGAAATTATGATGGCTAATAAAGTAAATAAAAAAACGAAGAAACGTCAGAAGCAATTAAAGAAAGCTAAACAATCATTCGTAGTAAGTTTAATATTACAGAATTCATTGTATTTATAAAAAATATAAACCGTAACGTCTAATTTTAATGTACTTTTCAGAAAGCTAAAAAGAAGAAATCTAAAGCGCCGCAATATAATTTTTCAGCATTGCATCTAATTCACGATCCACAGGATTTTGCTGAAAAATTATTCAAGCAGATAGAAAAAAATAATGATAGATTTGAAGTAAAACTTATGACTCTGGATGTTGTGTCTAGACTTATTGGTTTGCACAGTTTATTTCTCTTGAACTTTTATCCATATATACAAAGATTCCTTCAGCCTCATCAACGAGGTAAGATTAATAATATAACATAATTATATATTATTTTAATTTTAATATTGTCTAATTGCAAAATATTTTTAATAAATATCTGTCTTTATTTAATATTTTAAGATATTACTGTTGATTTTCTTGATTGCTATACAAGCTTTATCAATTTTTATTGGTTCTGAATCGTGTAAAAAATATATAGTTTCTTTATTTATGTAATTTTATTCAGATATTATTTTTATTTTTATTTTTTTTCAGAGGTTACGAAACTTTTACAATTTATAGCTCAGGCTTCACATGAATTAGTACCACCTGATATGTTAGAACCCGTTTTGAAGACGTTGGCAAACAATTTCATAACGGAAAGAAATTCTGCGGATGTGATGGCTATCGGGTATATAAATTTATTTTAATAATTTATTTGTTGCGAATACGCATATTGCGTTGCTTATATCTCGCTTATATCACTATTTATAATATATATTTCCAGTTTAAATACTGTACGCGAAATATGTACGCGATGTCCATTGGCCATGAATGAGGATCTACTTGAGGATTTAACACGCTACAAACATTATAAGGAACGTTCCGTTATGATGGCAGCGCATTCTTTAATTGGAACGTTTAGGCGTATAATGCCCAACTTATTACATAAAAAAGACAAAGGCCGTCCTACAGAAGCTAATATTATGATAAGGTCTTCCAAATATGGTGAAATTCGAGCAAGCGAGTTTGTACTAGGAGCAGAAGTTTTATATAATCAATCTGCTAAGAATATTGAAGAGACTAATGATAGTGATGAAGAAGTAAATGAAAACATTCAATTATTTTTCTAATTATTTATTTTTGATAAAAGTTATAATATATAAAAATCTATTCAACTATAGGATGATGACGAATGGATCGATGTAAGTGAAAACAATGAGGAAGAAATCGATAATGGGGAAATCGGCGACGAGGAAATCGGCGACGAGGAAATCAGCGACGAGGAAATCAGTGAGGAGGAAATCAACGACGAGGAAATCGACGAGAACGAATTGACTAGTGAATCGATAAAATCTTCTATTAGCGAAAATAAAGATGATAAAACTTTGACGTCACATAGTGTGAACAATAGTGCGCAGAATACTTGTGAAGCGGATAGTGGAGAACAAAAAATAAATAAAATTTCGCAAAAGAAAAATGCTTTAACAAAGCAAAAAAAGAAAGCACAAAAATTAGAGAAGAAAGCAAAATTTAAATCTGAAAAAAATGAAGAATTAACGGCTGAGAGAAAAACAAAGGCATCTGTGATATCTACAGAAAGATTACTCACGGATAAGGATTTTAGAAAAATTGATGTCGCATTAGCAAAGCAAGACGTAACATACATTAAACGTAGCGTTAAGAGAACGCACGATCAAATAGAGACAGATAAAGGTGGAGAATTGGTAAAACTTAGCGATATAGAAAACATATATAAAAAACGCAAGCATGATAAGGCTGCCCGACAGAAATCTGTTAAGGTACGTATAAAATGTTAAGGATTATTTATGGTTGTAATCTTTAAGAATTGACCAGTCACAGTCGAATGAAAGAGGAATAGTCGACTATGCTTAATCAATTGTTACAAATTATTATAAGTTAACAGATTACGGCCAGTGTAAATAATTCTTTTAATTTGATGTATGAGAATAATGTAGCTCAGCATTATTAAATTTACAGAAGGGGCAAGAAGAACGAGATAAATTCGGTTTTAAGGATCGGCGACAAAATCAATTATGCAGTACCACAAATCGTGAGAAGAGAAAAGGAAAAGCATTTTCAATGTTAAAGCAGAAATTAAGAACAAAAGTAAAGCGATCTTTTAGAGAAAAACAAATAGCTCTTAAAAATCATCTGATAAAGCAAAAAAGAATGAAATAATTAGTATTGTAATTAACTTTTACTCCATATTTTTCTTAATAACAGACATACAATTTGATGTACATATATAATGTACAATATAATGTACAATAATGTATATGTATTTTTAAATATATTATATTCGGACTAAAAAGTTAAGACTATGTGTGTGCTTGTAAGCACGTCAGTGCTTTTCTTTATATTTTTATTTTCCTTCTTTTGTAAGTACTACTGAATATCATACTTAATCATACTTCTTCTGTACTACAAATTTTGTCAATTTTGTCAATTTTTATTTTCCTTTTATATAAATACTGAATCATACTTCTTTTTGTCAATTTTGTATACTGTCAATTTTATTAAGATTATATCAACAATTGGTATGATATTTCGTAATTTTCAAAGTTTTATGTAATATAAAAAAAATCTCGTCTCACGTTTATTTGTAAATAACAGAAGGATCGTTACATTGATATTTTTATTCTAGAAATAAATCAAGAGAAATTGTAATTAAATAAAAAATAAGATAGGATAAACTATAAAAAGATTATAAATAAATGAAATAAGTAGAAATTATTAAATTAGATATTGATAGTAACAAAAGTGAGCGAAAATTGTCTAACTTAGCGAATCGAATCTATAAACATTTATATTATGTCTACAATTAGATGTAGAATTCTCTATTGAATATCTCTTTATTTTATTTCATGCCATTTACACAAATTGTTACTTTTACTTTAGAATGAGGAAGGATACAAATATTCTCATACTGAATATACATACATGTACATACTACATGCTAATAGAATATATGTGTATATATATATATATATATGTATATATATATATATATATATATATATATAT
>Ga0157363_1000740_pt1 | contig 25591 bp, 16 predicted proteins | sample AttsexASBM1_FD_111477 | JGI IMG/M metagenome (GOLD analysis project Ga0157363, IMG submission 111477) | Fungus gardens microbial communities from leaf cutter ant in Ribeirão Preto, State of São Paulo, Brazil - Atta sexdens ASBM1 | ecosystem: Host-associated > Fungi > Mycelium > Unclassified ... | reverse complement strand
TACAGACGGTGAACGGACAATCTGTCCTTCTATGGATACAATGTGATTATATATATATATATATATATATATATATATCTTACATTGTATATCAGATATGTATATATATATATATATAGGTATATCTCTTCTGGACATGTGTTATCACTTTGTTTTTGAAAGCCAGCGATAAGATAGTGATAAAAACGAGCATGCAGAAATTGCTGATGATAATAATAATAACACTTACCATTTGCCCGAATTGAGAGGAATTAGAATTAATGGATGTCGAAACAATACATTTTTAGACAAACGTTGACTCATCGGCCAATACGAATTACATATTTGATTTGACTTTCTCTTCCCGAAATTGAGTTAAAATAATTAAAAAACAGAACGCTTTAGATCCATTCGCGTTGATTTATCCTTTTGCTATTTTTCTTATTTACATCTGTTATACTTTTGTATTTATTTCTGATTCTGACAGCGGCATGTGTGGCCGACGTCAAGATGGTTGTAACTGCAAATGCAAGTCTGTTCATATTTACACTTTGCACTACTATCTTATGTGTGTATGTATGTTATATACATACCTACTACGTTCCAAAATGTCTTCCCTGAGAAAGTTTGGAATCTAGCCTAAAATAGAACAAATATGTAAATTAAACGAAAGAGAAAGAGAGAGAAAAGAGAGAGAGAGAGAGAGAGAGAGAGAGAGAGAGAGAAAAAATATATATAGTCACAAAAAACTAACGTATAATGAATACAGTAATATATATTATAATGATTTAATACATGTAATTATAAAAATTTTCATCGAGGACAACAATAATAACTATTTATTATTATAATTTGTCACTGATAAAAATTTGTCTCTGACTTTTTATACAAATTAGAACATTTTTTTAGATTACATCTTAATTTTTTTTAGAATTTTTCATATATATAGTAAATTTTTGAATATTCTAACCCATACAGCACAGAATTTGCAATATCGCTGCAAAATCTTTGCAATATTACTGCAATGTTACAACTATTCGCGCTATGGACGCAAACGCTACCAATGCTGTTCTTGGAGCCAATAACGAGAGCGTTATTGCAAGCTTTATGAACAATCCTAACGTAGCGTTGGTAGCATTTAACCAGAGATATATTCGTCGAAGTTAAGTTAATGTAGGAGATTCTGTTTTCAATCAACCAATCAAACTTTTTCCTATAATTAAAATTTTTAAGATTTTGTAAAGTATTTGTAACGTAAATTTTTTACTTTCTCGTAATAAATAACAAATGCAATCTCAATTGCAATCTCTATTGCCAAAATAAACAATGTAGAAACTAGATAAAAAAATTAATAGTTACACTAAGTAAATTAATTAGATAAAAGAAAGAACCTTTGAGCATCCGTTGTTGATTTCAGAAGTATATCTACACCTAGTAAGGATCTTAAGGGATGCTGCATCTGCAGGGGAGCGTTCAGAAATTATGCCTAGGTAATTCTGGAGTGCTCTAGTGTGCGCCTCAAACGTTCAGAAACTTCAGGTATAATTTACCCGCTTTCAAAAGCGTTCAGAAACGATTTAAATCACTCTATCATCAACCTACTTTTCAGTCGGGTAAAAGTAGTCTTGCATGCGCAATGCGCATTTTGCACTATAAAATCATGTGCCTGATGAAACTAAGGTTAAGTTATATAATTATTGAAAGATTTTTAGGTCACTACATTTAATATACAATTGATTTCTAGAACAAATACGATCTCTTTTTCATGATTGTAACAGCAATTAATCTTACTTTCATGCAGTTTCTCAATCTTCACCGATGTTTATCAGTTACCCAATTGTATCACCCAAGGCGTTCAGAAACTCCTTCATTTAGACGTCTCACTCTGGGGTGCACCCAAAGTTTACCTCACCTTACCAATATCCAGATTTTTTTCCTGAACGGAAAATCCCCACCGGAATACCCTGCCTCAATAGTAATTTTTTTTCCGTACACGAGAATTAAAAATTGCCAGTAACAAGATACCTTTGACTTTAACATTTATAATAAAATCAAATATACAAGTTGCACTTTGCAGAAACTTTGAAAAGTTAATAATGATACACAAGCAAGAATTATGTTCACTCCAGCCTAGTGGCGAACCATCAGCAGAGATTAAAATTGAGATTGCATTCATTTTGATAAAATTTGAAATTCACACATTACGTATGTATGTTACTTTACGAAGTTCTAAAAGAGAAAAGTTTGGTGAGAACTCGAGAACAGAATCCCCTTAAACATTAACCTAACTTTGTTGTTTGACGAATGTTAAACGCTACCAACGCTACGTTAGGGTCGTTCACGGATCTATAAAGAATCTGGAAACATAATAAAAAGCACAGGCAATAGGAACAGGAATAATAGATTTCAACTTATCAGGAACTATAAATAATGAAACGGATGCTTTCTGATAGGTTGAGATCTTTTATTCCCTGTTCCTATTGCTTATGCTTTTGTATTTCCAGCTTAAACGCTAACGCTGCCAATACACTACCTTGGAAGAAATAGCGTTGATAGTGCGTAGTTGTGACGTACACGCTATCATTAGTGATGTCATGATCGTGTTTGTCAAGGCTTAAACACAATAGGCACAACGAACAGCGAATAACGAGCTGTCCAATCAGAACTCTGGGATACAATATCGAATTTACATACCAGAGCTGTGATTAGACGGCTTATTATTCTCTGTTGTCTGTGTCTATTGTATTTAAACCTTTAACGCTATCTGCAGCTCCGCGAACAGTTTGTAGCGTTAAATAGCGCGAATAGCATCTTGCTACATGAACGCACCTGAACGTGCTTCAGGGGAAGACTTACTCCAGGGGAATACTGCTTGTATTCATAGTCAGGCCTTAATATATAAATTTAAGGCTTTCTTAAATTTATCTTCAGATACTCTACGAATTATTTCATTGGCTACTGAGCATCTAAAGATAAATTTAAGGATGTCTTATGTCTTAAGGTCTGACTATGGATACAAGCATTAAGATACAGTCACAATAGAAGGAATAAGGAATTATATTAAAATACTCGTATTCATAATCAGGCCTTATATTTAAGGCTTCCTTAAATTTATCTTTAGATACTCTACGAATTATTCATTGCTTGCTGAGCAAGATCTAAAGATAAATTTAAGGAAGCCTTAAGTACAAGGCTTGACTAAAAATATATCGGGCATTAGGTCTGTATTTTGAATACGCTTACAACGATGTTAGCGCATTAACATGCTATAATTTACGTTACGTATACTATAAATACTATATTTCAGAGATAAAAGTGCGTTCTAAATATGGGCCTTAATTTATATAATTTCTGGAAAAAAAACTTAATTTAAACTTATTCAGATTTCATAAGATTTCATCAAAAATAATAAATAGAATTAAAATCTTAAAAAATCTTAAATATTAATTCAAAATTAATTATGAAGAATTTCAAAAAATGATATTGATTTGATTTTCTCATTATTTCTGAAAATTAAGTGTTCAAAATCAGAGACATTTTTTTAAAAAGTTATAAAATTAATCAAAAATTTAAAATAATTCTGAGAAAAAAATTTCATTATGGAATGCATAAAATTTGTAGGCTACAATTTAATGCCATGTATGAAGTATATATAATTAGCTTTGTTTGTATTTATTTCCAATAACATCTATATTAATTAAGTAATATTTAAAAAGTTTAAATATTACTTAATTAATATAGATTCTAGTGTGTACTTGTACATTGATTTTCAGCTGAAAGTATTCGTTCTTGTCTAATCAATGCAATAGCATGGAAAGAATCGTAAAATTATGAACATTATTTTACGAAGTTTGGTACAAACCTAGAAAAAATCGGGATAATGGGTCACTCTCAGGTCAGGTTATTTCTGTTGCCATCAATTGCCACATTGTAGTCATGTATATAATTTTATCTCGCTTAAAATTCAATACATTTCGTTCCAGTATTTTAAAAATTGATGTTTAAATAAAGACGAGTTTTCTTTTTAATACAAATATTTCCATTTATGTGAAATGTTTTGTCAAAAACTTCGCGCATCAATCAAACTCAAAAACATCGTAGGTTATGTCAATGAGTTCAATCACTTGATCACATCAAAATGTACGTGTAAAAATGAACAAATGAGCATTCGTATTTTACCACATTCAAGTGTCTTTTTTTTTTACTTGGTTTTAGAAAGTAAAATTTTACTTTTTATCGCTGTGTGTTGATGGAAAAGTAATAAAAAAGTAAATAAAAAAAAAGTTGGCATTTTTTAGATAATGAATGGAAATCGATTCTAATAAAAATTTTGTAGAAAAACCATACATTTGTCAACATTTGCTACATATTGTGCCTACATGAAAAAGTGTCACAATTTTGATAAATGACGAAATTTACATAAATGTATAGCAAAGTGACACTGTTCGAATTTTGAAAACTCGTGACATTATTTTAAAAAATATATTATAATTAAAAATATAACATGAAAAGAAAGTGAAGTTATGCGTAATTTTAATTTAATTATTGATTTATTAATCGATCTAGCAGATTAATCGCTCGCTCTTTGTTTATAATTTTATATTTTGTAATAATTTATTTCAGTACTTTGATATTTAAATAATGACGAGTTTTCTTTTTAATCCGAATATTTCCATTTATATAAAATGTTTGTCCTTTAAATTCATTTTTAATTAAAATTCAGAAAGAATTTTGAAAAGTTCTACTGAAAAAGTTGTTAACTTTGAGATATGTTTCTACGAATTTTTTTATCAATATATTGCAAAGAATTTAATACTAACAAACATTTATATTATATATTGTTAAATTATTATACAAAAACAAATTTAATATATTTATGTGCAGCCAAGAATGAGCAATTGCAACATAAATTGCAGATCTTGGTCAGCAATTTTTGCATGGAAAAACTCTCGAGAAGCGCCAATGTCTTCGGAGACATTTCAGGCAGAAAATTTGAGCGAATTCCAATGAACGAGCGCGAGCAGGAAGAGGAGAAATTTCAAGATACAGAAGTGCACGTTCCATGTCGACTGAAACCCAGCTTGGGCCAGTACGCTAAAATGATCAAGTCACATATATCTAAGAACGATTTGAATTCCGCTTTGCAGGTCCTCGACTTGATGAAAGAGAACCGAGACAAACCCACGATATACTTGTACAATCTCTTATTGTATGGGTTAGCCAAACAAGGTGACATAAAGCAATGCTTCAGTCTGTATAATAAGGCAAAGAAGTATGGATTACAGCCGAACGCGGCGACCTACACTAGTCTGTTTAACGCGTGTGCTTTATCTGATAACAGCGAAGTAGCTCTGAAGCATCTCAACAGGCTGCGAAAATCACTTTATGAGTGTCAGTTTCTGCTGAACGATACGCATTATAATGTCATGGTAAAGGCGTACAGTTGGCACGGTCAGATCGTTAAGGCCTTTCAACTGGCAGACGAGATGAGAGACAGACGTATTCCCATCGGAGAGATCACTTACAACTCTCTGTTCCATGGGGCAATTTCTGACAAGAAGGCTGGCATGCGACATGCTTTAATTGTGTGGCATTTAATGCGCATGAAAAATATCAAACCGTCTTTGACTACTTATAATCTTCTCCTGCGAGCGATCAGGGACACGAATTTGGGAAATTTAAAGTCCGACGATGTTCTTCTCTCGGGATTCGATCAGACTAGGATTTCGGTATTGGAAGGCGAGAAGCCAGATTTGTTGGCCTCTCCGCCTACGTTGAGCACACTTTTATCAATGGGAAAAGAACAGAACATTATGCAACGCGATACCGACGTAACTGTACAGAAATCGATAAACTTGAATGACGTGTTGATCAGGAATCGTCTGATTTTATTCGGTGGTGTAGAAGGATTTCTAAATCGAATGTCCGACGACGGTATTATACCTAATATCAAAACTATTACGTTACTCCTGGATTTAATTCCAAACACGATATCCGCTGAGAATATACTCATCAAAACTGCAGAGGAGAAAAATATTAAATTGGATATTGACTTTTTCAATATGCTCATTAAAAGGCGCAGCATAAGATTCGATTACAAAGCTGCCAAAGTAAGTGTTATGATAAATATGATTACTTGCACTACACTGGATCACTATACTAAAGTATTTAAATGCAATGACATAATATAATCTATTTTGATAATGAAATGATACATAGGGATAGACAAAATAATGTCAACACCTGAGAAATATATTATTGAAGTTAGTCTACCATTTATCTTTAATATAAATTCTACACTGTTAAAAATTTCATGAAATTTAATATACTTTGAAATTACACAATTTGGATTTAATTTCATGACATTACATTAAATTTAATGTATTTTTCATAAAAATTTATGAAATTTAAAGTACTTTTTATAAAATTTTATGAAAAAGAACATTAAATTTCATAAATTTAATGTACATGTTTATTACATTTAAGTAATTATTGTAACTTAATTTTTAGTTAAATTCATTCGTTCTTTTAATTTCGTTCACAACCACGAGCTTTACAAAGAAAGTATTTCTAACCTTGGGTACCTTTGTTGAAGGAGAATTACACATGGCTTGAATAGTATAATAACTGCTATAGTGTAATATTGTACCATTCGTCTCCAGTAGAACATCTTCTAATTGCTTAAAAGATATTGAAGAAATTGGTTTTTCATTCTGCTCTCTCTTGACAATTATAAATGATATTTAAATTAGATAATTGTATTGGCCAGAAAAGATTAAAGAAAAATTCTTGAGAACAGAGGGCAATTTTGGAAAATACAATGAGAAACAAATTTTTTCCTTCAATATTATTTATATAAGCAAATGAAAAAATCGAATTACTACAAATTTTCAGATTGAATTATTTGAGCATTGAAGATCTAGCTTTTTGATCGTACGGCCATTATTTCTATTTCTTATTATTGAATTTTCAAATGTACGGTTCAGTAAAAATTCTTATTGTTCAAATGAAAAAAGTTCTACTAAAAGAATTTAAATATTCCGTTGATAACTTGCTACTTATTAATAAAACAAGGAATGAAATATATGATGATGTATTTCCTAAGTGTTCATATTATTTTGTCTGTATATTCTGGTAAATAACGCGAATGTCATTAGGAATTTAATTGTTTAAAATATATATATGTTTTCATATTTAACTTTGCGAATTTCATGTACAGCTTTTAGTATGTAATCATTGAGCGTATTGCAAGTAACTAAATTTGCTATTATATTTTTATTATTCGAATTTTTATTATTCGAATGTCATATTGATGCGACTTAATAACTTAGGAGGTGGTAAGCATAGCGGAAAAGAAGGGACTTTCTCCAAACGTAATGACATTCGGAGTTTTGGCACTTGGTTGTCAAGAACTTATGCAGGCCCAAGAATTTCTGGAAGGAATAGAAGTTTTTGGCTATAAACCCAATTCTGTAATCATAGGTACTCTCGTCGATACGGCTTGCCATAAAAAAAACTTTGGATATTTGTTGTTTATAATGAGATATATGATGGAGAATAGAACGAGACCTACTGCGCAGACCATCGAAATCGTAAAGAAATTTTCAGAAGAATTACCGAAAATTGAGAAATTGAAAACGACGGTACGTTAATGAAATTTGTCACAATTATTGTTAGTATTAATCTTTTTTTACGTGCTTAACTCTTGATCAATTAAAAAAATATATACATTTCTTTGCAATATTTTGCAATTCTTATTAGCATCATTATTAAATTAATGATTAAATAATTAAATTGATGATTTAATTTGTGATATTATTTCAGCTTTAGTTTATGATTATGTTTTAAATCCGACGAGTAATCGGCGGTTTACATAATTGGAAAATGTATTTACGTGTAAAATTTACTTCAATCTATTTAGTTCTTTCTTTATTTGATTTATTCATATAGCGCGATCTAATTTAATTTATAGAATATATTATACACTCAAAAATTTGATATAAATATATAAAATTTAAAAAGTTTGAAGGCTCAAAAATACAAAATATAAATAATAATAGGAAGCATACAATCACAACGATAAATGTTTAAACGAAAGTCATATATTATCTATCGTTGTGGCTGTTTATGCTCTCTATTATTTATATTAAATATATAAAATATTTTTTCCAGAGCAAGTACAGATATCGAAAATTGAAGTGTTTGGAGGACAATATTGAAAAATTCAAAAAGCAGTATTCCAAATGGCAAAAATTGATAAAAGAATAATTCATTACAAAATGAAATATTATTTCTGCAAAATACAGCCTTTCAAGAAAAAATTATATATTGTTATTGGCATAATTACTATTTTGTAAATATACATATATACGAAACGAAAGACAATAATAAATCAGCGGAGATACGTGGGACGAATTTCTTGTGTCCAAGGTCGACTCCTAGTACTGCTGCTAATAGCACGCGATGGGCATGTTCCGCGGATGTTGAGTTTATTATATCCGGTAGGACCGGTTGGCTGAGCTCCGCAGGTTTCCAGCGCTACAAACTCATCCACGTGAAGAGACGGTGGCCTGGAAGTGTTGGGCGGCCTCGATCGAAAGGGATCGGCTCCTCTACCTACTCCTCCACCTACTGGACCACCTCGTAGAGAATTGGTGAACTGTGTCCGACCTCGTACTGGTGTTACTAAAAAATTATCATTAAAAAAAATCATGAATCGTCGAACACACTACATAATTGAACATAAAAAAATAGGTGAGATTGATCAAAAATTGTTCACTTTTCCTTTTGGATTTCTTAACATTTTTCGATATGAAGAATTAAAGACCGTCTAATAAATCCTTAATAATCTTACCAAATGGCTGTTTCGACTTGGCCATTGGAGAAATCTGTTTTTCCGCTCTATTACTTTCCTGTTCTTCATCCTGAGGTTTTGATTGCAGAGGTTGAGTGGTGTCATCAGGAGGTATTTTAGAACACAAGTTTTGCGCCTCCGCTAACAGATTGAAGTCAGCGGGTAGTAATTCAGTGGCGAGTGCCAACAAGTCTACTGTATCTTCAGTTTGTGCTTGATTGGTTGTGAAAGAAAATTTTTTGGGCCGGATTGGACTATTAGTTGTACAAAGACACCTTTGCGAGAACTGGTTCAATAATGCTTCCGGGGTGGGTAGCAGAGGCTCTAGCATCTCCGGGATAGGTTCTTTCTCTTCTTTCTCTTCGGCGGCTCTCAAAATTTCCTTCAGTTCTTCCGCGCACTTCAATTTTTCTAAGGGATGATCTGTCTTTTCCCAAGAGATCAAGAATGCCAATTGCTGCGCGCGCAGATGCAAGGTCCTCGCTTCCGACTCGGAGGCGATTAGGTTCTCCAAAAAAGTTATGGTCAATTCTACAGTGGAGTTTGTTTCGGGGTTTTCCAAGCTCAATACGTGATCCAGTAGCGCGCGCAAGGCGCCGGGATTGTTCTCCAGGCAGCTCTTTACATGGTACAGACCATAATTGTGATTACTGAGGGACAAGAGAATGGTCAACGTATTTTCTATCACATCTAATTGGAATTTTGTGCTGATCGCTAGGATATCGATTAGAACCGCGAGTATAGATAAAAGAGGTTCCTTGCTGGGCACCGAGTGCGTCAATTTCTTTTCCAAAGGTTCGTTATCCTCTTGTACTAGACTAAGATTGCAGTTGCATAGAGTTTCGAAGATACTGAGAATCTCATATTGTACGTTGACGTCGCTGCTACTTTTCAAAGTGGAGCACATCATCTCGATAACCGGCGGATATTTTTGATCAGATTTTACTTGCGCTCTGGACGCCGGACTGGTCAATGTTAGCAAAGTAGCCTTCATAGGTGCATGCCTAGCTAGATCATTGATTAGAGCGAGAATAGGAACATTGTTCTCTAAAGGAGTGGCTGCTAGAATACCATCTAAAAGACATCTCCCAACCAAAAGAGCTGTCGGTGCTGCCAGGTCGCTTAATTGCTTGCATACTGTCGATAAAAGAAGTAAGACGTTTCCATTCCAACTCGTGCAGAGTAATCGAAGAGTTTCAGTGAGATTCGTGGCCTGAGCTTGAAGATGTGCTGACCAGAGCTTTCTTAGGCCCAGAATTCTTGTTGCGTCTTCAATGATGGTCTCTTTCGGTGTTAAGACAGGTGGTAATAGGCGAGTTAGCAGCTTTAAACCTGGCACGAAGTTGCAAGGACGGAAGGAGATCATCTTCAGAACCTCACCTAGCATTTGAGTCCATAACGATTTCGCCACGTTGCCAGAACCGTCGGAATCGACAGCTTGCGTAAAGACTAGAAGCGTCCCCACGATTTCTTCGGACAGAATCTGTACCATTAGATTAGATGGGATGGCTTCGATCAAGGAATAGACTCCGAGCAGCGGAACGACGGCTGTAAGATCCTTAAAGTCTGTTGCCATGCACTTGACGAGTCTCTCGAGCAATGCTCTGGTCAGCTTCACGCAAGGAAACAACAAAGCGATTAACGCCATGCCTCTGCGACCAGTTAGAGCAGCACGATGAAGAAACGGTTGTTCATAGAATTCAGACACGTTTGCCATTACGGCAACCAGAGCGGTGAGGCCGTCAGCGGCGAATAATTGAGTCAGAGCATTTCTGTATTTGAGTTCAATGTACGGTTCTAAAGGGTCAACGTCATTATTTGATGGGAAGATAAGATAATGCAGGATTCTACAGGCGGTGATTAGCTGGCCTGGGAGCGATGCAGCCTTCTCGGCGCTTTTCCTGATAATCGTTACCAATAGGGAGACGTCGCAGTAATCCCAATGAGAAGTTTGTGCTGCGATTGTCAGATATGATATCACATCCCTGAGGATGACATGCTCGCGAGCTTTATCCAGTATTAATTCCGCACGGTTCTGGAAGATCTCTACCCTGTCGGAGTAACGGACAACCGCAGAGATCACCTCGGCGGCGAACTCGCAGAGATTAGAATCTGATAAGAAAGGAATCAGAATATCTAAGAAATCGCCCAGGGATAAAACCGTAAGAATAGCACGCAAACCGTCTGGAAAAATGAGAAAGGAATGCAGTCTTTTCAAGATCATCCAGTCGGAAGTCTGTTTCAGGCGAATCAGGCACTGTGCAACTTGGAGACGCCACGCTAGGATACGTCCGGCACCTGGTAGCTCATACCTCAGAGCTTTTAATATCAGTTGAACTCCTTCGATCTCTTTCAATAAGTAGAAGAGACCTTCCTTAGTATTGGAGAGATGCAAGAGGAAGCGGCGGATTAATTTAATCATTTGCAAATTGCAATTAGGGGAAGATAATGCCAGTAGAAGATGATGGGCCAGTTTATGATGTTCGAAATAAGCTACCAGATGAGCACGGGGATTGCGAGTATGTTCTCGTTCGAATTCCATCTGGGCACCAGCTGGCAATTGGCGTTTAGGCTGCGCCATCAACGTTGGGGCGTACACGTAAGCATTCATCAGCTCTGCTAAGCCGAATTCGTCGAAATTCTTGATCTCTTCTAGATATTCATACACATGTACTTTACGGAAGAGCGAACTAAGGGCGTATTTGAGCCTAGCTAGCTTAGCTGTGTCTAGCATCGTTAGTGCATTCCTGTACAAGTTGTTCCTTAAAAATTCCTGTACGATTATCGGGCTGATCAATGCAGCATCGAGGGCTCTTAAAGCGGAAAGTTTCACTGGTAACGCCACGTTTTCGCGCATACAAAGGGATAGTAATTTATATGGGGCTTGAACTTTCAAGAGAATTTCTGGACCTTTCGATAATCGACAGAGAGCCTCTGCTAAGCGAACTCCCACTTTCACGTGTCGTACTTTGTATGCTGGTTGCGGTTGCGCCCTAGCGAGCTCCATGTCTAAGCCAGCATTGACAATATCAGTCAAATCATTGATATCGTTTATGTCGGAGTCAAATGGACTTAGTATGGCACACAAAGTCTCGCAGTTATGAACGAAGGTTTCTTTTTCTTGACCGGATGCATTGTGGAAATGTGAGACCGATTTGGAGAGGGATTGTAGGCTCTCTCTAATCTTCAATAAGGTTTCGTGGTTCATATGCGTATCCTCCAAGTCTCCCAGCTTCTCTAGACTTAACAAATCAGGTGGCACCATCGCGTAGATTTCATCCATTTGTGATGCTTCACACTCGAATTCGGCAGTAGATGGAACATCATCGGTCATTATGTCCTCGTCCGATAATATCGGCTCGAAGGGCTCACCAGTTTCTGGTTCGCCAGCTTCCTGTTGCTCTGCTTCTTCTTCTTCTTCGGCGGAGATGGACTCTGGACTTAGAGAGATCAGGGACTCGGTAGGTGGAGACAAAGGTCTTTTTGATGGTTTTTCGCCTGCGTTGGACGTCTCTTCTTCCCATTGTCTCGATTCTGTCTTTCCCGTGTCGGACGTGGTCGTTCTGGACGGTTCCACTACTTGGATTGGTTGTGGTGATGGAGTTGCTGTCACGCATGTTTCTTGCTGCAATGTAATTAGTATTCAGTGTTCAAACTCGAGTGAAAATTGGATCATTAAAAAAATATGAAGAGGATATCGCCGCCATTAATAAAAAAATGACAAGAGTAAAAAAATTAGCATTAGGGTTTAACTGTAATTACCCCATAACTATCAAATTAATATGAATAAATGATTTATTAAGACCGTAATGTGAATACATAACAAAAATATAAAAGCTTATGTGATATATAATTCACATTGAATTATTTAAAGTGTTAAAGACCCAGATTCTATCATTATAGGCTTTTATATTTTTACTTATTGTGTATTCAAATTAATACGCTATTAAGATTAAATATATTGAATTATAAATATTGAAATAAAAACATAAAATATGCAACATTTCATTTTCTAAACATCCTTTAGATACTTTATTTGGATTAAAAAAAAAATGACATGTTAGATTTTTTTACCGATAAATTCGTTTGATGTTGATTCTCGTAATACCATTCAGGTTGCTGTTCAGAAGGAATTTGCACAGCATTTTCAGGATTTTCTTCTATGGAGCTAACGCAAGCAGTAGAGCCAGCGGCCGAACTAATGACCTCCTGGGGATTGTTCAGTGATTTGGTCAGAGTACCATACACTGCAAGCGTAATAGTGGTATACCATCCTCTCAGTACCAACCCATCCGTTGGTATCTGTTTTCGTTCGCATTCCAATTGGATATGGATATTCTGCTTATATTCTAAACCACCTAAAAACTCGAAAGTGGAAGCCCCAGGTTTGCTGAGATCATTCACGAAAAACTCGATCTCGAATTGTGAGGGATTGGTTGCTCTAAAAAAATGAAGTCTCTTGTATTTCTCAAAAGTTCAAATGTTAATATTGATTAATGATTTGAGAAAAAACTGCTATTTTTAATGCTAAGAATAAAGATTGATTACCCAAGTCGCACTCCTCCTGGAAAATCTGCCTGTACTCTGGCACCTAATGGAATGATTCTTACTTCACTAATATAAACGGGCTTGGGAAATTGCACTAAGTCCAAATTCAATTCCTAAAAGCATAATTTCTATATGAACATCATGTCATCCAAATGTATCATAAAAATTAAAAGAAAAAGAAAATTGGGATTATGTGTAGAATAAAAGATTTTTATAAAATCGTGTGTGTAAGCAAAGTTTAATTTTTTAAACATTGTGTACATTCAAATTTAAGTCTTAGAAAAAATAAACAGTCTTAAAAAAGGGATAAACTTTTTTAAGAATTTACTGATATTTTTTATTTGCAATGCATATAAAAATAATATAAAAAATTGATGATAAATATACTTTTCTATAATAATTATAATTTTAACATAATTTGATAATAGAAGGGACAGTTAAATATTTGTGAGAAAATTATACTTTCCGGTTATAACAATTATAACCTCAAAAATATAATCTTCAAATATATGCATAATACAGTAAAGTATATTAAAATTTCGATGTATCACTGATGTAAATTTTAACAAAATTAATAATAAATAGCTTTCCCTCAGGTTTAATTAATCGTTATTAAATGCATGTAAACAAACCTCTGAAATGTCATGGGAAAACGTATCGAAGAACAACAATTCGATGTTATCCATGTCTCATACCACTAAGTAAATATTCTTGGATAACATAATACCTTAAATATTAACTTTTGATAATAAACAGTACTTTTATTCTATTTTTCATTTTATCCGTTAATCTTGTACTATTACTCTGCACTCTCTTTTATTTGGTTATATACACGTCAAAGTAGTACATTCTCTATGATAAACGTTTTCTTGTGTTTCGTATTTTGTAATATGTATTAATATGTGTTTGTTGTATAATAAATATTATACAATATAATTGCAATTATACATTCCGAAATGACAACATCAGATGGCATCAGTGAGCATCAGACAATATTATTTGCGTTCTGAAAACAACTATTTGCATACTTTACAGCTAGGGAGCGTCCCATTTAACTATCTTATTGCAATTGGCTACAATGGGCTACAACGGGCGTTGAGTCCGCGCTGAACGCAACCATACTGCACGGAGTCGATTATTGGTGTGTTCTCTGATTAGAGCCCAGAAAGTATGGCGGCGTCCACGGAACACGTGTGTGGATAAATATATCCAACATATTCAAGAATGGATGATACGACTGATGATAAGCCGAAAAAAGCACGTAAGCGGACCTCAAAAAAGGAGACTGAAACTTCAACGAAAAAGGCGAAAATCAATAGCTCTATCGAGGAAGTAATTGAATGTGATATAAAACGACAAAACAATGATTCTGATAAAAATGACATGAAAGACGTTGTTTGCGATGACCAGCAGGATATATTTAATGGACAATCTTTCAGAACGCTTTTTTCCTCTTCTAATAACTTAGCCGCTCTAAGGAAGTTCGTGACAATATGCAAGGAGAACAAAGAAAGAAATCTGGCAGCAGAGTATCTGCACGCTGGTGGCAGTGTCTTCGAAATTCTAAGGCTGTTAGAGTCTTCTGATAAGAAAAGTACTTCTATTGCTACCACTGTCTTTTCTACAACCTATATTTTACTAATGAGGTATACGTCTAGCCGAGACAACATACATGGAAATCTGTATATTTAACTCTTAAATATATAAATACAAAAGTTCTCAAAAGGATTAAATATTTAATAATGATATATCATATTATATCTAACAATATAAATGTATTATTTTATTGTTAAAATTGATATTATCATTGCATTTAAGTATTTTACATAAAGCAACCTTTAATATGCATTAATCCAATGTAGTACGAGTGATCACATTTACTATAACTTTAATTTTAGTTTAATTCATTCTTCATTTTTTTTCAGTTCTAAGAATTAGAAGAAGATGAAGAATAAGTTCAACTAAAGTTAAAATTAATCTATATTGAAATCTATATTCATTTAAACACAGTAGACTTATTTCATTGAAGTATATTTTATTTGTAGGATTTTGACGGAATGCCCTCAATACCGAAATAGTGCAATAGAAGCTTGTCGTCACTTACTAAATTCATACATGTCTATTGTGTATTCTATGCTTTCCATTCAGAGCAATGCCAAGCAGCGTAAAGTAATATTGAAGCTACTAGCGGCAATAGCATCTCTAGATAGCAGTTTGTCCAGAGAGCTGCTTATCCATCTGTCGTTGCAACAACAAACATTAGAGAATCTGGTACAGCAAACCAAACCCATGGATTCTCAAAGTGTCAGAACATGTTTCATTCATTTTGTTCTTGCTTTTCTCGTGGAAGGGAACGCGCTAGTGATCAGAACACTCTTGGATAAGCGCAATTTGCTTTGTTGCATCTTCTCAGAACTGCTGTACGATTCAAAAGACATCGTCACCTTAGTTCTGACCACTGTAAAGACATACGTGCTGGAGAATACTGATGTTAGTAAAACGACAAAGTTACATGTATTTTCCACATCTACTGTATTGAATCTGATATCATTGTACAATTGGAAAGGTCCCAACAATTTGCCTAAAAATAAAACTCACAGTTGTGATGACAGTGAAAATTTTCTAGCAGACAAAGAGGTAATTCTCAATCTTATTATGAATTATTATAAATTGTGATATTATTTACAATATAGACATTGTCAATCAAGAATTAGTTTAATTGCAATGTAGTATTTTTTATTAGCAAGAATATTGCTTAATGGATAGACGTATTTGATATTAAGAAATATAAAATTTTATATTAATTTATTACAATAATTTTGGTAAAAGCATAACAAAGCATATTTCTCGATTGAGGAACAATATTGCGGAAAATAATAAATTTTTAATAATTTTTTACAATAATATAATTCATAATTATCGAGCTTTTTGTTTATTTTTCCCGATTATAATTTAGGTTATTAGTGACGTAGTACATGAATTCTTAGTCACTTTGTTAACGTCGCATCGTTATGGAATTATTTTCCATGACCGAACATTGGGTAGTTCACGAAATAAGCACAATCAGCTGATACATACAGTTCTTCAGAACTTGGAGAAACCTTGGGAACATGAAAAGCCATCAAATTTGATCGTTAGGATACTGAGTGCCTGTCCGGATCTAATTCGTTCGCAATATAATGTGATTGAGTCATTTCTTAAACCCCGAGTTTCATCCAAATGGATTTGTCTTCTTAAATTTATAGGGAAGGTGAGATGCCTATAGGTTTATGCGATAATTATTGTTGTGCGTACTATCTTTTCAGTCATCTTTAGCTTATAAAATTTTTTTTGCAGATAGTGAAATCAATCAATCCGGTTAATAGTATCAAAACTTGCTCTGCGGAACTGAAGGCAAACAATTTGATAAATGCATTACTTTCTCTGACAGTTCCAAGCACGATTGTAAAAGTCGCTATCTTACCAGGATTAGATCACGACAGTCTTTCTGTTAGACACGAGGCATTATCTCTTCTCCTAACAATGACTAACCAGCTGAAAGCCATTTCTTTGGCTACACAGGAGTTCTATAAAACATCTATAATTCAAAATCAAATAACTCATTTTATTTTGAGAATTGTCCCTTCTTTGAAAATTATATTACGAATGTGGAACCGAGCTTTTGAAAAAGACATAAAAGCTTCGGAAAACGCGGAAAGTATTCAGAGTCCAGAATTGGTGGATCATCTTGATACTATTTTGAGCGTTCTTCATTCATATCAGGATATATGTCCAGAATTATTGGATATTTCAACAAATTTACAATCGAATTTTTTGCTATCGAGTTTAAATAATCTCCAAGAAGAAGGAACTATTAAGATGGAGAAAGTAAATCACATGAAAGTCAAGACAATACAATTTCTACTTGCTTTGGACTCTTCTATTTTTGCTCCTAAAGAAAAAGCTTTTAAAGAAGCTCTTGTCTTCTTGATATCTCTGATCCGTCAAAAAGATTCATCACCGGATAGTTACAATGCTATTAGAACGCTGCTACATACAACAGATTTGTTCGAAACTTGTGAAGATCAGCTGGATATTTGGATCAATGGCTTTTCAGTGGTTGCGGATTCTGAAGAGAATGAGCAATTGACGCAGTGGTTTATGTCTGTTTTGAAAAGCGCCGTTAAACACATTGACAAGTATGTAAATATTATAACACAAGCAGAAGGAGCGATAAACGATCAAATAGCTAATTTCAACGTTAAAAAAGCGGAGGATATAATTAACGAATTGTTTGATAAAACCAACAAAATCACCAGTCCCTGTCAAGAAGAATTTTCTACAGTAACATCGTCTTTAATCAACGGACAATTTAGTTTTGATGAACGAAAAGTTGATATAATCGATAACAGTTTTAAATTTAATCAAGAAAATTCGAAAGATACTATTAAATCTAAATATATAACACAAAAGAACGACCAAGTGATTAACTTTGATACAAAGGAGATAGAGGATGTAATTAATCGATTACTTGATAAGGCAAATCCAAAGAACTTTCCTTCTAATAAAAATCATCCTCAGAAATTCTTATCTACATCAATATCATCTTTAACGAATGAATTTACTAATTCCGATGAAATTGATGAGGCAATTCATACTCTCTTTAACAATTTTGGTAAAGAAAATCCTTGTAGAATGCAGGCTTGCACGGCAGTCTCACCACTTTTATGCTGTGCGCTGCAAAAGATGAATGAGAAAAATTGTGCCACAATCTTGGCTTATTTATCCTATGTGATGGTTCATACTCTGCACTATCAAGTTATGCCCGATCTATTGGCTTACATGGCAACAGATTTGACCAACTTGCCAATTTATAAATACTTGCAAAATTGGTCAAACAGCAAACAACCAATTTCCTTGAAAAACAAATTATCATCTTTAAGCTTATTGTATAAATTGAGTAATATATTGCTGGCAAATTCCAAGATGGACGTAACTGAATTTTCTAAACTGTTTAATGATGGTCATTGGATGTATTGTTTTAAATATGGTGACAAAGAAGTCACTATTAAGCACTCTTTATCTTTGTACGACGTTAAGACTTTGTTGAAGATGACAGTGTTTTATTTAGCACAGCTAGCGCAGTCAAAAATTTTACGGCAGACCCAAAATGAAAATTGCAAGCTTGTGCTTGTGTTTTTGTTAAACATACCACAATCTATTGAATTGAATCAAGAAAATGCAGTGATACTTGAAGAAAACGCGAGATGTATCTTCACTCATCCTATTTTGCTGCATTATTTCTCGCCATTTTGTGGAGAAACCTCGAAAAATTCGGTGGAATATATGATCGTTGAAACTATTCTAAAGATCTGCGAGTCTATTTTGCATTTGTGTGAGAAACATAATGCAAAGATCTGTAATATTTTCTTTGCGTTTAGAAGTAAATTCCTCACGCAATTGGAGAATATTATTGAGAAGAATCCTTTGGAAGCTTGCACTAATAATTATGATATTGCTATTGAATTATTGAAGATATTGCAGCTTGAATCGAAAGACATCGCGAGCTTGTTGTTCGCTTTGATAAAGTTAGAAAAGAGCACTTTTATTTCGAGCGACAAGCAAAACTTGTCCGTATTTGGATACATCGTTCCGGTATTGCTGGACATGTATTGCAGTAAAGAAGAATCAAGATTGCATGATACGTTGAACGAGCAGTTTGTAGAAAAGTTTAGCTTGCATTTGATTTATTTAAAGTCTAATAAGACAAATCACACGGATGGATGGGAGAAAGCACTGGCAAGATACTTGTCCACCTTTTCACACAATATTTCCGGTATCAGTACCAACATTTTTGCACAATTGCTAACAAAAAGTATTACCGCGTCTACGGTCCAGCTGATAACTACCTTGATCACCAAAAATACTAGGCTGATCTCGTCGTTAATGAAATACTTCCTCAAGATAGAAAATGTGAAGCAAGGAGACGTTGTGTTTCCCATACTGGGCAGCAGTTTAAAATATAAATGGAATGAAAAGTTTCTTCAAAGTCTTTATGAGCGTTACGGCAGCGATATTGCCGCGTATATAACCGAGTCACGAAATCCCGTTCCTTGGATCGAAGAAAATGCAGCAGCAATTGTCTACCTCATCGAAAGCACTTTCGATCTTGCTTTGTGTGGGAGAATCTGCAACATCGTTTCTCAGAACGGTGATAAGTTGGATATGGTGTCCATTTGTTTCGTGCAATTGCTAGAAAGTGTATATAAGAGATACGAAAATTTAGTAACGACTAAAAAGAAACCTTTGATGGATCTAATAAGGGTATTGCTGCATATAATGACATTGACGTTAAAAAAGGAATCAAAAAATCTACAGAAGATCAAAATCTTATGCGGGAAGCTAAATGATGTAGTGATTCGTTTGAAAGAAATGGAAAATAACTTCATCTTCAGTTCATTGAGCAAGAGTTACTCGTGGCCGCAGTTTACCAGATTTTCCTTAAAGTTAGGTCTAAAAGATGCTAAAGACGAGGCGACTCAATCCAATATATTGAAAACTCTGAGCAATTTATGTGATATTACTTATGGAGATAATATTGATAATGAATATGCGAAGACGTTGTTTGAAATGACAATGTCCCATTCAGAGTTTGTTAATATTATGCTTGGGTCATCCTTTATTAAAAGTGAGTTTACACAGTGTGTATTATTTGGCAGGAATATAATAGAAAGCTATATTTATTTGTTAAAAAGTATATATTTTGCAGTTTACTGCAGTTTGTAATTTTCATCTCATAATCATCTCAAAATCAGCCTTCATAATAAAATATTATATAACATCTTGTAAGAATAATATACCATTACTATAGACAAGTTTAATCTTTATTTAAATATTTTATAACTATAGGCGATCTGGTCGAATTATTAAGAATACTTACTCGAAAGAATCGTTCTGTAATGACTATTTCGCATGTACCTCTTTATCTCGCAGCTTACAACGCTACGCTTTGCCACGTAGATCAGCGTATTTTGCAGGTAAGAATCGCGATATATATCGGGATTATTGCGCTTAAAAGAATATTATATAGTTTTAATTTTTTTCAGATTCTCCAGTATTATGAAACTCATAATGTTAAGCTTCAACAGTACTGGCCATATTTGTGGGGGAGCGCCGCAGCAACACGTTACAGTGTAAAGGGAGAGACGGATACTGCACTGTGGAGACAACCTTCCACTTCCGAAGTCTTTAACTTGTTCAATAAGGACATTGTCAATGAGACTATAAAAAATTATCCTATACACAGAACTATGAAAGTAAGTGACCTAAATATTTGTTACAAGACTGATCTCAAAATTTTAAATTTTACAGTCTGAAATATCCTCTACTGTATAATCTTTTTTTTTTAAATAAATTAATTTTAAATATTTATGGAAATATTATGAAACTACAAGTACACAAAAATGAATAGAATCATATATTTTATGGAAGATTTTTTTTTTCTTTATAAGATTTTTATTTTATCTTTGGAGAAAAATTCTATTCTCTCTCTATTGCCTTTTTTCAGAGTAATAAATTATATATACACAAAAATAGTAATGTGTACGATCCAGCATTTTATCTGCCATTACTGTGTACTTTATTAGCAGAAAATAATATCGTTGCGTGTTATAAAGTGAGCCAGAGTGGTGCATTGGCGTTAGTACTTGCTGCATGTTGCAGTGATTCGAACGATATTCGAATGACAGCATATACCATTATCTCTAGATATTACTTTCATTTGGAAGCCTCCAAGTAAGTAGCAATTTTAATAATTACACAAGAAAATGAAATCAATATATACATTGTGGTAAATAATAGGTCTTCTAGAATATAAAACTTTATTATTTGTCATAATTTAATTTATTTGTTAGTAATTTAATTACTTAATTTAATATTAAATTTTAAGTTTAGTTTATTTAATTATCTTTGATTATATATATATTATCTTTGATTATATATATTAGACTTACAAGGAAAAAAAAATTTTTTTTTAATCAGCCTCTCAGCTCAAAATCTTCTATTTCATGCCAAAAAAATCCTAAATTTTTATAAAAAAATATTTAAGATTTAAAGGTAATGGACGATTTTTAAATCAAAGTTTCGATTTTCATTAATACATGTTTGATTTGATGCAAAAAATGGTTTAATCCTGATTTTAAATGTAGTACTGTATGTTTTTGGTTGCTGAACACGATGCAATAATTCATTTAACTCTATGATATACGCTTTAAAAAATACAACCCGATTAATGTGAAATTAATTAATGTGAAAAATGAATTCAAATTTCGAGTTTAAGATCGATTTTAGCAAGATTCAAATGGGTCATTATTCCCCCTAAATTGTAGGTCATCTAGAACAAGATTCAGTTGAAATTTTCTCGGGACCTCCTACAGAGCTTTTAAAAGTTGCATTTAATTTATAATTATATTATAAATTATATTATAATTATATTATAATTAAAAAACGTTTTGAATAGAAAAATTTTTTTTTACAAGTGCTAAAATATATCGCTTTATGGTTTGGACATCCTCAAATCGAATGCTTCAATTTTACAATAAAAAAACTTTTTATTAGAAAATGAAATGAGTACATAATACAAAAAAATATGATTTAATTAATTGAAATAAATTACATATTATATAGTTTATTTCAATTAATTAATTAATCTTTTTTTTTTTGTATTATGTACTCATTTCCAGTTAGAATTTTCCCGGGATTTCTTATGTATACAGGGCCTTTAAAAGTATAATAAAATTAAAAAATAACTTAAAAAATAAAAACTATTAGAAAATAAAATAAATATATAATAAAAAAATACTACATAATACTAATATAATAATGCTAACATAATGTAATTTATTTCAATTAATTAAATCATATTTTTTGTATTATGTACTCATTTCATTTTCTAATAAATAATGTTTTGCATCGTCATTGAAGCATTTCATTTGAGAATGTCAAAACCATTAGGTGATATACTTTAGAATTTGTAAAAAAATTTTTTTTGTCCTTAAAAACGTTTTATAATCTAGTTAAATGCAAAATTCCAATTAAATCTTATTCTGGGTGAACAGACCTACAATTTGAGGGAAGTGATGACCCATTTAATAACGCTTGCTAAAATCGATCTTGAATTAGAAATTTCGTCTTTTTTTCACATTAATTGGACTAAAATTTTATATTAAAAAAAGTGCCGATTTTTTTTCCATTGATTACCACATAGATTAGAAGCAAACTTTTCTTAATAAATTCTGGCGAGAATTAAAATGATTAATTTAAAAAATCAATTTCCTTATTTACCAGGTCTAAAGAAAAGTTATTATGGATGCGTCTAATTGACGCTTTGCGAAATGGAGTTTTTTCCTTAAAATGCCAATTGAAGGATATCCGCTTGAGTTGTCTGATGACTACCTTCTTAGCTAGAACTTCGTTAATTGCCACTCAACCTCTGCATCCTCTTTATTCGCCGTTGCACACCTTCTTAATGGCCAAAACCGCTCTGGACCTAAATACCATACCGGAGCTGCTACAGTTGTTGCATAGTTCGCATGTGGAGCATAATGCGCATCGGTATTGGATTTTGGAGAACATCCGAGATGGTATGAAGGGAGATAACGACGTAAACGTGGCTCTGAAATGCATGTTGTTCAAAATTCTTCTTGATTTTCACACTTGCGTATTGTCGGATGCCAAGACCAAGGTGAGTTAATCTTTCATTTGATATGACATATAATTGAAAATTTATATTCTTAATATCCTTATTTTTAATATTCTTATTCTTAATATTTTCTCATTTTTTAATTCTCTAAATTTTATATTCTTAACGTTTCCCTTGTGCTTAATACTTTCTCTACTTTTATTTTATATTAGCTACATGATTATGTAATAGATAATATACTTGATAATTACGAGAAAGCAATTTAAAAAAGAAAATCATTATCTTATCGTAATCATTATCTTAATTGTCTTAATTGTCAATAATTCATTAATACAAGATATATTTCATTTTGTACATTGCATGCATTTTTGGAGGAAAGATTGTGAGGAAAGACTAAGAATAGGGAATTTATTTGGCTGAGTTAACAATAAAAAGATTCGATTATAATGAATTAAAAATTTGAATTAAAAATTTGAATATTAAGCAGCAATCTTGATTTTTAATCAATTTGTTTATGTGTATAAGGTTGCACTAACGTTACTTTGATTTTAAGTAAGACTTAAAAATTGTCTCTTAAAGTTAAAGTAACGTAGAGGCTTTCTTAAGTGGATTTGATCTGAGAAGAAGATATTTCTTCATTATAAATTTTATTATAAAATGTTCGTATTATTTATTTAAATATTGATATAAACTTTTTTTAGAAACTAATTTTGGAAATCATCGCCTCTACTACTAAAATTCCCAAAGCATCCTTATTCCTCGCAAGAGGATATGGCATACTTCCTTGGCTGCACGAGATTGTTAATCATTCGGATATTTGTGAAGCGGAAATTAAAGTTATTATTACCATAATTGAGAATCTATTAAATACCTTAGATAATTCGGTACAAAATATAAGTCATTACAAATCTCTGTTATTTAACATCCTTTTATTATTGCAAATGTATTTAAAGAATAGACATAAAAAAGTTTGTCCCATGTGATTGTATTTTTTTACAATAAAATTGTTCTTAAAATAAAAAAATATATATATACATAAAATAAAAAAATATATATACATAAGATTTGTAGGTATGCAAATAGAAAGTAGGAAATCCAGAGAGTTAAATTAGCTTCTAATGAACGTGATTTATTTATAAAATATTTATAAAATATTTATAAAATAAATTTATTATAAATATTATATAATTTATTATAAAATATTTATAAAATAATTTATTTATAAATAACTATTATAACACTTTCTTATTAATTATCCAGATAGTTAAGTTTGCAAAAACAAATTTTGAGCAAAGTATGCTATCAATTTCTGATGACAAAGAGGTAACAAATTTCACACAATCTATAATATCTGACAATATCGGTACAAACTATTGCCAAAAATAAGACAAAACTTGCTGATATGCTTTGCCAGCAGATTGGCAGATCTGCAAATCCTCAGTTTCTTCTGCTGATCTGCCGCGCAAAACTTGTTCAATTTCTATTTTCAAATTGCTGTTGTATAGTATATCAGTAAACTGTCGATCCTGAGCTTAATGCGTACACAGATTGAGATATAGATATAGATCTAGAGTAGGAATCTGATCGAATTTGCTATTAATCTATCGATAAATTGTTAACAGTTTGAATTATAATTTTCTTTTTAATTTAATTTTCTTAATCTCATCTTTTAAAACGTAATTCGTCTTTGATTTCTTTATCTCATACATTTTATTTTAGATCTATTTAATTATCGGATAAAAATTAAATATACAAACATCCGCTTCCTTATCCATTTTCTTGTTTTTGAAATATCTCAATATTAATATTACATTTACAATTTTCATTAGACATGAGTTAAACTTTCCATTCTTCCATTCTCTTATGAAAGATAAGGGATACTTAAAATTTTCCTCAAGTCTTTTAATTTTTGAAAAGTTATATACATCCTTTTTGAGATACAGTTCTTGTTGAGTTCTTTCATACAGTTTTGAGCAAGTTTTGTTTTCAATGCTAAATGACATAATCCATATCTTGATTGAAAATCAATCTTCCTCGTGTTTTCTGAATAATCCTTGATTCTTCTATATTTATCTATTTCATAATGAAGTATATTTTCTAGGCCTCATATAGGCATCAATTTTTCGTTTACATCTAAAGTGACCAGAAATTTTCAAATCTAAAGTAAGATAACTTTATTAAGCAGGAACGAAGGGATAAATATATGAATGTATAAATAAATATAACAATAGTAATAGTAGTTACCTAAATGTATTATTTTTTTTTAATAATACATTTAGATAAAATTACATATTACCTATATATAATTGTTAAGATCATGATCCTGAGTTGCCTCCAATAAATTTTAATCATCGCTTGTTATTCGTAATATATATATATATATATATATATATATATATATATATATAAATTAGGTGTACAACTTTGCTTCCGCCGTTTTTTTCCGAAATTCGAGGCTTTATTGTAAAAAACTGGTTATACATTTATGATTCAAAGTATTGTCCATCGCTGGCCACTACTTTCTCCCATCT
>Ga0157363_1000739_pt1 | contig 25666 bp, 24 predicted proteins | sample AttsexASBM1_FD_111477 | JGI IMG/M metagenome (GOLD analysis project Ga0157363, IMG submission 111477) | Fungus gardens microbial communities from leaf cutter ant in Ribeirão Preto, State of São Paulo, Brazil - Atta sexdens ASBM1 | ecosystem: Host-associated > Fungi > Mycelium > Unclassified ... | reverse complement strand
TCATTTTCCAGCGGCGCAATGTTCAGGTCGCCGACAAGGATGCTGCGGGCAGGGGGGATTTCCCTGAACCAATTGGTGGCTTCATCCACGAATGAAAGCTTGTGAGCGAACTTGTCGTTCAGATCAGGATCGGGAATATCCCCGCCCGCAGGCACGTAGAAATCATGCAGCAGAACCGGTCCACTGGGGGTCTGCACGCTGGCTGCAACGTGCCGGCAATCATCGCGACCGCACCAGTCGGGAATGTTCTGCACAGTTTCTATGGGATGACGCGACAGGATCGCGACCCCGTTATAGCCCTTCATCCCTTTATAGACGTGATACGGCAGGCCCAGGGCCGCCACATCTTCCGCCGGAAAGAGAGGATCGGGGACTTTTGTTTCCTGCAGGCAGACAATGTCCGGCTGCTCTTCTTCCACAAGGCGTGCCAAAAGCGGCATTCGCAGGCGGAGTGAATTGATGTTCCAGGTAATCAGACGCATGATTTCTGGATTGTCCGGATTGGCGCTGATGACAAGTCCCTCTTGTGTTTCTGGCGCGCTATCCCGATCTTGGAAGCATCATGACTGACCTGCACGACACACTCCTGACCCTCGACACACATATCGACATTCCCTGGCCTGATCGGAACGACGCCTGGGCGAGTTCCTCTCCGCGACAGGTGGATGTGCATAAGGCTACAAAAGGTGGCCTGAGGGCAGTATGCCTTGCAGCTTACATCCCCCAGACATCGCGCGACGCAGAAGGCCACGATGCAGCGTGGGACCGGGTCCAGGCGATGCTGAAGGTGATTAATGGCATTGGCGGAATACATGATGCGCTCTCGGCAAAAGTTTGTCGTACAGCAAGTGACATACGAAAAGCTGCAACCACGCCAGGTACCCTGGCCATTATGCCCGCGGTCGAAAATGGGCACGCCATAGGGGGGGACCCCAGCAGAATTGCTCTCCTCGCGCGTGATTATGGTGTGCGCTACATGACGCTTACCCATAACGGACACAATGCCCTTGCAGATGCGGCTATTCCTCGCGCAGATCTTGGTGATGACCCAACCCTGCATGGTGGCCTCTCGGCGCTTGGGCGCGAAGCCATCGGTGAGATGAACCGCCATGGAATTCTTGTGGATGTCTCACACACATCCAAAGCGACCATGATGCAGGCCGTAGCCCAATCCTCGACTCCGGTTGTTGCGAGTCATTCATGTGCGCGGGCGCTGTGTGATCATCCTCGCAACCTTGATGACGAACAGCTTGATCTTCTCAAGGCAACGGGGGGCCTTATTCAGATTACAGCCATGGGCTCATTCCTGAAGAAAGGCGGCGGGGGTACACTCACGGACCTTGCGCGCCATGTCTCATATGTGGCGAAACGGATTGGCATCGAGCATGTTGGTGTCTCCTCCGATTTCGACGGTGGCGGTGGCATCGAAGGCTGGCAGGACGCGTCTGAGACACCAGCGGTGACCCGTGCCCTCCTCGGTGAAGGATTTGATGAGAAGCAGATAGCGGCCATCTGGGGAGGCAACATGCTCCGCCTCCTGGAAAACGCAGAACAGGCTTCCAGCAGAGGTTGAACTGCAGGCTCGGGAGCGATGCGCAAGGGAACAAATCAGGCCCAGAGAAGAAAGAGAGTCAAAAAATTGTCCACCATGGTGGCAATCGGGCATTGACATTGTTTCTTTCCAAAGATTTGCACGTTGCTCCACCAGTCTAAATGCTCTTCGCAACCCATAATCTAACGATTTCAATGAGTTGCAAAAGGTGCTTAAAAATTGTGCAATCTGACAGCAGGACAGAGAAACCCTGCCTTTCATGATTCTGTCATGCATCAGTCCACAGACTTTTCCACAGGATCGGTGGATGACTGAACACGTCCTGCAAGGTGTTTTATGACCGACCTTCTCAATGCTGGAGCACACGTTCAGGACGCAGCCTTTGAGGTTGCGGTTCCGGCACAAAAGGCACTTTGCGGACCGGATGCCATTCGTGAAGCACTGAAAACCATTCCCTTCAGCCCCGGCGTCTACCGTATGCTGGGGGCAAAAGGGGAGGTGCTTTATGTGGGCAAGGCGCTGAGCCTGAAAAAGCGCATCTCGTCATACACACGCACAAACCAGCTTCCCGAGCGCTTGCGGCGTATGGTCTCACTCACGGTCTCCATGGAGATCGTCATCACGCGTACAGAAGCCGATGCGTTGCTGCTTGAGGCCAATTACATCAAGCGCATGAAGCCTCGCTTCAACATCCTGCTGCGCGACGACAAGAGCTATCCCTGGCTGATGCTCACGGAAAACCATGACTATGCGCAGATTACGAAACAGCGCGGAAAGCCCGTAAAAGGGGCTACCTACTGGGGCCCATTCGCCAATGCCTGGGCTGTTAACCAGACCCTTAACCTCGTCCAGCGGACGTTTCTGCTGCGCTCGTGTTCGGACGCGATCTTCAATTCCCGGACGCGCCCCTGCCTGCTCTATCAAATCAAGCGCTGCTCGGCCCCCTGCGTGGATCGTATTTCCAAGGACGATTACAGCGAACTGGTCATGCAGGCGCGTCAGTTCCTGTCTGGAAAAAACACCGAACTCCAGCAACAACTGGCGACAGAAATGGAGCGGGCATCAGAGGCCATGGAATACGAACGCGCAGCTGCGATCCGTGATCGTATCCGCGGGTTCGCCAACATGCAGAACTCTGGAACGGTAAATCCGTCTTCGATTGATAATGCTGATGTCGTGGCCATATGGCAGACCGCTGGCGAGACCTGCATTCAGGTGTTCTTTATCCGTGCCAGCCGCAATAATGGCAATCGCGCATTCTACCCGGTTCACGCCGAAGACGAGACTCCGGCAGACGTGCTCTCAGCGTTCCTGATCCAGTTCTACGACAACAAGCCACCACCGCCATCCATTCTGGTAAACTGTGATCTCAGCGAGCAAAAACTGCTTCAGGATGCACTCTCAATACGGCTCGGCCAAAAAGTGGAAATCAACCGTCCGCAGCGGGGGGAGAGAAAAGATGTCATTGAGCATGCCACGCTGAACGCACGGGAAGCACTGGAGCGGAAACTGGCTGAAAATACCGGCCAGAGAAAGCTCCTTGAAGGTGTGGCTAAAGTTTTCGGCCTCTCCGAAACGCCTCAGCGGATCGAAACCTACGACAACTCACATATTATGGGGCAGGCGCCTTATGGCGTGATGGTCGTGGGTGGGCCCGAAGGCTTCAACAAACGCGCTTACAGAAAATACTCCATAAAAGGGCCAGTCGCGCCGGGTGATGATTTTGGCATGATGCGTGAAGTCATGCGGCGACGTTTTGCGAAAGGCGCAAGCGTGACGGGGGAGAGCCGCCCTGAAGACTGGCCAGATCTGCTCCTGATCGACGGCGGTCTGGGTCAATATAATGCCGTCAAAGGTGTTTTGGATGAATTGGGCGTAACCGACATTGTGATGGTCGCCATTGCGAAGGGCCCCGATCGCGATGCTGGGCGCGAATGGTTTTTCATGGAAGGCCGCGCGCCATTCCAGCTCCCGCCAAGAGATCCGGTTCTGTATTATCTGCAACGGCTGCGTGATGAAGCGCATCGCTTTGCAATCACGACGCATCGCGCAGGTCGCTCCAAGGCACTTACAAAATCGGAACTCGATGATGTGCCGGGAATCGGAGCAGCCCGAAAAAAAGCACTTCTGAACCATTTTGGCTCTGCCAAAAGTGTGAAGCAGGCGAGTCTTGAGGAACTTAAAGCCGTGGCAGGCATCAGTTCAGAGACTGCTGTCTCGATATATGGCCGTTTTCACCCGGAATGGGTGCGAGAAGAATCCAGAACCGCATTAAATCCATGATGTGGCCCGAAAAATTCAACACCTGATCATGGAATTGTCGCATACGTGCGGGACGGAATCTGTTTAGACTGTTTGTGATGCTTACTGATCTGCCCAACATCCTGACTTTGCTCCGCATTGGATCCATTCCGGTGCTGGTCGGACTCATGGCGTTTCACTCCCCCCTGACGGATACGATCGCGTGCGTCCTTTATGCGGCTGCGTGCATTACAGACTACCTCGATGGTGCGCTGGCACGCCGGTGGCATCAGTTTTCCGAACTTGGCCGCATGATGGACCCGATTGCCGACAAGCTTCTGGTTGGCGCTCTTTTACTTGCTCTGGCGGGCTTTGATCACCTTCCTCTGTATTCGCTATATGCTGCGATCATCATCATGCTCCGTGAAATACTCGTAAGCGGGTTGCGTGAATATATGGCTTCCCAGCGCGAAACACTTCCATCCACGAGACTGGCGAAGTGGAAGACAGGCATCCAGATGGTCGCGATAGGATTTCTCATCGCAGGCGACGACACGGCTATATTTCTCCATATTCCATTTCTGCCCGCAGCCAAGATCGGAGCCTGCATGTTGTGGATCTCTGTCATCCCAACCGTGCTGAGCGGATGGGGCTATCTGACTGCAGGTTTTGCAAGAATGACGAGACACCAAGGCAAGGCCACCAAAGCAACTCCCTGATATCGACCAACCCCTATATTTTACGCCAATCCCTTGGCTGGTGCTGCAATCAAACAGACGCTAGTGTTCAAACCCATACTTGTCTGGGAGTAAGAAATGCGAAAGGCCGCTCTGCTGGCATTGCCACTCGCTGTGAGCGGCTGTTCGGGAATTGGAAAATATTTCCACGACACGCTTTTCTGGCCTGGAAGCAACCCGAACTCACCTCTGGGTGACAGCGAAAATATGCGCCGTTCCCGCGGAGAGGTGGTTACAGCTGAACCCATCCTTCCTGAACATGGCAATATGTGGCCAGGCTCCCCTCAACCACTTCCCACTTTAAGAGACGTCGAAAACCCAAACAGCACCTTTAACCGCGCATTGGGCGATCCCGCGACGTATTTCGGCGGTGCAGCCCTCGACAAGACATTCATGGGGGGCATTGCGGGCAGCGGCGCACTTGGCGCCAGTGGTGCCCAGATGAAACAGGGACAGTCGATCTCCGTCGGTGAGACCAATGATATCAAAAACGGTGTTGGGCACAAGAAAAATGTCCCGATCCCATCATTCCCTGCAGGTATTTCCGATAATGCGTCCCGTTACCTCAGCAAACCGGGGAGCAAAGTGATTGTCATCCCCAATGGGGACGGAACGAGCACATTGATCTCCCCGGACGGCAGCGTCCGCGTTGTCAAAGGCACTCCCACGCCAAAATAAATTGAAGAGCGGGCAGGATAAGCGTCGAGCCGACAGAAATACTGTGTCGGCTCATACAAACTTAATAGTGCCTGTAAAGCCCCACGAGACGCCCCTGAATCCGGACGCGATCCGCAGGGAGGATACGTGTCTCGTATTCCGGATTGGCTGCTTCAAGAGCTACCATTGCTCCTTTGCGCCGCAGTCGCTTCAGAGTGACTTCCTGATTATCGATCAAAGCAACAACGATCTGTCCATTTTCGGCCAACTCACCCTGCCTGATGATGGCAGTATCTCCGTCCAGAATACCTGCTTCGATCATTGAATCTCCCGTGACGGTAAGAGCATAGTGCTCACCGTTCGTGAGCAATGAAACAGGAACGTCAATCTGGAAACCCTGCTCACGAAGGGCTTCTATCGGGAGACCTGCGGCGATACGCCCGTATAGTGGCAGGGAAATACTACGGGGAGCAGCTTCATTTTCATTCTCTGCCTCCGCAAATTTTCCTTCGAATGCCATATCTTTGCCCGACAGAACCGCGGGAGAAAATTCGGCTGTCGATGCCTCCGCACCGGTTCCCATATGAGGCAGCCTCAGAACCTCCAGGGCACGGGCACGGTGGTGATGGCGGCGTAGGAACTCACGCTCTTCCAGCGCTGAAATAAGACGATGTATGCCCGACTTGGAACGCAGCCCAAGAGCATCCTTCATCTCGTCAAAGGAAGGCGAAAATCCCGTCCGACGGAGATGGTCGTCTATATAGAGCAGAAGCTGGTGCTGCTTGCGGGTCAGCATGAAACAGGATCTCTTAGATGAAGATGGGCTGATGGCCGCCGGGGCGGTGTCTCTCTTTGTTCGTTATAAGTTCTCTTATGTTCGATCACAAGCCAAACCGTCAGGTAAAACAGGTACATACAGACGCATGAATGGCATTCTTCTGTGGATGAAAGCAGGAAACCCGTGAGAAACACTTGACCTGCGCCCCACAAATTAGCATGTTGCGCCGCACATAGATCAACTTGCTGCTTCGGAACCTGCGAGCGGCATCTAGTTAGGCGCAAGCCCGAGGGTACCATGGCCAAGTCAAACGTCATCCAGATCCGTCTCGTCTCGTCCGCGGACACCGGCTACTTCTACGTCACGAAGAAGAACGCACGTTCCGCAACTGGCAAGATGGAAGTTCGCAAGTACGACCCGGTTGCTCGCAAGCACGTTGCGTTCCGTGAAGCGAAGATCAAGTAATTTTCCTTCCGACCAAGGAAAAAGCGGCCTTAAGGGCCGCTTTTTTTATGTCTGATGCTCTGCACCTGCTGGCACCAGCCTGATCAGAACAGTTTGTCGTGAGGCCCGTAGGGAATGACAATGTCGCCTGCGCGCGTCAGGTTCAGCATGGCACGTGCACGCTCATCAAGCATATCGGCGTCCAGCGCCTGCTCCTTGAGTGCCGCCACACGTCGGCGCCATACGATCTGTTCGTCCTTTGAGTCCTGCTGAGACTGAAGGGCCTGATCCTTTAGCTTTAACTGCTCCTGATAGGCGCGTATCCCATGCGCTCCATGCAGAGCGTTCCAGCCAAAATATGCTGTGAGGGAGATGAACAGGGCAGGAGGCGCGACAGTGCGAAATACACGCTTGATAAATCGGACGGGTCTCACGTCGACTGCAGCCTCCCTGTCGATGTTTCTGAGCAACCTTACCGCACGGTAAAATGGCTGAACAATGACCTTAGTGAAGGTTTTGGTTTGCCCGAAGCTAAAAAAGAAGGTGGACCGGATAAACGGCCCACCCACAAGTCACTCAGGAATTTTTAAGGATACCGCGACCAGCATAGCGAGCTGCGCTACCAAGCTGCTGCTCAATGCGGATAAGCTGGTTGTACTTTGCTGTACGGTCTGAACGGGACAGGGAGCCCGTCTTGATCTGACCGCAATTGGTAGCAACCGCTAGATCTGCAATGACAGCATCTTCCGTCTCACCCGAACGATGGCTCATAACGCAGGAGTAACCTGCCTTGTGAGCGGTCTCAACGGCTTCAAGCGTCTCTGTCAGGGTTCCAATCTGATTGACCTTCACCAGAAGGGCATTCGCTGTACCGGCTTTGATGCCGCGACGCAGACGCTCAGGGTTCGTTACGAAAAGATCGTCACCAACCAGCTGAAGCTTATGGCCAACGCGCTTGGTCAGCTCTGCCCAGCCAGCCCAGTCGTCTTCGTCCAGCCCGTCTTCAATTGACACGATTGGATAGCGGTTCGCGAGGTCTTCGAGATATGAAATCATACCTTCTGAATCCAGGTCGCGTCCTTCACCATCTAGCTTGTAGCGGCCGTCACGGTAGAACTCAGTTGCTGCGCAATCCAGTGCGAACGTAACATCCTCACCCAAACGGTAGCCAGCAGACTCCACAGATTTTGCAATAAATCCAAGAGCTTCATCAGCAGACTTCAGATTGGGAGCGAAGCCACCCTCATCGCCAACATTGGTGTTATGTCCCGCTGCTGCGAGGCCTTTCTTGAGGCAGGCAAAAATTTCAGAGCCCATACGAACGGCTTCAGCGATCGTTGGTGCGCCGACTGGCTGGATCATGAACTCCTGAATGTCGATGGGATTATCGGCATGCTGGCCGCCATTGACGATGTTCATCATAGGAACCGGCAGCGTATGGGCAAATACGCCGCCAACATAACGGTAGAGCGGAAGCTCAAGCTCTTCTGCTGTTGCCTTAGCAACGGCAAGGGAAACGCCAAGAATTGCGTTCGCACCGATGCGCGCCTTGTTTGGCGTACCATCAAGATCGATCATCGCATTGTCGATGGCGATCTGATCTTCGGACTCCGCACCCTGCAAAACGTCGAGAATTTCATCTTCAACGAAGCCACAGGCCTTCAGGACACCCTTGCCGTTATAACGCGACGCATCACCGTCACGGAGTTCAACGGCCTCATGAGCGCCCGTGGAGGCACCTGACGGAACAGCAGCACGGCCTTTCGCACCGGAAGACAGCTCGACTTCGACTTCAACAGTCGGATTGCCACGGCTGTCAAGGATTTCGCGGGCGGTGATATCAACGATGGCGCTCAAGGAAGCTCTCCTGGATATTCATGAACCGGGGTGGCTCGGAACCGTTCTAAATGGAACAGTGCTTTCAAGTCTCAAAATCATGCCACGAGGTCAATCGACGTGAACCGTCTTCCTTTCCTAGCTGTCCTGCTCGGACTAGCGGGGCTTCTGCCCTTCGTCACACTCGGAGGCTGGATTTTTCTCGCCGGCCTTTTCACACCATTGCCTCATCTGACACTGATTCTTCTGGCTTACGGCGCTTGTATACTCTCGTTTCTGGGCGCCGTGCACTGGGGTCTGGCCATGGAAAGGCCAGATATCATCACAATCAGCGGACCATCGACGCGTGACAGGCAACGGCTTCTGCTCGGAGTCTGTCCATCGCTCTGGGCATGGCTGTGCCTGTGCATCGGCGTTCTGGCAAATATGCGCGCTGGATACTTTTTAGAAATCATCGGCTTTGCCGCGACATTCATGATTGAGCGGGCAGCCTGGCGGCAGGGAGCGCTCCCGCCAGGCTATCTGCCTCTTCGCGCCGTACTGACAGCGGTCGTGATCATCAGTCTGCTGATGGCGTCACTCGCCCCGCAAAATCATTACGCGCTGTAAGACTTTGCCAGTGCGTCAAAGGCCTTCAGACGTGTCAGAAGGCCTTTCATTTCTTTTAATGGCACCATCGTCGGGCCATCGCTGGGAGCGTGATCAGGGTCCTGGTGTGTTTCGATAAACACTACAGCAACACCAATGGAGAGTGCCGCACGCGCCAGCGGCTCCACGAATTCGCGCTGGCCACCCGTGGCTGTTCCCAGACCACCCGGCTGCTGAACGGAGTGGGTCGCGTCAAATACGACCGGGTAGCCGGTTTCGGCCATGATCGGCAGACCGCGCATATCGCTCACAAGGGTGTTATAGCCAAAGCTCGTGCCGCGATCGCAAAGCATGATTCGCTCATTGCCCGTTGAGGCAATTTTTTCGGCAACATTCTTCATGTCCCAAGGTGCAAGAAACTGACCCTTCTTCACGTTGATGGCGCGACCAGTTTTACCTGCTGCCAAAAGAAGATCAGTCTGGCGGCACAGGAACGCCGGGATCTGAAGAACATCCACAGCTTCTGCGGCGATTGCACATTGCTCGGCACCGTGAACATCCGTCAGGACAGGAACGCCGAAGCGCTCCCGAATCCCGGACAGAATTTCGAGTCCCTTGCTCATGCCGATACCGCGCGCAGCGGTAGCGGAGCTGCGATTCGCCTTGTCAAAGCTACTTTTATAAATCAGCCCGATGCCAAGCTCACGGGTAAGGGCGGACAAAACATCCGCCATTTCCACGGCATGTCCTTCGGATTCGATCTGGCACGGCCCTGCAATAAGCGTAAAGGGCCGGTTCTGACCGATATCCAGCGTTCCAATGGAGAAGCTCATTCGGAGCGTGCTTTCTCAACTGCGGCCTTGATGAAGCCAGAGAACAGGGGATGCGGATCGAAAGGCTTGGAGAGCAGTTCAGGATGATACTGCACGCCAATAAACCAGGGGTGATCGGGGTATTCCACGACCTCAGGAAGGATGCCGTCCGGTGACATGCCCGAGAAACGCAGGCCTGTCTTTTCCAGAACATCACGATAGTGAACGTTCACTTCCCAGCGATGGCGATGACGCTCACGAATATCCGTCTTGCCGTAAACCTCTGCAACACGCGAGCCGGTAGCAAGCTTTGCAGGGTATGCACCAACACGCATTGTCCCGCCCAACTCTCCACCTTCACGGCGGCGAAGCATCTCGCTGCCACGTGCCCACTCGGTCATCAGGCCAACCAATGGTTCGTCTGTTGGGCCGAACTCGGTTGAGGAGGCATTTGGTAGCCCTGCGAGTGAACGCGCGCATTCGATCACAGCCATTTGCATGCCGAAGCAAATGCCAAGGAAGGGGATGTTGTTTTCGCGGGCGAAGCGAACGGCATCAATCTTGCCTTCCGCACCACGCTCACCAAATCCACCTGGAACCAGAATGGCATCCACATCACGCAGGCGCTCGAGGCGATCGGCTGATTTTTCGAATTCTTCCGATTCGATCCACTCGAGCTTCACACGGACATTGTTTGCAATGCCACCATGCAGCAGTGCTTCCGCCAGAGACTTGTAGCTATCGAGCAACGCTGTGTATTTTCCGACCACAGCAACACGGACTTCGCCCTCTGGTTCGCGAATCGTGTGAACGATCTTTTCCCAGCGTGACAGATCCGGCGTGCCGTCATGTGGCAAGCCGAAATAACGCAGGACTTCGCTGTCCATCCCCTCGCGGTTGTAGGAAATGGGGCAGGCGTAGATCGTATCGACGTCAAGCGCTGCAATGACAGCCTGTGGGCGTACATTACAGAAATTCGCAATCTTGCGGCGCTCGTTGTCAGGAATCGGACGATCAGAGCGGCACAGCAGCATCTGTGGCTGGATACCGACGTTCTGGAGTTCCTTGACGGAATGCTGCGTTGGCTTGGTCTTGAGCTCGCCTGCCGCGGGGATGTAGGGCAGGAGCGTCAGGTGAACACACATGGTGTGGTCATGACCAAGGTCATTGCGAAGCTGACGAATAGCCTCAAGGAACGGCAGGCTCTCAATGTCGCCGACTGTGCCGCCAATTTCCACTAGAACGAAATCGTATTCGTCCGTGCCGGAAACCACAGCTTCCTTGATGGCATCCGTAATGTGAGGAATGACCTGAACCGTCGCACCCAGATAATCACCGCGCCGTTCACGCGCGATGACCTCCGAATAGATTCGGCCTGTTGTGGCATTGTCAGCACGACGGGCGTGCACGCCCGTGAAACGCTCATAATGGCCGAGGTCGAGGTCTGTTTCCGCCCCGTCATCGGTTATGAACACCTCACCGTGCTGATACGGGCTCATGGTGCCCGGATCCACGTTAAGATAAGGGTCCAGCTTGCGCATGCGGACCTTATATCCGCGCGCCTGGAGGAGAGCAGCGAGCGCCGCAGAAGCGATGCCCTTGCCAAGAGAAGATACCACACCGCCGGTGATGAATACGAACCGCGTCATGGGCGGTCCTCATACACTGAACGGACGGGGTAGGGGAAGCGGAGACTGCGTCTCCGCATCAGTTCAGTGAGAAGGAGTCGTCTTCGGAGCTGGCGCAGCGGGAGCCGGAGCGGCAGGAACCGAAGCAGACTGGGTTGTAGTCGCAGGCTGGGCAAGGATGTCATGGCCGCCAATACCCGAGGATGCACCACGGTTCATCACGGCCAGAACGAGGCACAGCAGCATGAAAATACCTGCCAGCACTGATGTTGCACGGGTGAGGAGTGTTGCCGTGCCACGGCCTGTCATGAACGAACCCATGCCCTGACTGCTGCCGATACCGAGACCGCCACCTTCACTACGCTGGATCAGAATCGTGCCAATCAGCGCGAGAGCGACAAGCAGGTTGATGACGAGCAGAAAAGTGGTCATGAACGAAAGGATCCGGTCTGTATGAGGGGCGGAGACGAAAAGCTGGCGGCGACGCGGATGATGTCCAGGAAACCTTCGGCTTCCAGACTGGCGCTCCCTACCAGTACGCCGTCCAGCGCCCCGATCGAAAGGATTGAAGGCGCCTGCGACGCCGTAACTGAGCCGCCATACAGGATCGGGACGCGAATGTCATCCGCCTTCAGGTGTGATTGCAACAGCCCGACGATAAGCGCTGCCGTTCTCTCCAGTTCTTCACGCGGGGGGATGATTCCGCTTCCGATCGCCCAGACAGGCTCGTATGCCAGAACGCCGGTAAAGCGGTCTGTCAGTGAGCTTTCAATCTGAGCTGCCAGAACGCTTGCAGTACGTCCTTCGCGACGCTCGGCCAGTGTTTCACCAACACAAACGATAGGGATAAGCCCGGCAGCTTCTGCGGCCTGAACCTTTTTGCACACGATCTGGCTGGTTTCGCCATGAGCCTGACGTCGCTCGGAATGACCAAGGATGACGTATTTCGTGCCGAGATCTGCGAGCATCGTCGCTGAGATATCGCCTGTGAACGGGCCGGATGCTGTCGTATGGCAATCTTGAGCGCCGAGAAAAAACTGACCGGTAGGGCCGCTGGCATCAATGATGTCATGCACGCCAGCCAGCTGGGTGAAGGGTGGACAGATGATTGTCTGCACATTCCCCTCAATCGAACGCACACCTTCCGCGATCGCACGGGCGAGGTGCGACGCGTGTTCACGAAGGCCATGCATCTTCCAGTTACCGACAACGAGCTTTGGCAGCGCAGTCATTACTGATTTCCTTTCAGGAGGAACCAGCGGTAGCTCAGGCCCGGAAAGCGGCGCTTTTTGCGTCTTCCCCTGTCAGCCTGCAAGCCATTGCTGGTCAAGCCGTCCTTGCGACATTATGGTGCCGCCAGTTCTAGCGGGCTTTCAGCGCTCGCACCATCCCGCCATCCGGATACGTCCTGACACTATGATAACAACACTGCGTCATCTCTTAGTTGACTCCTGGGCCGGGCGCGCTGCTGCGCTTCTGATCTTCCTTGCCTTCATCGGCTGGGGCGTTGGAGACGTGTATTCCAATATGGGGACTTCAGGTTCCAACGCCATCATGAAAGTGGGGGATCGCAGCATCACGCCGGACGACCTCTCACGCGGCCTGAACGCCCAGCTTCCTCAGATCGCGCAACAGATGGGCCTGGCTGATGCTTCTCACCTGCCACAAGCAGCCCGTGAACAGGCTGCGCGCCAGGTGCTGCAGAATCTGATCACCCAGAATGAGGTCCAGGCTGCTGCAGCACGGGCGGGGATGGACGTTCCTGACGACGTTGTCCGTCAGGAAATTTTTGCAATTCCGTTCTTCCACAATGCTGCAGGCCAGTTTGACCGTTCTATCCTGAACGAGCGCCTGACCCGTATTGGCATGACGGAAGCAAACCTGATCCGCATGATGCGCGAAGATATCATCACACGTGCTGTTCTTCAGGGCATGGGGCAGTCCGTACAGATTCCGACGAGCCTGACAGAGCGTCTTCTGACCTTCGATGCCCGCCAGCGTGTTCTGGACGTGCTCTTTATTCCGATGCCAACCGCGCCGCTCGTAACAACGCCTACAGACGCACAGCTTCATCGTTTTTATGACAACCATCCATGGGATTTTCGTACACCGGAATATCGTCATGCAAAGATGGTCCTGCTGACACAGGAGACCGTGGCACGCTCTATTGAGGTTCCGGATGACGTGCTGAAGCGCCTGTATGAAGCACAGGAACGCACATATAACGTTCCCGAAACCCGGACCCTTCAGGTTATCACCTTCGCAGACGAAGCACGCGCGGACAGTGCTGCTGTGACGTGGCGTAAGGGCCTTCCGTGGACAGATCTGCAAAAGCAGTATTCTGATGCCGCAAGTGTCTCCCTTCCGGATGCTCGTGAGAGCGACATTCCTAATCTAGAACTCGCGAAAGCTGCATTTTCTGCTCCGCTTAATCAGGTGACAGGCCCTGTAAAGACATCCGTAGGCTGGGTCGTGTTCGAAATTACCACGATCAAAGCACCTCACACGACAAGCTTTGACGCTGCAAAAGCGGACATGACTGCACAGGTGCAGAAGCAGGAAGCACCGCAGGCCGTCCAGGCGCGCATGAAACAGTTTCAGGATGCCGTTGCAGGCTCCACAACGCTTGATCGCATTCCGGCTGATCTCGGGGCCGCCCCTGTTGCGGGCACAATGGATGCGCAGGGTATGACCAAAGATGGAATGCCAGCACCCATCCCAGGGAATGAAGCTTTGCGCAAAGCTGTGGTCGCCCGTGTATTTTCTCAGAATAAGGGCGCACAGCCGAGCGTTGTGAACGGCCCTGATGGAAGTGCTTTCGCAATTCTTGTTGATGATGTTCAGCCCGGAACACTGAAACCGTTCGAGAGCGTGCGTGCGCAGGTCGTTCAAAAATGGACCGCAGAGCAGAACCGTCGGATCGCCAACGAACGCACCACCACTCTCTTTACGGCTGCAAAATCCACAACGCTTGCGAAAGCGGTTGCAGGCCAGCCTGAGGAAGGTGGCATGCGCCGTAATGTAACGCTTTCACGCATCCATCCAGATCAGAGCTTGCCGGAAGCTGTGACGCGTGCCGCATTCGGAAATGCTGTCGGCAAAACCGCGATGCTGGAAACGCCAGAGGGCTACTGGCTTGTAAACGTGACCTCCGAGAAAGCTCCGGATCCGAAAGATATTCACCAACTAACATCGCAGTTGCAGAGCCAGTATCTGCAGTCCCTGCAAAGCGATATCCCTGTGGCATTGAATGCTGCGTTTGAGAAAGAAGTCCCCCCAACGCACATCAACATGAGCCTCTTCAATCAGGTTGTGGCGGCAACCGGAGCGCAGCAGTGACCATCCTCCATACAATCGAGGCGGCTGACCTTCTAACACCTGTCTCGGCCTTTATCCGCCTTTCTCGAATATCGACGGATCCATACCGGCTTCTGTTCGAAAGCGTGGAAGGAGGCGCCGCAAGGGGGCGTTATTCGGTCATTGCACTTCTTCCGGATGTTGTCTGGAAGTGCCGGGATGGCAAGGCAACCCGAGACGGCGTGGCAGTTCCCGGGAAGCCACTCGAGTCTTTGAAGACTCTCGTGGACGAGAGCCAGATGGACCTCCCAGAAGGAATGCCCCCCATGATCGGGGGGGTTTTTGGTGTCCTGGGATACGACATGGTCCGCCAGATGGAACGCCTTCCGGTAGGGCCGGTCAATGATTTGGCCCTCCCTGAGGGTGTCATGATCCGGCCACGCCTTTTTGCCGTATTCGATTCCGTGCGTGACGAATTGACGCTCGCTGTACCCGTAAGAGGGTCAATGGGGGAAGAAGAAGCTCGAACGCTCCTGAAGCAGGCGAGGGAGGCTCTTGCAGCTCCTCTCGGCAATGTGACGGAGACACTACCTGCGGGTAGCGAGTTGACGCCGCCTGAATCAAACATGTCTCATGAGCAGTTTCTGGCCAATGTCAGAACTGCGCAGGACTATATCGCTGCTGGAGATGCATTCCAGATTGTTCCCAGCCAGCGCTTTAAAACCGAATTTCCCCTGTCTCCGCTTGCTCTCTATCGCAGTCTCCGCCGCATAAATCCGGCACCGTTTCTGTTTCTGATGGAGCTGGAGGACTACGCACTCGTGGGTTCCTCGCCCGAAATTCTTGTACGTCTGCGGCAGGGAGAAGTGACCGTTCGTCCGTTGGCTGGCACGCGCCCCAGAGGGAAGGGTGTGGCGCAGGATCTTGCGCTTGAGAAGGAACTTCTGGCTGATCAGAAGGAACTGGCTGAGCACCTCATGCTGATCGACCTCGGCCGCAATGATGTAGGACGCGTTGCGAAGCTTGGGAGCGTGAAGGTTCCGGAACAGTTCATGGTCGAGCGTTACAGCCACGTCATGCATATTTCCTCGACCGTTACCGGAGAAATCCGTCCGGAATGCGGCGCCATGGACGCTCTTGTGGCAGCATTCCCAGCAGGAACCCTTACTGGCGCCCCGAAGATCCGGGCCATGGAAATCATTGACGAGCTCGAACCAACACGCCGCGGGCCGTATTCGGGTTGTGTCGGCTATTTCGGTGCTGATGGCGAGATGGACACATGCATCGGTTTACGCATGGCTGTCGTAAAGGATGGCACGATGTATGTTCAGGCTGGATGTGGCGTCGTCGCTGACAGCAATCCGGAAGCGGAATATCAGGAAACACGCGCAAAGGCCCGGGCATTGTTCCGCGCGGCAGAAGCCGCGGTTTCGGCAGCGGCCAGGGGTTGAGTGCAGGATGTATTTGACGCAGACGAATGTGCAGGCCATCTTGCTGCCATGATTCTACTCATCGATAATTATGACAGCTTCACCTTCAATCTGGTGCACCATTTCGGTGCGCTGGGTGTGACTTGTGAAGTCCGTCGCAATGATGCCTTAACCGCTGAAGAAGCTCTTGCGCTTAAACCTTCCGCAATCGTGATTTCACCAGGGCCCTGCGCACCAGATGATGCAGGCGTCTGCCTTGATCTGATCAGCGCCGCAGCGGGGAAGGTGCCTGTGCTGGGTGTGTGCCTAGGACATCAGGCTATTGGGCAGGTTTTCGGCGCAAAAGTGGTGCGTGCGCCAGTTCCCATGCACGGCAAGATCAGTGCGGTCGAACATGATGGGACAGGCGTTTTTACAAATCTTCCGATGCCTGTGGACGTTGTACGATATCACAGCCTTACGCTTGCACCTGAGACCATTCCTGCTGAGCTTCTGGTCAACGCCCGCTCGGCAGATGGCGTTATTATGGGTGTGCGTCATCGTGATTACCCGATCCATGGTGTGCAGTTTCACCCTGAGAGCATTGCGTCCGTTGCGGGGCGAGAGCTTCTTTCGAACTTCCTGGATATTGCAGGCATAACGGCGAAGACGGTTCAGGCTGCCTGATGAGCGTCTTTACCCAGAAGCCAGCTTTTTCCGATATTCTGAAAAAAGCTGCCTCAGGACAGTCCTTAAGCAGCATGGAAGCTGAAAACGCTTTCAATATCATTATGGAAGGTGGCGCCGAACCTGTACCTCTGGCCGCGTTTCTCACAGCTCTTCACATGCGTGGTGAAACACCGGATGAGCTTGAAGGTGCTGTAAGGGCCGTTAGGGCCCATATGACAGTCCTCCCTGCAGCCCCTTCTGGAAGCATTGATGTCTGCGGAACAGGTGGAGACGGCCTAGGGACACTCAATGTGTCCACCGCAGTCGCATTTGTGCTTGCTGGCCTAGGTGTACCCGTTGCGAAACACGGCAATCGTGCTCTTTCTTCGCAATCCGGTGCGACAGACGTGCTGGAAAAGCTCGGTATTCTTCCAATCGAAGATCTTCAAAGGCAAGCCGATAGTTTGCAATCAAACGCGTTGGCCTTCCTTGCTGCTCCGCTACATCATCCTGCCATGCGCCATGCAGGTCCGGTGCGCAAGGCATTGGGTTTTCGAACAATTTTCAATTTGCTCGGCCCTCTGTGTAATCCAGCTCAGGTTAAGCGACAGCTTGTCGGCGTTTTTGATCAAAGTTGGTGTGAGCCAGTGTCACAAACTTTGGGACGTCTGGGCGCAGAGTGTGCATGGGCAGTCCATGGAGAGACAGATGAAGGTGGCAGTGACGAACTGACACTTGCCGGTTCCGCCACGATCGTTGCGTGGGAATATGGGAAAACCCTTCATTTTACCGTAAGCCCCGAAATGGCAGGTTTTCCAGTTTCTCCGATTTCCTCTATTCGTGGAGGCGACGCCGAGCATAATTCGCATAAACTTCGTGCTCTGCTCGAAGGCGAAAAAGGAAGTTACCGTGATACCGTTTTATTGAATGCCGCTGCGGCACTTCATGTTGCGGGTCACGGGAATATTCTTGAAACGGGGAAGATTTGCCCCAATTCATTGAAGAAGAACGTCGCCTTGGCTGCGCGTTCTCTGGACGACGGACACGCACTCAGAGCGCTACAGAACGCGAGCATGTCTCCAACTCTATACACTGCCAGCAAAAACACAGGATTATCATGAGCTTCATGCCACAGCGACCGGCTATTGCCTATGCGTCCTCTGAGGCGGATGGTCAGTTCCCGGATCCGGAAATTCCGGAGACCACAACACCTCCAGTAGAAGATCCCGCCGCCGAAGCGGAGGTTGATCGCGGAGATGTTCTGGCTCGTATCTGTGCACGTACACGGGTTGACGTGGAACAGCGCTCACAGATCATGTCCCTTAAAGAGATTACGACAAGGGCACGTGAAGTCAGCACCCCGACACGCGGTTTTGGTCAGGCTCTACAGCACCTGACGGCAGATCGTCAGGTCGGACTGATTGCGGAAATCAAGAAAGCATCGCCGTCTGCTGGCATTCTTCGGCCGGAATATGATCCCGTCGGTATCGCGCGAGCATATCAGGCTGCAGGAGCGACGTGCCTGTCCGTTCTGACGGAAGGGTCATGCTTTCATGGAAAGACTGATGATATCCGTCTGGTGCGGGAAGCTTGCAGCCTTCCGATCCTGAGAAAGGATTTCATTCTTGATCCGTGGCAGGTTCATGAGAGCCGTTTAATTGGCGCTGATTGCATTCTTCTTATCATGGCAGCGCTCTCAGAGAGTCAGGCGTCAGAGCTTATCGCCATTGCACGCGGCCTCGACATGGATGTCCTGGTAGAGGTGCATGATGAAGATGAACTTACACGCGCCCTCGCGCTCGATACGTTTATGATTGGCATAAACAACCGCAATCTCAAGACGCTAAAGACCGATATTCAGACGACTATCGATCTTGCTCCTATGGTTCCGCCAGACCGTCTCGTTATTTCTGAAAGCGGCATCCGAACCCAGAGCGACCTGATGCGAGTTGGAGACATTGGGGCAAGTGCAGTCCTCGTTGGTGAAAGCCTGCTCCGGCAGGACGATCCGGGAGCAGCGGCCCGCAAGCTTCTCGGTTTCTGACCGGACAACCGCCTAGCTTTCTACTCCTTATAAAGCTTTACGGGAACTTTACGGTTCCGGGCCCGTGCATGGACTGGCCATTTCCCGTTCATGCCAGTAAGGAGCATTTCAAAATCAAGACTTTCCACCAGGAGACCGCCATGGACGGGATGCTTTCCGTTCCGGACCGGAGCAACGGTCCGGCCCTTTCGCCGGAAACAATGAAACGCGCATACAAGGACATGGTCCTTATCCGCCGTTTCGAAGAAAAAGCCGGCCAGCTTTATGGCATGGGTCTGATTGGTGGTTTCTGTCACCTTTATATCGGCCAGGAAGCGGTTGTTGTAGGCATTGGCCTGCACATGAAGCAGGGCGACAAGTCCATCACGTCCTATCGCGATCATGGACAGATGCTGGTTGCCGGCATGACTGCCCGCGGTGTGATGGCTGAACTCACAGGACGGGCAGGAGGCTATTCTCGCGGGAAGGGCGGCTCCATGCACATGTTCTCCCGGGAGAAAGAGTTCTACGGAGGTCACGGCATTGTTGGCGCACAGGTTTCCCTGGGGACCGGCCTTGCTTTTGCCAACAAATACCGTGGCTCAGATGAGGTCTCGATCGTCTATTTCGGCGAAGGTGCTTCTGCACAGGGTCAGGTTTACGAGAGTTTCAATCTGGCGGCCCTTCACAAGCTCCCCTGTATCTACGTGATTGAGAACAATCGTTACGGCATGGGCACCTCAATCGAGCGTGCAACAGCTTCCAAGGACCTGTCGCGCAATGGCGAGCCTTGGGGCATTCCGAGCCGGAAAGTCGATGGCATGGATGTGTTTGCTGTCGAACAGGCCGCTCAGGAAGCGATGGAGCATTGCCGTGCGGGCAAGGGACCATTCCTGTTGGAAATGGAAACATATCGCTATCGCGGGCACTCCATGTCTGATCCGGCGAAATATCGTCAGCGAACAGAAGTGGAAGAAATGCGCCGGACACGCGATCCGATCGAAAATCTGAAAGCTGAAATGCTGCGCGCTGGCATTACCGAAGACGTACTCAAAGATATCGAGACAGAAGTGAAAGCAACGGTTGCTGACGCAGTGGAATTCGCTCAGGTCAGCCCGGAGCCGGCCCCGTCTGAACTGTGGACCGACATTTTGGTGGAGGCATAACCCATGGCTTCTCCAATTCTGATGCCAGCTCTTTCTCCCACCATGACCGAAGGGACGATAGCCCGTTGGCTTCGTAAGGTCGGTGAGCGGGTTCAGTCTGGTGACGTGATTGCCGAAATCGAGACCGACAAGGCGACCATGGAAGTGGAAGCCGTTGATGACGGTATTCTCGGCCAGATTCTGGTTCCTGAGGGAACGCAGAACATCGCTGTAAACACGCCAATCGCTGTTTTGCTTGACGAGGGTGAAGACGCTGCGTCTGCGGGCGATTTCGCGCGCTCTTCTGCTCCTGCAAATGAGAGCCCAGCTACGAGCCCTGTTGCAAACGCGAGTACTGTGGCCACAGCACCGTCCTCAATCGCTGTTGCGGAAGATCGCGACTGGGGCGAGACATCTGAAATCACTGTGCGTGAGGCACTTCGTGACGCGATGGCAGCGGAACTCCGTAGGGATGAGGATGTATTCCTGATCGGCGAAGAAGTTGCGCAATATCAGGGTGCCTACAAGATAAGCCAAGGCCTTCTGGACGAGTTTGGTGAAAAGCGTGTCATCGATACTCCGATAACCGAGCATGGTTTCACGGGTATGGCAGTTGGTGCGGCCCTAACTGGACTGAAGCCGATCGTCGAATTCATGACAATGAATTTTGCGCTTCAAGCTGTTGATCATATTATTAATTCCGCAGCAAAAACGCTTTACATGTCTGGCGGACAGATGGGGTGCCCCATCGTGTTCCGTGGCCCTAACGGCGCGGCCGCGCGTGTCGGCGCGCAGCACTCACAGTGCTTTGCAAGCTGGTATGCACATATTCCAGGCCTGAAGGTTGTGGCGCTCTGGTCGTCTGCCGATGCAAAGGGACTGCTGCGCGCTGCGATCCGTGATCCTAACCCAGTCATCGTGCTGGAAAACGAGATCCTTTACGGACAAAAATTTCCATGCCCGGTCGACGAGGACTTCATACTGCCGATCGGTCGCGCAAAGATCGAACGTGAAGGCAAGGATGTGACGCTGGTCGCATTCTCCATCATGGTCGGCGTAGCACTTGAAGCTGCAGAGAAGCTGGCAGAAGAGGGTATTGATGCAGAAGTCATCAATCTTCGCAGCATCCGGCCGCTAGACACCGAAACGATCGTCAACAGCGTCAAAAAGACCAGCCGACTTGTTTCAGTCGAGGAAGGCTGGCCCGTCGCTGGTATAGGCGCAGAAATCTGCATGATTGCGACGGAGCACGCCTTTGACTGGCTCGATGCGCCACCTGCACGTGTCTGTGGCCTGGATGTTCCGCTTCCCTATGCCGCCAACCTTGAAAAATTGGCACTTCCAAAGCCCGAATGGGTAGTGGATGCTGTCCGCAAGCAGTTCCGGGACTGACCGACAATGGCTACCGATATTTTGATGCCGGCTCTGTCGCCGACCATGACCGAGGGCAAGCTGGCACGCTGGCTCAAGAAGGAAGGGGATGCCGTTGCTGCTGGTGACGTTATCGCCGAAATTGAGACTGACAAGGCGACCATGGAAGTGGAAGCTGTGGACGAGGGTATCCTCGGGCGCATCCTGATTGCGGACGGCAGCGAGGGAATTCCGGTCAACACACCAATTGCTGTGCTTGTTGAAGATGGGGAAGCCGTTCCGGAAGCTTCGGTCACGGTAAATCAGCCACCATCTGCGCCATCGCAGCCCCAGCCTGACCATGCTCCATCCACGAAACAGCCTTCCTCAACAGCGGAGAAAGGAGCACGAATTTTTGTGTCTCCTTTGGCCAAGCGGATCGCAAAGGAACTGGGGATTGCGTTGACAGCACTCAAGGGCTCTGGACCGAACGGTCGCATTCTGCGCCGCGATGTTGAAAATCGTCCAAAGGCTGCGCCTGTTGAAGCGCCGGCAGCAAAGACCACACCCGCTGCTACAACAGCTTCCGTGGATAACGTGACCCGCGTTGCGAACTCTACGATGCGCAAGGTGATTGCCCGTCGCCTGACAGAGTCGAAAACGCAGGTTCCACATTTTTATGTCTCGGTGGATATCGAGCTGGACGAGTTGCTTGCACTGCGCGCAAAACTCAACGCGACATCTCAGGACAACGCTTACAAAATTTCCGTCAATGACATGATGATCAAAGCCGTGGCACTTGCCCTACGCAAGCTGCCCGGCCTTAATGTTCAGTTTACGGATGCTGAAACGCTTCATTTCGAGAACATCGATATCTCGATGGCTGTGTCTATTCCTGATGGCCTTATCACTCCGATCATTCGCGGTGCAGACAGCAAGTCTCTGCGTGAGATCAGCCGCGAAGCAAAGGACCTGGCCAAGCGGGCGCGGGCAGGGAAGCTCAAGCCTGATGAATTTCAGGGCGGTACATTCTCGATCTCGAACATGGGTATGTTCGGAGTCCGTGATTTCGCAGCGATTATCAACCCGCCGCAGGCTGGCATTCTGGCCATCGCGTCTGGTGAAAAACGTGCCGTCGTCAAGGATGGCCAAATTGCGATTGCAACGGTCATGACAGCGACACTTTCTGTTGATCATCGTGCAGTCGATGGCGCTCTTGGCGCGCAATGGCTGAATGCACTGCGCGACATCGTGCAGAATCCTTACTCTCTGGTGGTCTGAACCATGTCCGATACTTTCGATCTGATCGTCGTTGGTGGTGGCCCGGGCGGCTATGTTGCCGCACTGCGTGCAAGTCAACTCGGCATGAATGTGGCGCTTGTTGAAAGCACACATATGGGTGGGGTGTGCCTAAACTGGGGCTGCATTCCGACCAAGGCGCTCCTGCGTTCATCCGAAATTCACCACATGCTCCACGAACTGGGCAATTTCGGTTTTTCTGCCGAGAATGTTGCATTTGATCTGAGCAAGATCGTGGGTCGCTCTCGCAGCATCGCAAGGCGTATGGGTGGCGGAATTGCGCATCTGCTCAAAAAAGCCAAAGTCACAACCTTTGACGGTCGCGCGAAACTTGCGGGACGTGCAGGCGAAGCACACAAGGTAAGCATTTCCAAGGATGGAGCGGAGATCGCCACCATTCTTGCACCCCACGTCATTCTTGCGACCGGTGCGCGCGGACGTCAGCTTCCAGGACTGGAAACAGACGGCAAGCTCATCTGGGGAGCGCGGGAAGCCATGACCCCGACAGAGCTTCCCAAGCGTCTTCTGGTGATCGGTTCAGGCGCTATCGGCATCGAATTTGCCTCTTTCTACCGGAATATGGGCAGTGAAGTGACGATTGCCGAAGTGGCGGATCGTATTCTGATTGCTGAAGATCCGGAAATCAGCGCCATGGCTCGTAAGTCTTTTGAAAAGCAGGGGATGAAGATCATCACCGGCGCAAAAGTAGGCTCGCTGAATAAGAGCGAGAACGAGGTTTCCACGACAATCGAGAGCGCGGCAGGCAGCATTGAACTGACTGTGGACCGTGTGATCTGCGCGGTTGGTATTGTGGGAAATGTCGAGGATCTTGGCCTCGAAAACACCAGTGTCAAATTAGATCGTACGCATATTGTGGTTGATGGTTTCTGCCGCACAGCAGAGCCCGGCCTTTATGCCATCGGTGACGTAGCCGGTGCGCCTTGGCTGGCACACAAAGCCAGCCATGAGGCTGTCATCTGTGTTGAAAAGATTGCTGGCCGCTCTCCGCATCAGTTGCACCCTCTGAACATTCCAGGATGCACCTATTCACGTCCACAGATTGCTTCTGTTGGCATGAGCGAGGAGAAAGCACTGGCCGCAGGTCACAAGATCAAGGTTGGTCGTTTTCCCTTCATTGCGAATGGCAAAGCTGTAGCGATGGGCGAGACGGACGGAATGGTGAAAACCGTTTTTGATGCCTCAACTGGTGAATTGCTGGGCGCGCATATGATCGGTGCGGAAGTCACCGAGATGATCCAGGGTTATGTCATTGCACGTACGAGCGAGCTGACAGAGGCCGAGCTTATCGAAACCGTGTTCCCGCATCCGACGATTTCGGAGACGATGCATGAATCGACACTGGCGGCTTTCGACGGCGCGCTCCATATTTGAAGCCCATGTCCCAGCGCATCACGATAGACCATCGCACAGTCCCTTCCAGTGCCCTGAGGCATCCGGAAAAGGCGCATCGCCCTGACAACCCGATCCAGCGTAAGCCGGACTGGATCAGGGTCCGTGCGCCCAATCATCCCATCTATCATGAGACGAAAGCTCTCATGCGGGAAAACAGGCTGACGACAGTCTGTGAGGAAGCTGCCTGCCCGAACATTGGTGAGTGCTGGTCCCAGCGTCATGCAACCATGATGATCATGGGCGAGATCTGCACACGTGCCTGCTCTTTTTGCAATGTGACCACGGGGATGCCAAACCGGCTCGACAATGACGAGCCTCGCCGTGTCGCTGAAGCAGTTGCAAAGCTTGGGCTGCGTCACGTCGTGATCACATCTGTTGACCGCGATGATCTTGAGGATGGCGGCGCACGTCACTTCGCGGCGGTCATTTCCTCTGTGCGGAATGCATCTCCCGGGACGACCATCGAGATCCTGACGCCTGATTTCCTTCGGAAAGACGGCGCTCTTGAGATAGTCGTTGCGGCTAGGCCGGATGTGTTCAATCACAATATCGAGACTGTGCCACGCCTGTATCCTACCATCCGACCCGGAGCGCGTTACTATCAATCTGTCCGCCTCCTGGATGGGGTGAAGAAACTTGATCCGTCCATTTTCACCAAGTCAGGCCTCATGCTTGGCCTAGGGGAGGAGAAGCCCGAGGTCGGGCAGGTGATGGAGGATTTCCGCGTTGCTGATGTCGATTTTCTGACCCTTGGCCAGTATCTTCAGCCGACAGTCAAACACGCATCTGTCAAAAACTTCATTACCCCGGAAGAGTTTGATGGTTATGCTGCAACAGCCCGCGCAAAAGGGTTCCTTCAGGTGAGCGCAAGCCCACTGACAAGGTCTTCCTATCATGCGGACAGTGATTTTGCGGAGCTGCGCGATGCGCGAGCCCGCCGACTGAAAGAAAGTGTCTGATGCCGACCCATGCCGAACAGCGGCTGATTGCATACACACCGGAGCAGCTTTTCGATCTGGTGGCGGATGTGGGAAAATATCCGCAGTTTCTGCCTTGGTGTGTAAAAGCTATTGTTAAATCCCGCACGGAAACGGAGCTCGTTGCAGATCTGACGATTGGCTTTGGTCCGTTCCGGGAGACATTCACAAGCAGAGTGACGCTGGAGCGTCCTTCCCGCATACGCGTAAGCTACGAGAAAGGGCCGTTCAGATACTTAAACAATGTCTGGACATTTACCCCCGATCCTCGCGGATGTCTGGTCGATTTCTTCGTTGATTTTGAATTCCGTTCTCGCCTGCTGCAGAACGCGATTGGGGTTGTGTTCAATGAAGGAGTACGCCTGATGGTGTCTGCCTTCATCAAACGCGCACGGGACACATACGGGACCCCGCACGTTACGCCGAGAGCTCAGCCAGACCTTACAAAAGCGTAATGACTGGCTGAAAGTGAACTTTTCTGGAAGCGCCGCGTTTGTCAGATATCGATACACGATTTGCGACAAGGAGTTTCTACCGTGAAGAAAATCACTTTTGGCACCCTAGCTCTTGCAACACTCGTGGCAGCAGCCTCGCCAGCAATGGCAGAGCACCATCATGGGAAGCATGGCACCCATCACAAAAAGGGTGACACGAGCGAAACGAAAAAGGTTGCTCCGGGTGAAGGTTCGCAGGAAACTGCGGATCTGAATGCACGCTCGCTCCAGCAGGCACAGACTCCGGTTCCCGCAGCTCCTGCCGCGGTACCTGGCACGACCACGCCAGTTGCTCCGCCAACTGAATCCACGATGCC
>Ga0157363_1000738_pt1 | contig 25673 bp, 19 predicted proteins | sample AttsexASBM1_FD_111477 | JGI IMG/M metagenome (GOLD analysis project Ga0157363, IMG submission 111477) | Fungus gardens microbial communities from leaf cutter ant in Ribeirão Preto, State of São Paulo, Brazil - Atta sexdens ASBM1 | ecosystem: Host-associated > Fungi > Mycelium > Unclassified ... | reverse complement strand
GATATATCATCGTCAGAGAAACTGATTCGTACATCTTTGAAAAAAAGACAAAGTCAGGACAAGGTATAGATGTTTATTAAATATAAATATAATACAAGAAAGTCGAAAAGAAAATGCTAAAAGTAAAAAGGGATAATAATATAATGAACGTTTTTTTTTGCAAATAGGAGAGTTAAGAACTATTGAAATAAGTGAAAGTGAAAGTGAACGAGTTTTTTAATATATATATATAATAATCTTATTTATCCTTTTTCATTCACTTATCGGTTCAGGATATTTAAATAATCACGTTTCATTGATCTTTTCTGCTTCATACAGCAAGATGTGGTTCCATCAACAGGAAAAAAGTTTTTCAAATCGCGTCCTACTCAACCACGTACTTACACCAAACGACGAGAAGATTAAAAAGATATACAAAGAATTTCAATCAAATTTAATTTACAATATATTTATAGAAAATGTAAAATTTCATCCAGAAATTATAAATATGAATTAGAAGCTACATTCGATGTTAATTTTTTTTTCGTTTAGCTCTATTATTATATTAAAGTTGTTTTATTATATGTCTTCAATATATGCATAATATTTTCTCATTTCAATTTGAAATTAATTTAAAATATATTTATACACAAATACATAAGATTTTAATCAAGAAATTATAAATATGAATCAGAAACTTTATTATAAATCAACGCTGTTAAATTTATAATAGCAATTTAAATTTAATTTAAGTTATTTTAAATCATTTTTATAAGTTGTCACAGCTCCTATTCAATATGTCATTATAATTCACTTAAAATAATAAAATTAGACAATTTAACTCAAGAAAATTTATTAAATTTAATTCCTTAGTTTACATTTACTAATAAAAAGAATATACATTAATATGGATATTGTTTATTTTGAAACTAATTACATAAATGGATTGATTTATATTTTCGAAAAGTTAAAAATAATAAAATGCTTCATCAAGGGATGAGGCTATCGTTACTTTTTTGGTATCTAATAATGTATCGAATAGTTGCATTTAAGATAATGTCAAGAATACGGAATCTCATCATCGCGCTCTCAGGAATAACACCTACGCACCTTCGACACGGAGCAGACGATATTGTAGCTAGTGGAAGAACGCAGAAAACTTAAATTTAAACGTGATTCATCGGTCCACTATCCAACCAATAAATGATCTCCTTTAAATCGACATACGCGAGATTCAAATTACGTAATGTAATGAAACCGCGCAAATCTTACTGTCTTTCTGGAAGATACTGTATTCGTCCGAAACTTTCCGTTTCGGATGTTACAGCATATTTCTAAAAACATATCTTCATATTATGTATTAAATTTGTAATATCAAATTTATTATATGTTATATTGTAACCAATTTGAGTTATTTTTAATCATTTCTGTAAATCGCTACTATTCCTCATGTCATAATTAAAATTAAATCATGAAGTTAAACAAATTAACTTAAGAAGTGTATTAAATCTAACTCAAATATTTAATTTATTATTTACATATGTATACTAATAAGTGCATACATTAATAAGCGTTATTTACTCTCCGAAACTAAACGATTCAATCATATAAATGGATTAATTTACAGTTTGACACGAAAGTTAAAAATTTAAAAAAAAACAATAAAATGTTATTTAATTCAAGAGAGTGAGTTATTGCTCTTTTGGTATCTAAAACGTGTACAGTAATTTTAATTTTTCCCGATTGATTTATTATAAGATTGTCTTGCAGGAGCAAAGTTTAATATTCCTTGAATTCTCTCAAGCGTTCTCGCCTACATTAGTCCATTATATATTAGCAATGAACTTTTAAAGCCTTGTCCTCGGAATGTCTATAATTTTCCGTATTTTCTCTATCTTGCGTTCGCACGACAGGAGAGTATCTGCCGCAAAATCTGGATCGCGCAATAATAACCCGAGCCATATGACAGAGAACTATTTAAAAGTAGCACGTCCCACTTTCCACGAGGGCGACCGTATTTTTTTTCCTTCTGTGTCAGGACCTCGACACGTTGCCTACGCCCTATACTGATGAGTTATATGCTGGAATATGCATTGTAATCAGACTAAGAACAACGCGAATTGTTTTATTCGAACAAATCAGACAATCCTAGATTTGACATTGTATGTCAAATCTAGAATAGTATCCCAATAAGGATTCAGGTATTCAGGTTTTTCTAATTCTAACGTTTACAATGACATGTAATATCTCCCTTCTCATTTATTCATCGTTCATTCGTTTCTCATCATTTCTTGATTCAAATTGGAATATATGCAATCTCGAATTTATATTAAAAAAATAAAAGAATTTTCAGATAATTACACTGAAAAAAAACTTTAATAAATATTTGTTTAAATCGTTTTAAATAAATATTTACTTATTATAAATATTTACTTAAATAAATATTTACTTATTTGATACAAAACCCATTAGTTTGATTCGATTATCTTTCTTTTATTAAATAAATATTTATTTAATGTAAATGTTTACGATTCAAAGAAATAAAATTTAGTAAATTTTTTGTCAGTGTGACTGCTCTATCAGGCAATTATTGTGAGATTCAATGAAAAAAAATAAAAATATTCTCTTGTCGTTGCATTTTTATAGATATTATCGCAATCGACATCTGAGATCCTTAATAGTTATTTTATTACATTGGCTCGTTTTAATAAAAAGTAGCCAACAAAACAGTGATTTATTCATGCGAATCTTGTTTCGTCTATTACCGGATGTTATAATCATTACTAAGTTGCCCAATTTTCACACAGCAGCTGCGCGTCTCTGCGATTTCGGAAAACCTATTTCTCGTTTAACTGAATAAGCCGCTAATATTAGAATACCGAAACGTGTGGAATCACGCACGCTTGCGTCGCTTATACATGGTGTCACATCAACGATGTGGAACATGGGAAAAAAAGTATCTCCGATAGTATCTCGTTTATCGATTACCTAGTCAATGAAGAAGAAAATATTATATCAAGAAAGCCTTGAAGGTACATCTAGTCGACATGAATATAATAACGAGGAATCTTCGACGGCGATTTTCCCTGGAAAATTTCGACGAAACATTTTTTTCGTCGGAACGTTTCTTAGAACACCCCGTATACAACCCTCTTACGTTGTTGGATGGATTTTTCCCCCGACTTGGCCCACGGTGGTTGCGTACTCCTCCGAAACGTATAAAAAGCCACGTTTAGAAGCCGCGGCACTTCAGTCTTTTCAAAAATATCATAAGGATGGCTCTAGAACGTCAAGTGCGCGCTAAGGTATATATTAATTTATATACACATATAATATTTCAATTGTGTGGTGTAATTCGTTCCGATCCGTTTACGGTCACGTGTATCATATAGTGATTTATTCTTCCGAGTTCTTTATTTTCTTAACTTTTAAACAGAAAGAAACCAATTGCTTGATAATATCTAACAAAACAAATTGTATTTTTTTCGAAAGAGACGTGTTGAAATGTTCTGGAATACTTGAAGTATCGCGGGATTCTATCAATCCATTGAAGATTCAAGAATTTCCATAATAATCCTTTTCTGCAACAGTTATAATTTTGACGTTCGCGTATAATTTTACACAGATTGCGGCGAAACGCAACCCCGAACAGGAGAAGGAGGCACAGGAATGGATCGAATCGATCCTTGGTAAGAAGTTTCCTCCTGGTGAGACCTTTGAAGAGGTGCTCAAGGATGGTCAGGTCTTGTGCCATTTAATGAACAAGCTTTCACCTGGATCCGTACCAAAGATCAACAGTACCGGCGGACAGTTCAAGATGATGGAAAACATCAATTTGTAAGTAGCGGCTGGCAAGATATTTATTACTGATTGTACATTATATGATTACATTGAATATGTTGTAGGTTTCAAAAGGCGTTAAAGGACTACGGAGTGGACGACGTCGATGTTTTCCAGACCGTAGACTTATGGGAGAAGAAAGATGTAGCCCAAGTAGTAACAACATTGTTCGCGCTCGGCCGAACAGTACGTTTTCTTATTATCATTAATTTTTATACAAATTTTGCAATAATTTTCTTTAAATAAATAATTTTGACTGATATAATTATTGTCAGAATAAAAAACATCTATATCTCTGTTCATTTAGACATACAAGCATCCCGAATGGAAAGGACCTTATCTAGGACCTAAGCCATCAGACGAATGCAAACGTGATTTTACAGAGGAACAATTGCGAGCTGGTCAAGGAGTGATTGGTCTTCAAGCGGGTTCCAACAAGGGTGCGACCCAGGCAGGCCAAAGCATCGGTGCCACTCGCAAAATTCTTCTTGGAAAGTAAATTAAAACTCGGCACAGCTTGCAAATCCCTTTTTCCAGTCGTTACAGTTATATCTCGTATTTTTTTGTATGTACACATAAATACATATATATATATATATAATTTTACTTTTGTAATTAAACGATAAACGGCTGCTATTTATTTTCCGGCATTTTCTTAATGATAACAAATGTATCTCATCATAACGAATTCTAATCTTTTTATTATTAATCAGAAGATACAGTTCTGTCTTAAGCCAATAAGCATATTTGATAAATTGATTTTTATTATTGATTATAAGGAAGATATCGTTGTTATTCAATCAATTTTTTTCCCGCCTCGAGATTCTAGTCTTTAAAAATATACAGTGTCAATGACACGAGTATGCGTTTCAAAACAAGAAAGTTGTTATTTAACTGATCGATTGTGCGCTTTAGAACAACAAAATGTTATCTAAAGAATTCCAAATAAAGTTAGTTCTATCCATCCAAAATACGAGAATTTTTTTCCCTTCCTAGGAATTAATTTTCAAGTTAATTGTATTGGATAATTCCATCCACAATTTCTTTTCTTCCCCAATTTCAGCGATCGCCATTTAAGGATGCGAAAGCGACGTCGTGTTTCACGCTGGAGACGTCGAAAATAAAACGCGACGCGATGCAATTTTGTTGAAATTCTGCCAAGTCGAACCGAGCTTCAACGCGAAGCGCGTGGGATCTGTTCTATTGATATCCGAAGATGCGTTTGTTTCAATATTGCTCGCCCGTAACATTCAGGAGAATGTTTCCTGAGTGTTCAGGAGAGCGCAACACGTTCCCATTGACGTGTAGCTTTGGATCGAAATGGCGATAATCCATTATTTATTTTGATTTGTTTATCGCCAGTCGTTCGCGCCATTATAGAGATCCATCAGGTAATCCATTTGTTTTATCAATAAAGATATGGATCTATCGAATAGGCGGTGCTCGATAACGCATCTAGATAGAATTGTTATGTACACAATCGAAACTCTCAAATATAAATGTATTTGATCGTAATATATTTATAAAATGAGCACGTCCACGTAAGTTACTGATATATATAAGGTATATATATAATGAAGCGCGCGCAATAATAAAATAACACTCTCACGCAACACGTGGCAGACAAAAGGTACGCTATTTTCCCTTTTTTTTTGTTCTTTCCTTGCATTACGCGAGAACATTGATTGCGTGTAAAGACAATTGCCCCTCTCACGTCGCAAGAAGTCTGTACTATCCGCACGCTCGCGTGCACCGTTTAATTCACTGCAGATACAGATTTCTATTGTTTGCGATTAGAAGACGCACCGTTTCTAAGAGGCGTTATAAGAGCCTCGTCAAACATCCTTTCGTATATCCTAAAAAATTTTTAAAGAGGCTAAGATGTATCTCTGGAATTGGGTTTATCCTCATTTGAATTTTTTCGATTTCTCCTTCGGAAACGTTATAAACGGTATCGAGAGGGGGGGGGAGAGAGGAAGGGGGGATCAAGATGCAAATTGCGAGCGCGATGCTGTGGTATCGGTCGACAATTCCGCGAGACGAGTGGAGCGTGGATGTAGATCGTGCCAGGGTTACGATAGCTTAGAATGCAAGAGTCGATGGGAATATTTCATCGACCTCGACCCACCGCTCAGACACATCTGTAATATCATCCACCGATTAGGACGCGACGCTAATTTGGTATCATTATGGTCAACAATTTTTTTTTCTCTTCTATTTTTCTCTGTCTTTTCCGTTTGAGATAGAGAGCAGAATTAGCTTGGCGGAGAGAGACGCGAGCAAGAAATCAAACTCTCCATTCTGTAGTGAAGGAAGGAGGGGGAAATTAGAAGGCGAGAAGCTGTGCTCTTTTATGTCTTTCTTTGTAAAGAAATGCGAGAGAGATGGATGTATAATACACGATCATTTATATCCGATCAAGATAGAGCTATTTAATTTATGACGTTTAAAAGAGAGATGAGCTATTTGCTATTTAAATGTGGAATATTTTTGTATTTATTGTATAATAAAATAATTATCTGTGATGTAATACGATTCCATTCAATTACGATCGCTCCAATACGAGAAGAAAGAAAAGCTTCATAGTACTTTCATGCTTCATTATCTCGTTATTACAATAAAATAAAATATTAATATCAATATCGAATTATTAATATCAAAAGCGAACAAATTTAGAAACGATAGTTAAATGCATAAAAATTTTTCGTTTGACAATCTACAAATTTCGAGAGATTTACAAATTTTCGAAACAATTCGAAACACTTGAGTGATAAAGAAAAGATATTGCAAGTCCAGTATGTGCTTTTCTGATTTCTCTGATAAACTCCATGCTAATTTCGTATAGCGTCCCAGAAAATCAAAGAACGTAAATATTTAATTATTTCTTAATTATCTCCGGTATCTTGCGCATTTTTTTTATCGCCGACAGCGATTGTGCTTAGAGTAACCAGTTCCGGTACGACTCTCGAATCTTTAATAACGCGCAATCTACGTTTCGAGCTAAAACCACAATCTATTATATATTGCCATAACTCGTAACAAACCGTTCTTGTATTACTCCGGTAACCCATACTCGACGTTCAACGATCAAGTGCGCGAAAGATTACGATCGCGCGATCAAAATTTCCGCCGCCCGCGATATAGAAATACTACTGAAGTATGCGATGACAGCCGTGCGAATCTTTTCTTTTCATCGAGACATCCCCATATTCGCTCTCTTTCTTCCTTTGACTCTTCTTTTCTTTTTTTCCACCGCGTGGAATGACGACGAGGAATTGCGAACCGGTTTGCATCTATTTGGCTACTTTCTCGCGTCGTGGCGTGCCGCCCGCACTATATATGCGGAAACAATTTGATACACGTTAGTTCATGTAGTAATACACAATAATAATAATATGATATACTAATATTGCGTTAAAAGAATGAAAAAAAGAAAGAAAGCAAGAGTATATAAAATTAGTATTAGAACAACGATACTAAATCTTCATAGAGCGACAGCAATAACATTCTGTCAGGATAAAGTGATTGAAATGTAGACTTAAAGGAAACCAAGTGACTTTTGAGGTATCCTGTACGTCAGCACGATTGCGAGTTCACCACGTCTCTCCCACTCGCAATATTACTATTGCCTGTCGTCGTCTTTCTCCCTCCGATCTCCTCGTTATTTTCTCGCTTTGTCTCCTCTCGCTCTCTTAACGCGCCGTCCACGTCACCGCCCTTCCACAAACCACGATGCTTTCATTTTTATCGGTGACGAGCGAGGCTAGCGTCGATCAGATCTGTAGTATAAATTAAAGCGTCAACGAGAGTTCGGTATGAATAAGCGAGGACAATTAAGCCTACTTTTCCGTATAGTAGTCTCCTCGACATCTCTTTACAAACCTTGATTTCCGACAATGCTTGCATACGCTTAGATGTGGAACCTTGAAGCGTCGATTTGAAATACGAAGGACGCATAATATTGTTTAGCATCTTTCAGTAGCCTTCGGAAAAACGCCTGACACTTGGCGCAGTCTTGGCACTCGTAGTTCTCTCATGTAATTAGCTACGCTCTTGTCGAGACGGCGCGATCCTAAAGTAAATTTGAAATTGTAACCAACTGGTCTAAAGAAAAGAAATAAAATAGGTGCCCCAGAAGGTAAAGAACTCTTCACATTATGCCCTGAAATTATAGAAAAGTAGGACATGTAATGTAACAAATATTTTCATTCGTCGTTTTTCTTATTTAAACATAATTAATATTTAAATTTGTCATCCATAAGCGCACAATAGAGTTCATAGTAACTCATAAGAAAGTTATAGCGATTTAAAAAGAAAGAATAATTTATAGATCATACAAGATTTACTAAAAATAGATTGGAAGCATTTGCATTAACTAAACAGTACCGTTTAAAAATATAATAAAAAACATCAAGATAATATATCGATTAAAATTTAAAACTATTTTTTCATTTAATTCTGATAACTAATAAAATCAACGAGACAAAGATCTAGAGGAAGCTTGAAATTCTAAGAAAATTTGCAAAAAATCCTCGATCTCGAGGTGTGAATATTCCAGTCTTTAAAAAAAAAAAGAAAAGAAAAGGAAGGGAAAAGAAAAAGATCGCGAGATTTCGGGGATTTCACAAGACATTTCCGGAGCAGAAGTGATCTAACCTGTCGCGCGCGCGTTCCCTAACCTCTACACGGCACGGCGTGACACGACGGACGATGGCACATCCGCTCGGATAGGGAAACTCGAGGCGATTATGCCCGCATAACGCGAACGGGCCGGTCTACGTACAACGTTGTTTGTCGACAGACGCGCGGATCGGCGGAGGCAGGCGCGGCACGACGCGAGTCAGCGACGGTGATCGCGCGTAAAAATGAAATGGGGCATTGGGTGAAAGTATTCGCGGCAGCGGCGGCGACGGCAGCGGCAACGGCTAGCGAGCGTGCGAGCGAGCCTACCTCTTATATCAGATCAGTACGGTAGGCGCGCCTCGTCACAACACGCGTCTACCTCGCGTCGTTTCTCTTCACCAGCGGGTTCTCCTGATGACCTCTCCGTCGACCGTCTTGTCACGGGAATCCTGTTCCGCTTCGCGTCCCCGGACTATGCCGACCTGGTAGCCTCGTCATTATCCTACTCACTGACTGAGAGCAGCTTTATTATCTTTCTACAGAATGCTGCGCAACCTGTGGTCCCTTTGTCTTCTCTTATCGCTGGTCACTCTAGCTCCAGCGTTGGAAAATGGACTGGCCAGAACACCTCCGATGGGATGGTTAGCGTGGGAAAGATTTAGGTGCAACACAGATTGCAAGAATGATCCAGACAATTGTATAAGGTGAGCTCCATAGCAGTGACGATATGTGGATAGAATATTTAATGTAAGCGCATAAGAAATTATAGTGATTGACTCATCTGATTTATAGTGACCGTCTCTTCCGGACCATGACAGATATTGTGGTGGCAGAAGGGTATGCTGCAGTAGGATATGAATACATTAATGTGGACGACTGTTGGTTGGAGAAAGAAAGGGATTTAAATGGACAACTTGTACCAGATAGAGAACGATTCCCATATGGCATGAAGAGTTTATCAGATTATGTAATTCACTGTCTATCATTTTAGAAATGTCTTTTCTTTGTTTCAATGTTTGTCTGTTGCACAAATTCGTTATTCTGCACTTGGCTTACTTCCCAGGCTTATAATGCTCTTTTGTGACTATACGTGATGCTTTATGAAAGACATTGCTCTGTTTGTTAGGTGCATTCAAAGGGTCTCAAGTTTGGTATCTATGAGGACTATGGTAACTATACTTGTGCTGGATATCCAGGTATATTGGGTTACTTGGATATAGATGCTGCCACATTTGCTTCCTGGGATGTGGATTATGTAAAGTTAGACGGATGTTACTCACATCCTGTTGATATGGATAGAGGTATAATTATAAATGATCTGTATAAATTCTTTCTTAATTTAATTAATATTAAAATAATATGGTATTTACTGAAGGCTATCCCGAGTTTGGGTATCTCCTAAATCAGACTGGAAAACACATGATATATTCATGCAGCTGGCCTGTTTATCAAATCTATGCAGGTATGAAGGTAAGCATCTCAATACATTTTCTCCGATTTATTTCTTCTAGAGGCAGTCATTGACGTTAATATAATTTTCAGCCGAATTACACCTCGATTGCAGAAAACTGCAATCTCTGGCGCAACTTCGACGATATCCAGGATTCATGGGCCAGTGTAGAGAGTATCATCGATTACTATGGTAACAATCAAGATGCGATTGTGTCCAATGCCGGTCCTGGACACTGGAATGATCCAGATATGTTGATTATCGGTAACTTTGGTTTGAGCTACGAACAGAGCAAAACGCAAATGGCGATTTGGGCTATACTAGCAGCACCATTGCTTATGTCTGTTGATCTCAGGACGATTAGGCCAGAGTACAAAGCCATCCTGCAAAACAAAAAGATTATTGCCGTAGATCAAGATCCATTGGGCATTCAAGGTCGACGGATATATAAAGTGAGTGATTTAAATGTGTCAGTGCTTTGAATATATCGATGTGATTGATTGATATTATCACGAGTTGAAATTCGAAATTAACAAATCATATAATTCAGTTATATTAGTGACAGTTTCGGCTGAATTCATCGGAATGTGTCTTAGACAGTGTGATCCATTGATAATTTACAATTACAGCACAAAGGCATTGAGATTTGGGCAAGGCCCATCACCCCTGTTTATCAAAACTACTATTCGTACGCGATCGCGTTCATCAACAGACGAACGGACGGTACGCCGTCGGATGTGTCGGTTACGCTGAAGGAATTGGGTCTACAGTATCCTGCAGGATATCGAGTGGAGGTTCGTTGCCGTTACATGTAACAGTGATTGGCAGAAATGTCTAGAAAAAGAATTCGAAAGTATCGTTGTTCTTTTCAGGATTTGTACGAGGACGTGGATTATCACGTGCTGACGCCACAGACTAAGATCAAGGTCAAAGTGAACCCGTCAGGCGTAGTGATACTGCGATGTAATCTGAATATAGACGACGTGTTTCATTATTCACCGTATTCGTCCTTGAATCAAGTCTTTAAAGTTAGGCAAAATTCATTTGAATGATCGTACGTTTAACGTATTATCTTAATTTCTATCGGCGTTTTTAACACGCGCGTACGTGCGAGCACGTTACATTCTATATTAACATAATATATAATATAAGGAAGAATAGAAAATAAAGAATTTTATAAACTTTATTCACTCGTGTTATTTAAAATGATATTCCGTATTTACGCTTTACTTTCGTATCATATCTATGTATATGGCGTTACTTTATATTTATCCTTGACTTTGTGAAATCCAGAGTTCTAGATAACTTGAACATACATAGTTTGCATTTAGTAATCGAGCTAATACTTTTTGTCGAATTAAAGTTTTATTTGTAAAAATTCTCGTTTAAATGTGACTTAAAAACGATCAATATTGCATTTATATTAAAGAGATAAGTCGCTTCATCGTCGATGTAACAGCTGCATCTCGTCATATGTACAAAAGCGCCAAACATATCTTTATATTCGTCGCATCCAACTCCCTTTGACGTCTGTAACGCGTCACGAGGGGAGAGAGAGAGAGAGAGAGAGAGAGAGAGAGAGAGATGAGCAAGGATACTACAAATGTGCAATCGCGGAGACGATTCTCTATTATAAGTTCGCTATAGATATCGCAAGCCACACGTTTCTCGCGCATCTACCTACGCTCACCCATCCACCCGCAGTTGGCAGGAGAAACGTATCTCATTACACCCACTCTCTCTTCCGCCCTTTCCTCCCTCTTACGCTGGTAATGCGTCACAGCGACGCCCGCGTCGCGTCGCGTCGCGTCGCGTTGCCTCGCGCGTGCTCCCTTCAACCCCCAGCGGAACCGCAGCCATTGTCGGAGGGTCGGTCGGTCGGCTCGATTCTTCGCGAAACGCGCGTCCATGGTGTGCGCGTAACACACCCTTCCATCGTGCGAACACCCTGTGTGAAAACCAAACGAGCGCGAACGTGCGAGCGAATTAAAAAGAAGAGAAAGAAAGAGAAGAAAAAAAAACGGTGAAATTCAACGACGCGAGGGGATGTGAGAGAAATATCCGTTCGTCGGCGCGATGAGACGCGAACATTCGCGCGACGCCGATTTCGCGCGAGCAGCACCAGCACCAGCACCAGTACCAGCCGACGCTGCCACCGCTGCCGCCGCCGCCGCCGACCCCAACCCCGCCGCCGATTCCTCCGCTGACGCTGCCACCGCGCTGCTGCACCCTCTTGCCGTCACAGCAGCGTATCTCACCGCGAGCATGAAGATTCCGCCTCTCTCATGACCCAGGTGAGTCTTTGAAAAAATATCATCTTTGACTGTAGATTGTTTAGATACGCCTAATGTTAATCCATGTTCTCACCATCGATGTGCCCGCGAAGTGATCGGTCTCGCGCGATCAGCGATATGGCGGCCGTTGCCGGCCCGAACGAATTTGCGTAGGAAGTCTCTCGCGAAGAAATTGATTTTGCCTATTCACGAGAATTCGCGATCATTCTGCGCGATAAGATTGATGCGGTCTTATCAGTATCAAGCACAAAATGGTAAATGGTCGATAACTTGCGCTTGACGTTGGTTGCTTCAATCGCGGATTCTGACTCATTTCCACTTGAGTCCTCTGAACTTTAGATTCCTTAATCGAGAATCTCGAATTCGCTTTGTATATTAATGATCTTCAAATCGGCAAGATAACTCGAAATGATTATCAGTCATTGACGTAGAGGCAACAACTCGCATGAATGAATAATGGCGCCACATCGAATCGTTTTGAACGGTGACGCGTTTGGTGCTGTATTACAGACGGAGTTGCTAGTCCACGGTTGTTCGCATCGATTACACACAATCGCGAAATTCCATATCCAATTGTTTTTTTATCTTAACGAATCTCATAGATTTTCTGAAACAGACGATGATGGACGTAAAATTTTGACATAAAATTATGAAACACTCGAAGATTCGACAACAATCTTCAATTATTAGCTTCAATTAGTACATGTGATTAAACTTCGAATAGATTTGTTTAAGATTTGTTACACAGAATGACGTTGTTTAAATGCGTGAATTATACAATTTTTATTATGTAATTTGTTGTATTATTTGCACGCAACACGCATTTTTTGACGAATTTTCATGTAACTGCCTTGCTCTCACAATTAATTCTGCCGCTGGTTTATTTGACATTACGAAACATAATGTCTTCTTTATTCTCCCTCGCCATTGTGTTCTCATTGAAATAACTCTGATCTAATCTCATTATACACGTATTAGATACGTGAGATAACGATGCTGCGCCTCACACGCTCAATTAGCACATAACTGGAATTGAAACTAAAAGGAGATGAATATGCATAGATGACGTGGTGATTCCAAGTGTCACTGTACAAATCGGTAGAGGTACTCTCTATTTATCATATTTCGTATGTAGGGCGGCGCAGATAAATCGATACGCGGCACTTTCATTCATGGCTGCCTCTCTCACGGTTGGCACATTGCCGTTGCTCTACGTACCACCCACGCTGTCGAGACCAACACATTTACGACTCAGCCGTTACGTAGTGTATAGTCTAACGGTGGTGGCACACAGTGGTTCTCCGTTTCGTCAGGGGGTGGCGAATGTTCGTCGTGTGCAATCTCACGTTGCGGTAATGTTTGCGTTGATGTTCGTGGTATTAAATTACATCGACTGATAGATCGCTTTACCCAAATTGAACATCCAAGCAGCAAAAATCCGTAATTTGAAAAAAAGAAGATTGATGATATCGAAATGATTCTCGTTTTTTATTTATTTATAATTTTTTTTTCTTTTAGTTAAGCAGTGGAAAATCTAATTAAATAAATCTGCAATCCACGCTCGATGCGATCGGCCCTTAGTCCTTGAACGGACAGGCGACGTTTCGTGACGTAAGCAATCGCGTGGGATGCATTTCACATTCTATTTATAAGTCGTTGTCATTAGTAGCATGTAGACGTGTCTCTCTCTCTCTCTCTCTCTCTCTCTCTCTCTCTTTCTCTCTCTCTTTTCTCGGGCGTATAATAACCTAACAATACTTTAATCATTGAAATTGAATGAAAAATGAGAAGCAGTATAGACGTAGATTACATTTTGCACGTAACTTCTGTGTTTGAAAGATTTATATTCTCTGAAGTCCAAAAGTGCAAACAGAGACGTTCTAACGTTGGTGCCGGCTCGAAAATCAAAGATCAAAGAGGAAGCTGATGCTTCTAGGTCTCTCTTGGGAATGAGAATTTTCTGCCATAGAATTTTTTACGAGTTAATAATTGCATCTCGTGCATCACCGCTGCACCGCTGTATTCTTCGGAAGTGAGCAACAGCGCGCACGTCGATATTACGTCGACGTTATATGTCCGTCCGTCCGTCCATCCATCCATCCATCCATCCGTTCGTTCGCCGACCGTTCGTTTGCGTTGAGTGACGACAGTTGACATTAGTCATCGCACACGAGGCATCTGGTGGCATCCTTAAATTAGTTAAACTAGTGCATCGAGAGAGAGACTAACCCAGTTATACGAAAGGGGGATATCGAATAAATTCACCGCGCAGCCGCGTATCGGAAGCTTGCGACTTCGACGCACACATGTTACCCGACCCTTTCGTCGCTCGCTTGCACGCGACAGAGCAGAGACGAAGGGAACTGCGACGTACAAGGGAGGGAGTCGCAAGAGAATGGAGGTGGAGGAGGATGCGCTACTCTTTGAAGTCGGTCCACCTGCCTCCGTCGGCATTCGCCACAGAACACAATGCGGGGGTGGCGGTGGCGCGTGTGGAGAGCAGCCCTTGCACCAGGCGGATTTTCCGCTCGGTAACGCTTGCCAAAGGATCTATTTAAAGGATTCGATCGTCTGTCTTCGGTTTCGCGACTTTTGATTTCCGAGTCCTCTTTGAAACGCCGCAGATCGGTGTTCCAGTGTTTTTAGTCACCGAACTTGCCTCACGAAGACTAAGTGTCATTCTAATTTTCAAACGTGTTCTCCATGGAAAGGAGCGTTGTCGATCTTATGATGTTCCTGGATGTTTGCCAGCTTTATCTGCACACCAGAAAGAAATCCCGGAACCTCTGCACGCTCTGGGCGATCGTGACATTCATCCGCACGGAGGACACTGGCGGTTTTTTACGATGGTGTCGAGCATATACAGTACCACGTTTGCGGTATCGCATCAAGAAAACGGACAATGCAGAGAAGTTGAGAGCCGACAAGCTGATACTCAGATTGCTGCAAGAATTATTCTATTGCGGATGCTTGCCGCCTTGCGAGATAGGTCTATGAGCAAAGGCGGGACGTGCTTGTTCACGTATTACTGCGTCAAGTAAACGTGCGTAAGGCAATGCAAAAGTCCCACGCGCTGTTCTGACAATTCTGCCGCAACAAGATGCAGTTCTAAATATCAACAAAATATAACTTGTTAACCTTTTGATCCGCAGTTTGTAATTGAAGAATAAATCTTTAGCGTAAATACCTTGGTTTCTGTCAGATTTCTGCCATCCAGTTAAATGTTTTTCTTTATCTTTGAGTACCTTCAATCTTGGGATCTCACTTTTCGATTGTTCGATTTAGAGAGACAAATATTTCTGTGCAGTATCGTAAGCGCACATGTGGACGTGGATAAATCACTTTAGCGAGAGGGATGTCTGAGAGCGACGGAGAGCATGCAGCTCGCTCGGTGGCCTTAGAGCAAGCCTACGTCCACGAAGTATACGAGCAATGCGCTGAGAAGACTACGCAAAGTAAACACTGGCCACGAGTATATCAGTTTCTTCAAGAACTCGAACCGGGTGCCCTCGTCTGTGACATCGGTCAGTCAAAAGTGTATTTTACAAAAGACGTTTCTTTTTTTCTTTTCAAACATTTATTGATTTTCAAACATTCAAACTTTCATTGATTTGTTGCAAACATTTATCAATACATAATTCTAACCATATATTCATAATGGATTACATAATAGAGTTTGCGTTCCGCATGCTTTAATTTTACAACATCCTATTATCTCTTTGTCCGTGTAACATCATTATATTTACATCATCTAGGTTGCGGCAACGGAAAATATCTCAGCGTAAATCACAGTGTCTTCAAAATAGGGGTGGACAGATGCAAGCGTTTCACGGACATCGCGCGCGAGAAGGAAAACGAGGTGCGTGTTTATATCAATTATATCTCAAGTAAAGATTCTTATTTTTAAATTATTTCTATATTTTATCAATTCTATATTCTATATATTCTATATATTCTATATATTCTATATATTCTATATTTTTCTTTACACTTTGTGAAATGACTTAAACTAATTTTGAATTAATGCATGCGAATAGCTTACTGTTAAATATTTTATTCACGGAAACTTGTTTGTGTACGGTAAGGTTCTAATCTGCGATAATTTGGCTCTACCATTCCGAGAAGAAAGCTTCGATGCAGTGCTGTCGATCGCCGTGGTGCATCATTTCGCTACCACGGAGAGGAGGGTACATGCGTTGAAAGAGTTAGCGCGAGTCCTTAGAATTGGGGGTCGACTCGTTATATCCGTCTGGGCTATGGAACAAAAGCATAGAAAAGTAAATAAAGATCTCTCCTCTCTTAATTAATATTTTAATTGATCTCTCTTAATTTCTTCTTTTAATAATATCGATATCTCAAATGTCTGGATTATAAATTATATCGTTGTTATATATATTGGCAGTTTGAATCGCAAGATGTTTTAATACCATGGCCCAAATCGCATTGCATGAGCACAGCGTCAGAGGGAATGAAGCATTCGAGTGTATCAGACAGTAACGAGAAGCGAGATGATGATGCTGCGCAGAAAAATCAGTCATCCTCCAAGAGGTGAGTTTTTGATGAATTATCTCACTGATGCGATGTTGAGATCAATCATACAACATGTTTAGTTCTGTGATAGCATAATTTCTGTATTTCCTGTAAATATCATATCATATGTAGGTCATAGCTGTCATGGTTTCTTGTTCCAGAAATAGCCAACGAAAATGTAAAAGCAAAAGTTATTGGATCGATCCGATATTCAGCTTGTCACCATCCACCAGTAGTCTCTCTAGTCCGAATGAGACCTGTTATAGCTGTTTCCGGCGAGCGTTACAGGTAACTAGATAAGTGAGTGAATAAGAAAGGGAGAGAAAGAGAATGATTATCTACAAATACGATATTTTAAAACTTGAGCATCTGACACACTGAAAATTTTTGATAATATTTAGAGATGTTCCCTATTATTGTTATCTCATTTCACAATATTAGTTATCACAAACATTATTTAATTGAATGTTTTTTCTATTTAATCGTTATTTTGAAACTATTTATGACGTATTATTTAATTACTCTATTATTATTATTCATGATATTAGCAAGATTATTGTATGATTATGTTCAGAAATTAGCGAGGAGCAGACGCGGAGGAGACGGTCGTACATGGTTTCCTGGAAGTTGGCAGAGCAGTACCAAGAGCAGGCGACATTATGATCCCGAGGATACAACCGATGTGGACGAGTTGCCAATCGAGCTACGTCGCGTAGAAACCACACATACGCTAACGATGACGAACAAGCATTCCACGGACACGCTAAGCATCAAATCCAAAAGTTTAGGTGATATTTTAGAAATTGAGAGACTCGATTTGGTGCGTTCACGGTCCAGCATCCCGGGTTTCTCTTCGACGTCCGAGTTGATCTTGGATGAACGATCAGTCTCGTCATCATCGAGCGGCTCAAAGCCGCGGCTAGTGAAGCAGAAGTCATACGTAGAGGAGATTGGTTTGGAGAATCCCGAAGACACTGCCATTGAAAACCTGATAAAGAATCTCCCGGACTTCTCCTACCAATCGTTACGCAAGCGTAATATACCGTTAAAGCAGAGCTCGATGAATGAAGAATTGATGTCGGCGGAACGGCTGGAAGAGAAGGAACGAGTGCGACGAAATATTATGAAACAAGCGTCGCTGAACGAGGAGCTCATTTGCAAGTGGCGAACATTTGAGGCGCTCAAAGATTCGATCAGCCCGGTGAGCGCCAGTCGGCGCTTCCAATTGTTAAAGAACGGACTTACTAATAAACTCAAGCGTTCTACAACGAACATTGAGAAGGTCTCCAGCATGTCTATCAAGAATGGTTTTGTTCGTATGCTGCAGGGATGGAAATCCTGTGAGAACGAATCGGCGTCCGTTGCGACAAAGCCGAAGCCAACGGACAATAAAGTACAACCGGTAACAATGGTGAAACGTAGCATTGAGGGTGTCGAACGTCGTCTCTCACGCGAAGACGGTTCGGATTCGTCCAAGGACAGCAGTTTGCAGAGCGACACCAGCGTAGATTCCGAAGACAGCTTCGCATCTGTGATTTACGTGCCGAAGCAGGACGTCACGGCACCGCCGGCGTCGTCCTCGATCAATGAGGTTCCTTCCGCACCGCGACCGGCGGCATTACAGCTCAGCACGACGTCGGCACCACCGTCGCCGCGTGTCAAGCAACCACTGGATGGTGGTCAATCATCTAGATTCAAAATGATAAGCGTGTCACCATTGCTGAAACAGCAATCGATTGTTACGAATACAAATGTAAATACGAATACGAATCTTGGCGATGCGATGAAATCTAGTGTGCCGACCGTTGTAGTCAAGGAAATGTTTGATAATACTTTACAGGCACCGGCGTCAGGAGAACTCCGTCTTATATCGGAACCGGACGAAGAGTCGGATACTACGTCTTTGATACATGCCTTTAACGATGTCACTAAGGTAGTCAGTCGTGAGCCAATTGTGAACGAAGACGACAGTCGAAAGGCTAGACTGAATCAGATCAAGGAACTATTGATAGCAAAACCGGGCTTTGCGACACGCGCTAGACCGTCGTTTCCATTGGTGAGACGTGCTTCTACGGCGGCTTCGGGTCGTCTAGAGACAGTCACGAGAATCTTACCACGTCTGTTATCTCTAGAGTTGTTCAATCCAGAGACTGATGACTTGGATAGTGATTCCAGTGGCGTCTCGTCGCCGGAGTCAGTCGGCTCAGTGATCAGCGTCACATCGGATGAGCGATACATCGCGAGAAAGGAGGCTGAAGAAAAGAAAAACAATGTACAGACAGATGAGAGTCTTTCCAAATCAAATGGAGACGATATATCGAAGAGGAAAAAGGAAACGGAAAGTAATATACATGACGATGAGTCATTGAGTACGATAACAACAGCGTCATTCGAAGATTCGAATACACCTCTGGATCCTCCGCATGACGACTCGTCCGCGGATCTCAAAGACGATACATTTCTTGCAGAGACCGAGATAATGCGCGACATTTCTCAAAATAATTTAGAGACTGACACGATCTGTTCCACGTCGCGTATTTTTTTGAAAAACGAAAAATCCATCTCCTCGCAGTCTATGAAGCTTTTGAAGGCCGCTGCTAACGTGGCGAGTTCATTGGAAGATGCTGTGGAGAAGGCAATTCAACACAAAGCCCAAGTAGAACAATTCTCGCAAGTTGCACAACGGCGAAATAACGACACTATTTGGTCGCAATCGAGTGTGCGAACGCGAGCGTATTTGAAAGAGGATTATAAATCCACTTCAGAAGATTTGGGTGATTACGCTGACGAATCAAGTAGCGATATTATACGAGATATTAGTCGGTACTGCCAGAACTCGTCGTTCGATTTTCTCGAGGTCTGCCAAACGTCGAGAACTACGTCGTCATCATCGTCGTCGGATGTCGCGAAAAATAATTTGAATACGGAATCGGATACTACGGCCTGTTGGGACGAATGCAATCAAGTACCTAAGGAGACTTCGTGGATTGTAAACGAAGTGTACGACGGAGGTGGATACAACAAGTTCGCTAATGTGGTCCAATCTAAACTAACACCCAAATTCTCTAGATCTCTCTGTAACGATGCCGTTTTCGAATCCGAATTTGACGGTAAATTTCCATGCAACTCCAAGTACGAAATCGAGCTCGAAGCCGAACCCAAAACTACATTCATATCCAAATGCGACGAAACGTTTAGAGTTAATCATGAATCTGAAGAGAAATTAAAAATTGAAATCGATCTTGTATCCAGATCCAACCTCGAATCCAATAGTAATCTTATGAGTGATACAAAAAAATCGTTTATCAATGCTGAAAGCACGCTCAATCTCCAATCTGGAGCAAGACTTAAATCCAACATTAATCAGGAGCATTATCGTTCCTCCAACACTTCGTCGTTGTTGCGCAGCAATTCGGACGATACGTTGGACTTTGTGATGGTGTCGAAAACGGGTGAAGAGGAGTTCGAAGAGGATGCGAAGGTCGGGAAATGGCATTCCTCTCACAGTAGGTTATCGATGGACTCGAGCGATGTAGGTGACTCTTTGATAGAGAATACAGGGATGAGCTTGAGCGACGGCAGTCAAACGGAATCAACAGCGAGACTGTTTACCGGCAGCACGATGTCATTGGTATCAAATCCAAATGTGGGGAACACCCGTCGGTGCTCGGTGGAGCGACGAAGATTGCAAGAACGCGGCCATTCATTGGACGAGATGTCGAGCGAGACGAAAAAACGAGAGGGCTGTCTAGTCACCGCGAGCACTAACACCCTAAGTAACGCCTCATCCCAGGAATCGTTGCCCTCCGATCGCGGTGGCGGTTCCATTACCTATCATCAATATTATCACGTCTTTCGGGAAGGCGAACTGGATCAGCTGATCAACAAGTACGTCGAGAACCTGCATATCATTTCATCGTATTATGACCATGCCAGCTGGTGCGTCGTTGCGGAGAAAGTGCAGGTCTGGACTATATGACTTCGGATACGGATCATCGTGTGAAGGACCAGCGACTGCCGCGACTCGTTCTTGGCCGTTTTCGCCAAGTTGTACCGGGTGTCTCGATAGGAGATGTCAGCCAGAAGGGATCAACTAGATTCAACTTTATGAAAATTCGCATCTGCTTAGTTTCACTTTTCAGTCGAAAATAGTTTCCGGTTTACTAATTCAAGAAAATGAATCGCAAATCTAAGAAACTAGGAATATATAATTCCTAAACCCTTTAATTTTTAATGTTTAACATGGTTCGCACTATATTTAGAATTTGGATTACGAAACGAAAGAACTCTTGTTGTTGGAAAGAACTCTTATTTTCGAGATAAAAATACTGATCCCTTTTTTGGGGGACACACAGTATACTGTGGTGGATGGATTAAATGCGGTTAAATACGAGAAATCTCGGCTCGAGTACGAGGCTTGCGACTCTAAATACGTAGATCTAAGAGTCCAAGGATCTCAAAATTCAGGGGTCCAAGAATCCAAGGATTTAAAGGCTCAAGGATTTCATAATAATCCAAGTTAACGAGTTTAATCACGAGTTGACTTCCTAACAATCCGTTCTCAAAAATTCTGCGACGACCTATATCGCTATTGAAATATCGCTTTATGCTCGTTGAACATTCCTTTCACGTTTAACTCATCATAAAGTTTCTCTGTCTGTTATGTCACTGAAGTGATGTGTGAAGCAACAATATAACTTAAAGACAAAAGAGATTAATGATATAAACAATAAAAATTAATGACATAAACGATTCAACGCAAATGAATTGACATGTCATGAAATATCCAACAACAAAATGAGGAATATTAAAAAAAAATACTTATAAATATTTCTTTCGATTGGTTTCTATTAATTATTGCAATTATTGGTTTTCCATGTTCACAACTCATTTGATTTTTGCTTCACTTCAGGGACGTTCAGGACTGTTCATTTCATTTATCGGACTTGCATATCTCGGAACAACGATTGCAGAAAGCATGATTCTTCGAGAATACATCAAAGTAAAAGAGAGTAGAAAATATTTGCTCGAAGGATATTGATTTTCTCGAAGAGTGATGCGATCGGAATGTACATGCGTTAAGCATAAAAGTTCAGAAAAATTCAGAAATGGCAATTGGCTCCGGCTATGGAGCGTATTTTCTAGCTTCTCGAGGAACCGACAATATCCGAACGCTTGAACGTAGATATACCTCAATAATACGAACGTTCCACTTCCAGAAATGTATACATGCATACTAAACATGCATACGTTTACACACGTGGTTGCGTACATACACGTAGTGTTAGCGTATTTCTTACTTGTAGAGAATTCTGGCGCAACAAGAATTTGCATCGGCAAATTAAATCATGTCATTATCGAAATCGGCAACAAAATTAGATCAGTGAGAGACAATGATAATATTTTGAATTTTGGTAATGTAAACAAAAAATATTTATAAATAAGATTGCAATAATCGGACATAAACAAGTAAGGGATATTCTAATACACATACCTACATACATACACAACAAACACATACGGCATACGTACGTACATACGTGATACATATATATTAGGATATAAGGATTCAAAGATCCAGTGATCTAAAGATTGAATGCTTATATCCTTGGATTCTTCGCCCTAAGTTTTTCGATTCCCCAGACCGTTCAGCTTTTACGTTAAGAAATATTTTTATTATCAATCTTTTTCGTTCTGTGAGTGCTCACTTCTTTGAAAATTCTCAGTTTTCCCACGATCGTACTTAACAATCCTCAAATCGCTGAACATTTTAATCCGTGCAGTCTTTAGCTCCTTTTAAGTAATTCTTTTAATCCTGAAACACACGGAAGATATTCCTAGCGCGTTGTTATATTTGACAATTTTTAAATTCATACAATAAGGCATTCGGCGATTGAAGATCCAAGGATCCAAGCATCCGTTTACGTTACCGTATACTCACACGTCGCATAGAGCAGGGCATAAATGTAATCTAAGCTTCGTTATTTTTATGATCTCAATTATCGTAGTCGAGAACGAAGTTTTTATCACGACCCTTTAACCGGTGAACCGGATTCTTTTGCGCCAAAAACAGATACCTGCAATGAAATTGCTGATAAATTTCACGATATATCATAGGATAAATTGTATTGTATCTCGAGAGTGATACTCGCAACGGATCGCTGAAGTTAACGCAATATTAAATTAAGGACTTTTTAAGGACAGAGCGCGCGCGCGCGGGTAGGAAAAATTTATCCTTTACCTATAGTTTCCGGCGCATAATATGCGGTAGAATACACTAAAGAAAATAAAAAAGAAAGAGAATACGTGATGAATAAGAGCGAGCTTGGGATTACTGGTTAAAGGGTGATTTGACCGAGAGCAACAAGCTGCTATTCCGTTTCCGGAGAACCGTTTGGTTAGCCAGACGGCATTTAACAGGTAGTCAACGATATTCTTTTCTAATTTATGGGATGATTTTCATTTGTACCCATTTCGAAGAAGGAAATGCGTATAAGAAGCGTGCATGTGTGTATGTATGCGTGAGAGAAAGATAGAGCGCTCGAGAGAAAGGGTAGACCAAAGATGCAATCTCGAGAAAGAGAGGGAAACCGGTGTAAATATGTAAAATAAAGTGTTCCTGACGTAAACGCACAGAAAATCATCAGAAGGCATAGTTCCAACAAGCGACAATTTCGCAGGAGAGTTCTCTATCGACCGTCCCGTTCCTCTTATCCTTCCTCATCATCGTACAGATTCTCGGGATACTGTGGGATAAATTAGAAAAAAAATCTTCTTTTTAATAAAGCTGTGTTCGGATATCTACTATCATGAAAATCTATAGTATATATAAAGCTTGCGGCACATAATGCATTTTTTCCTGCTAGATTGCTTACAATTTTTAGTAATTTACTAAAATGCAAGCAATCCAGCGGGAAAAAATGCATCGTGTATCACAGACTCAAATAAAATATGTATCTATAAAATTTTACAGAATTGAAAAAGTTATTTTATAAGTTGCCTTTTAGTTTACCTTATGTTTATTATTACAGAGAGAAATTGAGTACAAAAATAATACAAAAGTGGAACAAATGATAAAATTTAATATAAAATATTAAAATTTATTGTACTCAATTTCGTAACAAAAAGTAACTTATAAATAACTTGTGAAATAACTTTCCCAACACTGGACTTCATTAGTACTAGTAATATTAATAATATCTGGATGCTTTTCAACAAGAGACACACACATGACACTATGCATCATTACATTCATTATTTGCCAATATTAAACAAAGATGAGATGATCACTGTGTTGTATTGAGTCGCGTATTGAAAGGCACTTTATAATATCAGAACATGGCTTAAGTAAATAGCGATTATGTATTGGACTCGGATTCCCGAGATGCTGCGGAATAAATTAGAAGAAAAATCATTTACATCTGCCAATGTAGCTTAACTTTCTGGTTTAATTTATTCTTTATTCTCTTCTCTTTCATAAAATTAGAAAAAAAGTTAAACCAAGATTACAGTTAACATTGGTAAAAACGGATATTAATAATCAAAAGACAGCGATGTGTCATCATGTGCAACACCGAGTACATTAGCAAATTAAAATAAAGGCACAAGATCCCGTTTAATGATGGACATTAAATGCTGACATTTAAAAGAGAAATGTCAATATTCAAGAACTAATTTTTAACTCGATGTCTAGATGCTGGTAAGTGTTTTACAGTTATTTCTATCAAAATAAAATTTAATTTCATCTCAGTTTAATATTTACTTTCTATTTTTATCTAATTTCGAGAACTAGAATAAAATAATTAAGTCTTTTTATTCTGCTTCTCGAAATTAGAAAAAAGATAAAAAGCCAGTTAAGAGATGAAATTATTACTTTACATTAGTAGAAATGACAAATACATTAATCTTAGGACGATTTTCAAAACTCGGTTTAACGTAATCAGCGATTGTATATACATATATAATTCAACTGGCAGAATCGTTTATTACAAAAATCCACTTGCATGCTTCATTGTTTCAAATCCAATCTTCCTTTCCGTTTACAAACAACAAAAGATTACCTATTGTATTTACATTAGCAATTTACAAGTATCGCTTGACCTAATCGCTGTAAGTTGAATTAGCCGGAATTTAGTCAAAGTTGTGATCCCTTACCAATTTATTTTAATCAATATATCCCTCGCATAACTACAGTCAATTAGGAGTAAATTTCTTAATGCTGATTGATAAAATTTACCTTTGTGAAATAATTGAACGATCTCGAGATTCGCGCAGATTCTTTCTTGCTCATGAAGTAACGGTCGCGATCGTGATTGGTCAGCAGATTGGTGACTTTCGAGAAGTGCACGATAACGGATTTTCAATTTTCATAGCGCGCGCGGTACTTGTCGGTACTTCATTAGTAACGATCGGTAAAGCTGATTCTACATTAGTTGCAAGTTGATTGCAAGTTTGTTGCGGCAGCCAATATGAAGCGTTGATTTCAAAATGCAAGCTTCAGATTGGCTATCGCAAAAAACTTGAGATCGGTTTGCAACTAATGTAGAACCGACTTTATGGGAGGGAAGCGCGATACGTATGTACTTGCATGAGATAGAACAGGTAGGTAGATAGAATGTGGAAAGATCGATACTTCCCGCGGAAAGATCGATATTTGGATCGAAGTCGTACAAATGATATCGCGAAATCGTTCAAAATTTTTGACAATAAAGGCGACTTCACTTTTAATTGACTCTAATTAACGGCGATTAATTCAATTGACAAAATCCACTTAAGTGGAACGAATCTTCAATTTGTATAATTCTTCCGCTCAATTTTTTTTACATACATATATTTCAAAGAATGAAAGATTCGTATTATAATCCTAGCTATCGTTAAGGTGAGGCATCTCTCGTCATCATCGATTAATCATCGATTAAATTTGATCGAATCATCGCTGAGATAAGGCTTCGACCTTT
>Ga0157363_1000736_pt1 | contig 25714 bp, 16 predicted proteins | sample AttsexASBM1_FD_111477 | JGI IMG/M metagenome (GOLD analysis project Ga0157363, IMG submission 111477) | Fungus gardens microbial communities from leaf cutter ant in Ribeirão Preto, State of São Paulo, Brazil - Atta sexdens ASBM1 | ecosystem: Host-associated > Fungi > Mycelium > Unclassified ... | reverse complement strand
TTAAAATTAAAATAACTTGAAATTCTAGATCATTCCTTTCTCTTTTCTACAATAAGAATTGTGATGAAACCAAATTACGGAGTCACGCTTGCAACATGTGCACTCACTGTTGACAATTCCATTGACCATCCGTCTTCATCACGAAATGATCACGTGTTTAGGAAATTCTTATCCACAATACAAACTTAGCGGAACTTTGTAGTTACATTGGCACAATACACTTTTTATTTAAAATTTTAATTTTATGCCATACCTCTTTTATCTCTTTTTTAAAAGCATTATTTTTTATTTTTCGTCAAATTTATATAACAATAATATAAATATGCGTAACTTGTTTTTGTCTTAATGATGAAGAGTTATTTTACTTGTCTCTTTTTATTTCATTAAAAAATATATTAAAATATTAACAAATGATTATTTATTCAAATATGTTTTAATTTAAACAATGTAAGGAAAACAACAATAAAAACGAATAATAATATGAAATAAGAAATAAAAATTAATAAAATTATTTATTCTTTCAAAATTTAGAAGAAAACAAAAATCATTTTGACGATATAACTATGTAATTTTTATGTTTGTAGATGAATAAATAATATGTTGTCGATAAAGTTGTCATAAAACAAACTTTTTAATACATAACTCTTTTATTTTCAATATCTGTTCATTTTTAATTACGATCAAAATCAATTATGTTGATTTTTCATGAAAGGAATAATAATTTAAAAATTTTATCATAATATATTTTTTGCATACAATAGATTGAAGTGATGCTCGATTTTTTAAATATAAAAATGTAAATTGCGATCATTGTAATGTAATGTAAAACCAAGAAAAATTGAAAGTCGTATCTTTATAAACCAAGAAACCGTTAAAACACCAAGAAATCGATAAAAAATTAATCAAATGTAATGCTGTAATGCACGTTTATATCGTCTAATTTTTCTTTTTTATCTATTGCTCTTGGTTTTTCTCAATGTATCTCTTTCACTTTGGATCATTTCTCACTATCATACATTTGATTGACTCTAATAGTCAGGATGAATAAGTGTTTAAACGAGAAGAGTATACCGCTACGGACGTGGTTAGAAAATTTCAAAACAATTTTGACTGACTTTATTAAAGTTAATTTCAAACTGTTGCGAAGTTACGTAAATCATTATGGAATTTAAATTATCTACAATAGAATTTTTTACTTGGTGTAAATGTGATCTTATCGAAAGTTTCAAAATGACTAGAACAATATTTACAATATAAAATATGTATACTTAAAAATATGTATACTTAAAGTTAATTAAATAATAACTTATTATAAATTGTTATAATCATAATTGAGAAGTGAGAATGAAGTAAAAACAGGAATCTGCATATACATAAATTTCAAATTAATTTCATCTTTTTTTGGCCCATTTTTAAATCTTATTTTTAAATTCTTTCTTTAAATCCTACTTTTAAAATGTTTCGTTGACGGATTTTGACGAATTTTTTGCTATCTTAATCATAATAATTAATTAAAAAAAAAATGAAATAAAAAAAATGAAATAAAAAACAGCGACCGAGCTGTTAATTAAATAGTCTCATGACTATTTCATTCAAAATGTCAAGAAACACATTAAAAAGTTAAAAACCTGTCTAAAATTCATCGAAAGGTTTTGCACTTTGACATTATTTGTTCTGGACAGTGCAACGATTTTTTTGTCTGTACATTAACTTTTTCAAACGCGTAACTCTTACATACAATTGTATGAATATAATGAGGCGTTTAATATCGTGACTGATATCGAATATTTCTTGGAAGACTAGGATTTTTATGTGCGAAAGTGCAACGTCCGCGTCATGACGAAATTGGATTCCTATTACCTCATGAAAATGCTGAATAAGAATGAAAATTGAATTGAGAAACGCGCCGATAAGTTATGATACAGATCGTTTCATCATTTTAATTAATTAATATCTCTGCTAGATCCAAACTACTTTAAAAAAAAAAACCTAAAAAATATGTAATAAAAATCGCAAGCGTAGATTAAAGGTAATAATTGAACGGAATATAAGTAGAGATATCTCAGTTACTATAAATATTTTTAATTTTTACTTTTTGAAAGCAAAATCACAGCTACATACGATGTGGTTCCATATTCATTAATATAATAATAATATTAATAAAGCCTACACATTCGCCTTGTAAGTTCGAAGATTGCAAGGTGGATGTGATAGGCAAAACTTCAAATAATAAAAATAATAATAATAATATATAGAGAATAATACATAGAATAATGCCCGCATGCTTGCTGTGTAAATTCGAAGGCTACAAAGCGAGCGTGACGGTCAAAATTAAACAGTAATAATATTAATAATATAATAATAATAGATAAAATTATATAATAGCTTCTTCTCTCTTAGATCCATACATGGATATTTTAGCACTAACGATCATATGATAGAATCTCTCTAGCTTTTCTCGAATAATAATACGCTCTACTGGGGTATACTGTTTCGCTTTTTTATCTTACTACTGTTGTCGTTTTCGAACAATGACCACGTTATTATATATGTATATCTCATATTATATAATAATATATATAATATTTATAAATTATATATATTATGTATATAATAAAAGATTCATATTTATAAGGCAACCATACATCGTTGTTACTAAATCTCTCTCTCTCTCTCTCTCTCTCAATTTTTCACTCAATATTCAATCAAAATTCACCTCTCGCAATTACAATCCAAGCAGATAAATTTTGCTCATTCTCATTCAAATATTCCTATTGTTCTTTGTTCACTCTCTTTTCTTTTTCTCACGCATTCCTCGATCCTAAATACTAAATAAATATTATACAGATTTGTCTATCGACCACATGCTGAATCTTCCATAGTCCCGCGCAAGTGTCTCTTGACTTAATATAGCAAAACAGTACTTCGATTTTTACAGCGTGGTTTTATGGCACTTGTTTAATGGCTGGACTCTAGCCTCTCCACGTTCCCGATGCGAACGATATCTTCTGAGAACGATACTTTTTTTTGTTTTCTTCTTTTGTTTCTAGGATTAATATCGCGTTACATCGCTGATATGACACACGATACCACAAGATCGACGAACTTTCCTCACGATTTTTAAATTGCCGCGTAAGGACGCACCGTCGACGTGGACAGGATCGATGACTATCGACTTGCTATGGAATGCTACTATTGTAATATTTTAGGAAAACTATTAGAACATTGAGATCCTCGATTCACTTCCGAAGGTTCGACCGATCGAAATGTAAATCGGTTCCCCTAGAATAATCGCGATCGATCTGTCTCACTTGGTTGTTTATGTGTTCAGTAGTGTGAAGTGAAAAATCGTAAGAATTAAATATAACCTTTTAAATTTTAATATTTCGTGAACTTTACTCTTTGTATTGTTGCTTCGAAAATTTCATTAATACACTTTTTCATAATTATTGGGTTTTACGGATGAGACTTTCAATTAAATAAACAATTTTGTCATTATTTATCAAGATGTTGTTTGATATATAATTATCTTATAATTTTTTTTACCTCACAATTATTGTCGCTACGTAATTAATATTCTTCTGCAGATAAAAGTACTGTCAAAGATAAAATACGATTTCTTATTACAATGTTCTTGATATGTGACGTTTGATGAGATTCTTTTTACTTAAGAAATTATTTATATTTTTGCCGGGTTTTGGACTTTGACAATAACAACGCATATTTATAAAAACGATATCTTCTTGTGATTTTAAATTTATAGTCGACCAATGTCTACTTACAATATTATAAATTGAAACAAATGTTGATTAATCTCTAATAAAAAAAACTTGTCGATATCTTAATTGGAAGCAGACACATTCTGGTGACATTACAAAATGTTTTCATGATATATTCAAGGACTAAACATTCGAAAGTATTTTTGCTGTTATAACATTGTATAAGAGAGATTATTTTTACTGAAAATATTAATTACAGTAGACGCGCAAACAAATTTCACATCAACAAATTGTTGAGTGAAATGTTGAATACAATTCCAAGAAATTTTTGCAAAACACTCTAAAAAATCAAATTTTAATGTGAAAAATCAAGATAGTTCTCGGCGATGCTAAATTGTATAACACATTAAATATTTTTTTCTTTTAAACAAATTATAGACATTTCATAAAAAAATGTAAAAACGTTAGAAAATGGCCATTTAAATATCGGCGACTACATTCTGCGGCATTTTATCTAATTGTAGTATCTTTAAGGCACTAACATCTTCCATTTACTATTAAATCTATGATCGTTTTTCGGTTAGTCAGTTAAAAATCGGAGAAAAATCTAACTTGGGAACATTTGATATGATCATCAAGATCGATAATTGTTTTAAGAAATTGTTATCTTTAGAATTAACTATCTTTCAGAATTAGAATTCAGTTCGTTTGATTTATCGATGTAGTTAATTGTAATTATAGTAATCTGTTCCGAAATTCGATCATAGCTACAAATGAAATGTAAGTCTAACAGTGTGATCTGATTATCAATTAGGTTATGCTGCTATATTGAACAAATAGTTTCTTGCATATCCATTGTTCATTAAATTGCTAAGGCACTGTTCTACAAAAGTTCGGAAAAGGCACCTCAGCGTATTTCTCGCCGAGCAGTCGCATATTTTTTTGTGTATTATGTTTACTTATCCGCCGAGAAGTTATGTGTGTGTTTCTTTTGGTTTTCGAAAACATACGCGCTAAGCTCTCCGGATACTCTCCTTATCGTTCATCCGGTATTATTATCACTTTCTGTGCAAACTGTATCTTGTCGCGAAGAGATAAATTTAATTAATGTAAAAATTCATTCTGTCTCTTCTCTAGCTATACATAAATCTCCAAGAGACGTTCTAAAGACGTTCAGAATATGTTCTACATCTTAAGGATGTTCTTAAGACGTTCCTCGGATAAAGTATGTTGTATAAGTAGTCACGTCTAAAAACAAGAACCTTGAGAAAGAAAATTGTTCATTTAACTAAATTAATTTAAGTCGTCTTAATTTTTTTATAAAGAATGTATGCATTTAAGTTAAACATATATTTGACTTAAATACATACATTCTCCAACGAAAGAAATAAAGACAAATAAACAATTTTTTTCTCAGTGAAGGACAACGAAGATACTCTTAATACGATAAGAAGTATACGGCGAGATTATATACGCGAGAAAATAAATTATCGAATGAAAAATGGAATCGTATCAGTGTTTGAGCGTGCTTTAGGAATAGAAGAAGCGAGAAATCTGTTCCTCTTGAACGATTCATACCAATTACAATACATATATTCCATACACACATATATTAAACAGCTTTGCATTATGTCGATCAGCGACTGTTTTTTTTAAAACATACTTGAATATATTTTTTCTTTCTTTTATCTTCTTTGTCCATATAATAACTTTCCACATATAACTTCTATCTCTTCAAACTCTTAATTATCGTTCTCTAAGTTGATCGTTCAACGACCATCACATTTCTTTATTCTTCCATTTTTGTGTCTCAACTCGCAGTCTTTCTAATTAACATTCAATTTATCAATACTGGTTGTAATATTCATCGCGTACCCTCCAGAACTACTCCTTTTTATTTCGTCTAAAGATAAAAATAATCGAAAAAAACTAAAAATTTTAAACAAAAAACTTAATTTTTTTTTTATTTAGAAATATATATTTTTTAAATATTTAATGCTATCTTTAGCCTAAAATTCAATTTTCCAAAAAATTTCTGTATTAAGATAGCTATAAATTAAAATGTAGTACAATGACTAAAGTGGCAATGGACACACTTAAAGTTAATAATATTTAAATATTTAAAGTTATAAAAAATAATAGAGATATAAAAAAATTCATTTTTGATATCCATCGTTAAAACTTTACACATATTATTTCAGTATTAATAACATCGAAATAATACAAATAAAGCGTTTTAACGATGTATATAAAAATAAATTTTATATTTCTTGTGTAGGATTTTAATAAAAACAGTATTTTTATGATAAAAATCTTCTTTAATTGATTTTTTTCTTTGAAGATTAATTTCCATTCTTTCTCTAATTTCGCCTTTATATTTATTGAGTTATAATCGATCATTGTCATTGCACAATCAAACTCTATTACATGAATTAATTAAATAAATAATTTGCCATTACTAATCGAAAGACGCATACAAAGCAACTGTTCTGAAAATTTTTACAACAAATATAAAAGACAATCAGAAAGATAAAGAGCACTCAATATTGTAACTATTGAATCTTCTCGTTATCGAATGCGCAACAGGAACGCTAATATTGCCGACATAACGCAACAGGCATTTTTTAATTTTACAGTCTAGACGATAGGAAAATGATATCTTTCTCTCACTTCTTCAGTACCAAAGCGAAAGATATGACGACAATCGCATTAATCCCTACTATCTCGCAATGCATACAGAGTATCAATTGTCGCGTCGCCGACTTGCCACTTCGTATTACTATTTTTCTTTATTCTTTACGGACAATGCATTAAACTATTCTATTACCTAGATTGTCGTAAGGACTTCACGCGGAGGGTACACAGAATGATACTAACAAAGGGAAAAATGTACAGGGTACCTTTTTTCTCCTATTAAATATTATAGTTTGTCTTTTTTTCATGCTAAAGCTATATTATAGACTTGTCTTCGTATTATTGTCTTACTGCTACGCCAGATTCTCGCATTCCTCGTTCCCGGTTCTCAAGATTCATGATCCGAAAGAATTATATTTTAAGATTCGACATAAATCTCGTAATTCTTGATTGAATTTATCCCATATCAAAGTTCTTGTTTATACGTGGAAGCGTTTACTAGAGTCTGTAAAGATTGCTCGATGCGTATGTTTCTCCGATTCTTCATCGCCAGTTTACCTCAATGTTTAAATTCTATATACAAAAACAAAAAACAAAAAAGACCGAATCGCCTCAACGTATTTCCTCGACGTAGCTACAGATACCAAACGTATCTTGATTCAAAGCTCTCAACCTAATAGTACTCGTTCTGAAGATAAACGTTATTGACTAGCCCCCTACAGGTTGCCACTAATCATCCATATTACCAGGAACGTTGCTCGATCGTGAACAATCGAGGTATTCAAGTTTTTTTTTTTTTCGGGGAATGTCTATAGGGACTAGGAATTTGTCTTTTAAAGGGCGTCTTTCGAAATTTCGCGGACGACCGTTTTAGACTTTCTTTTACGCGGGACAATTATCGACGGTGGGCATCGAGTTGCGACAAAGTCGTTGACTAGTCCCCTACTGGTTTCGCTCGATTTTCCACCTAGTCGGGAGAAGAATAGGCAACGCCATTCTCTAGGGAATGTCTACAGGGACCAAAGTAATGTTTTATTCGGGCGTCCTGTAACGCGTAGAAATTCTACGGGAGATCGTTAAGTGTCCATGTGTCGGTATTTGTGCGCCGACATTTGCGCCAGACCCAATACTGCATATTGACACTGCAAACAATGATAATGCGTCTGTTTGCCAGAGTGTTGACACTGCACAGCTCCACATGGTTGACTGGGCGTAAACTTTTGGAAACCTGCCGCTGCGATACTGTCCAGCTTGGCATGTTGCCGCCGATGAGCGACCACCTTATTCGTGTCAGTACAGACGAAGTCGCACTTCAAACAGTGAAAATGTGACGCCTTGTTTTGCATCGATCCGAGGGATGATGTATATGCGCATTGAGCCCTGCCACATGGTACGTTAGCCCGATACTGCTGGAAATCACCTCCCATCAAGGTATCTAGCCGTTCATGCCTTGCGGTATGTTGCACAAATCGAGTTTTGTCGCAGAACGAATAGCCGCAATCTTGACGCATACAGTGAAAGTGAGTTTGATGCTCTCTGTAGCCGCAATGAGGATACCTGCAATCCTCGTTGAATCTGAATCTGTAACAGCAATAAAATAAAATTGAATTTTCAACCAATCATTAACAAAACAATAGCTATGTTCAACAGAATATTTATTTTACAACTGTTGGAAGTTTTTTTACTAAGATAGAATTACTCCTGTAGATCTAAAAGTATCTAAAAGTATATCCAATCAGAAAACATAAAGAGAACTTCTAATAGCAATTACACCAACCTGACATATCCTTCTGGTACAGGTTCATCCTTCAGCATACGCATTGAATGATGAAGTCTTTGCTTCTTGGCTTCCGGCGAATTAGCGTCTGGCGGTGAGAGAGATCGTTTATTCAAATTAAGATTAGCTGCTAGTGAAGCTAGAGGATTTTCGTCTCTCGCAGGTGGGAGAAAATTTGTCGGTGGTAATCCGGGTGCAAACATCAGTCCAGGTCCGCCGGCATACATTCCACCATGCTGAAGAAACGGCGGTAAGGCCTGATTCATCAGGGCGATCTGTTGATTCATCGCGGCCATCACAGCGGGGCTCGGAAAGTGAAAGCCGTGACTGAGATCGAGTTCGAAGCTTGTCGGTATCGAAGGCTGTTGCATATTGCTAGGTTGAATTGGTGGTTGCGTCAATTGACCGTTTTCGTGATTATCTATCGCAGTATTATTGCCTTCGTCCCTACATACAATTTCGGACGGTTCCCGCTTAACGTTCGGGACATTTTGCACACCGATATCGATACTACATCTCGGTTTTTCCAACTTGATGTCTTTCGATTGAGATTGTTGATTAAGAGTCTGCTGCATCTGCCGTTGCATTTGGCTCTGAAAATTCTGAATGTTCTGAGCCATTTGAGCATTCGGCGACATAAAATCATGTTTCTGCGACAGTTGCGTGATGTAATCATGCTGCAGTTGATTAGGCGACGGGCTAACCATGTCGTGTTGCTGCTGGCTGAGAATGGCACCGGTCGAATGCTTCGCTATATGCGCAACCAAGCGATCTAACTCGGAGAAAGCCTGATTACACGCGTTGCAGTGATAATGATTCTTGCGTTTCAGCTTGCAGAACGGCCTGCTACAACTTTGCTCCGGTCCATACAAGGTGTGCGGCGAGGTAGTGCTCATAGATGATATAACCGGCGATTCTGCAATGTCAAAGATTTCTCTGAGCTTGGATCGTACGCCCGCAAACACTATAGACGTAAGTAAGAGAACTAATTTACTAATACAGAAACACTCTCAAAAGCACAAAACTTGGTCGAAAAGAGATAGACGAACCTTGGTGCACGGAAGTTCGCATGGATAGCACGACGCCCGGAAGTGCGGGTTCGCTCGGCGGTCCGCTGACCGGATAATAGGTGCCAGCCGCCCTCACCACTAGCAACAATCAACCAAACAACCAACACTTCAAATATACAGCCCGCTATGAATACAACCACCGTGTATATAGTATATATACATGAGAAAACAAATACTCTCATGAGACAAAACAACGGAAGAATAGCAAAGAGTATCCTACTTCAATGACAAACGCAAAATGTGACATATAAACTGATGTGCGACTACGTGCAAGAAAAGCATGCATATGTACTTGAGTGAAAGAAAGTATCTGATGTTTCTTAAAAAAAAAAAAAAAAAAAAAAGATTATTGTTGAATGAACTTGCCCAAATATTATGGTGCATTGATCAGTACGCTCTTTTCTCATACTTACCGGTAGTCTTGCCATTATCAGGATTCGCAAGTTCGGATTCCTTGTCCTCGATTATCGATCTGCTCTCCTGATCAGCTGCCGTTAGACTCTCGTCAAGCTTCTCGATCAACTCGGCTGGATTCTTCACTTGGATTCTTGGTTTCGTCTCCTGAACCAATGATTGAAGCTGTGTTTGACATTCTTGATTGCTCGACTCTTGACCACAAGGTTCGACGTGACCGGAGGAGTGTTGCTTCTCGTGCAATGCCATTGTTGAATATCTAACGAACGAGTACCCGCAATTCGGTCTAGTACAATGGAAATGCCGATTAACGCGATTACTGTGACAGCCAGTCAGTCGACAGTCGACCATCTTGTCATAGAAGGCAAAGCCTGGCGGTATGTCGACATTGTCGTGAAAATCTTTACTATGCATGAGCAGTTGGTCTGGTCGATCGGTGGAAAAATGACATCGTAACTGGGAACAATGATGATGCCTAGTTGATCTAAGCACACAAGCCGTGTCCGGACATCCTTCTGAATTGTACGTAGCGAATCCATCGGGCTCGCCCAAACTGTTCGAGGGCGACACGCTGCCTTCTCGATCATCCATTAGCATATTAGATGTTAAATTAGGAGTTTGCGGTTTGGGGAGCTTAAAACTTGTGAAGATCGCCTGCGGCGAATCGTGAGTGTGTGTCGCGGGGTCGCCGCCTGACCAGATTTCTATCACGCGATTTTTAGGAGGTCTACCGCGCTTTCGCCTGAACATCGCATCGATGTTTGTCAGGTGGGTCAATGTAACATCGGAAGAAAGAGCATGCGAAGAACAAGAGAGATTTAATTGTCGGCTGTACTCGTGAATCTTGTAATGCTGCAATCTACGAAATGGCTTGTCAGTGGAAAGTATCACTTCTCGGCAGTTCTCCCAATTGCAATGATAATGCTTCTCTTTGTCTGCGTACGGACAATTATCATCGCAGCCGCCCTCTTCAAAGAAAGCGTCTGTTATACGTTCCTGCGTCTCATGTTCCTTCAGATGTTCTCTAACTTCCCGAGGATCCTTCAAGGTCGCTCCACAGCGGTCTAATCCGCAATGATGGTGCTCTCTGCCGGTGTTACAGACGCAATCCGAGGTGGCCGGTATCAGATAGGCCAATTCGGCGGCGGTGAGTTGTTGAAATTGTTGCTGCTGCTCGAGATTAACGGAACTTCCGCTGGCCGTAATGGTGGTCGGAGCAGTGAGATCCATAGCGAGGTCGCTAGCACTTTGAAAAGAATCTTCCAAAGAATAGTACGATGGAGAACCTCTACCTTCGTTCGAGCTCTCACCGTTCAAACTTAAAGATAAACTTTGAGCGCTTAATTCGTCCGGCGCCCATGACCCAGGTGGACGAATACCACCTACTGTAGTGACCGGCTTGTACTTCCGATAAGCAAGTTCTGTATCGTGACGATCATGTTTTCGCTTGTGTGAAAAAAGCTGACCGGACGAATGCAAAACGTAGCTACAGTGCGGTCGTATACAATGAATGTGATTGCAAACCCGGGAGAATCGGCATTGATCGAAAGGGCAGGCTTCCGATTTCATAAATTTCTTGAAACCGTCGCGCGCTAGTTGCTCGTCCTTGATGTGATAAGATTTGTGCTTGTCTGAAAAAAAAAATAAAAGAAATCTTGTAGATTAATCACGAAAATTTGAAACAACAATATTAGATGTCTTCTAATCAGAGATTGATCCCTTTTGATTAGTTCTGGTAATTCGCATTAGTTACAGCCAGATGGCACATATCTTTTCTTATTTGCAGGATTTTGTCAGAACATGAATGGCTGTTATGATCAGTTTCTGAGTCTCTCTTAGAGAGTGATATTCTCTATAGAGAATATAACAAGATATGTTAAATACAAAATTTATCAACGTAATTGTTTTTCAGTATATTAAATCTGTAACGTTTGACATGCTATATAAGTTTTCAATAAAGGGATTTGATTGACGATAGACGCGATCTAGAACATGGGCGACCATTAATCACGCAAGCATTCTTACCCATATCGGCTTTATTTTTGAATGTGAACCGACATCCTGGTCGACGACAGTGAAAGTGCGTGGTACGTTGTCCAACAAACGGACAATGGTCAGTCGCGCAACTTTCGGTGGCCCGAAATCGCTGGAAACCCTCTTGTATGATGGCAGAGTCTTTGCGATGATAATTTGCGTGCATTTGCACGTCCGATGTCGATATGTACACTTTGTCGCAATTCTCGTGAATGCAGTGATAGTGGGTCTGCTTTCTATTGTGCGGACAAGACCGGCCAGGGTGCTTTTCCGAGCAATCGTCCGTCGGCGAATACCTCATGAATCCGTGCTGCAAAGACTCGTCTCTCTTCTTATGCCACTTGAAGTGCCTGATCATCTCTTCCTTCTTCACAAATACTCTTCCGCTACAATCCAGACAATGAAAGTGCTCCCTACAACCCAGTTCTTTGCAATACGTACTGCCGCATTCTTGACTGGATGCATATCTTCTCACATATCGGGAATAATCGATGATTGGTTGGGACACTGATGTCTTGGAACCACTCATCAGAGAATCCGCCACCGGAGACATACTCTGCCTGAGCAAGGCTGCGACAAATGAGGGAGGATCTAATTTATTAAATTAAAACGACTGATACGTCGACGTACGAAAAATATATTAGGTGCGGAAAAAAGTTCGTGGCATTTTTCCCGTTAAGATGGCATTAAAAAAATGCCACAAACTTTTCTCCATACCTAATATTATAAAAATTAAATCAAATAAACCCTCATGGCGTTTATCATTTACGTATGTTTATATACGTATGTTAATCTCGTATATTGATTTTCATTTAATAAACCAAATAAACAAGAATATCTCGATAATAATTGTCCGTTTCTATTTAATTAAAAGTAAGTTTAATTTCAAAGTTGCTATTTGAGTGCAACGTATTTTAGTGTTCGTGATTTTCGCCTCGAAATGAATTTTTGCAATTTTTGCAAGATCAAATAATCAACTACTAGTCATATGACGGCGTTTCGAAAAATGGTTCCTTCACTATAACAATGCGCCTGCCCACTCAGCCTTGTCAATTCGCAAGTTTTGTGCCAAAAATCAGACTATCCTCCCCTAGCCTCCTCAGACCTTGTTCTCTGCGACTTTTTCTTGTTCCCAACATTAAAATCAATTTCTAAAAATTCAATACACTAAAATACGTTTTGCACTTAAATAGCAATAATTTTGAAACTAAATGAGATGTAAACAATTAAAAAAACCCAGTTACTCGGAAGATTATAACAATTGTAGTGCTGCAAACTGCATGTCGCTAGGACGCTCCGTTGCCGAGTAATTAAAAAAGTCCGCTTATTTTTTTATCAGATCTCGTATATATATATTACATCAACATAGTTTTATTTAACGCAAAATATGATACAATACCCAAATATTAGCTGTAATAAAAAGAAATCCATTATTTTTCCATTCAATTTCATGCAAAAATAATGGATTTCTTTTTACTACACCTAATATTTGCGAAGTAATATAAAAATTGTATCAAATTTCAAAATTGAATGCTAGAGATTTGCGTTTTCATTTTAGTTTTCTGTGAGAAAACTCTTATTTATTAAATTAAATCAACTATTAAGTACGAAAAAATATTTCAGAATATTAAATCAAATAAACAATAATATCTCAATAGAAAGATTCTTCACTTTTATTTAAAGTGAATATATTACATTAATATATTTTCGATATAGTACAAAATGTGCTATAATAATATAACAAAATATTTGTAAAATATTAAAAATCCAAAAGTTACATCAAAATTTTCAAAGCTCAAAATCTCAATAGATCACATACTGTCCTAGAAATCTACGTGAGTTCTTTTCGAATTTCCATGCGATAGTCAAATAGGTATTCGGTCGATACTAGCTGTAGATCGCTGGTATACATTCCTCTACAGGCAACCATCTTATTTTACCGACCGTGTATTCTTGAGCGATACTATCATTCTGGATAATACGATTCGCGTTCACATCGCCAGAGGAGTCGCGCATACCAGAATGACTTCTGATACACATATCGCGAGTTATGAGCACGTTCGTCGACCTATGGCGCTCTCCCGCGCGACCGAAAACTGGTTGTCCGATGGACGCGCGTATGGGTATGCCGCGAAATAAAAGAGAGAGAGCAAAAAAAAGAGAGCGCGGGAGAGGAAAGAATGGTCGGCGAAAAAAAAACTATCGGGCCGATCGCAATACGCATATGCAAAAAGCGCGGCGTGGCCGCGGGCAAAGCGAGAGGCGCGTAAGCATTTACTGGCGCGCGCGTTCATAGCTCTTCTAAAAGACTTGAAACGGCCGCGGCACGCAAGAAAATATTGAGCGCGAGACGCAATTCGGTTGACCAATCCTCGCTCGCGATAATTATCTCCCGAGGTAATGCGCACACGAGAGATGGAAATGAACTGTGCGCGCACACTATGCCATTCTCTCCCTTTTTTTTTTTTACTTAAACGAATAATTCCACAGTTAAAGCACTCTCAAGCGGCCACATTTGCATTTCTTGCCAGAATGTATTTAAATTTTATTATTCGGGCATGTCGAATATTGTGAACAACAAACCTCTTTTACAAACGTTCATTTGTGCCATTTGCTGGGTATTAGATTGATACATTACATACTGAAGATATTTAAATCTACAAAATTGAGACGTGCGACATATAAAATGATTTTCATAAAAAGTTAATCTTTCGAAAAAAATATATAAAATATAATAAAAATAAAAATAAAAATAAAAGTGCTTCTCAAACAAAAAAATTGTTGCGCCAAATTAAAAAATCCAAATGGTATTATTTTTCATTTTTAAAAAATAAAACCTAAGTATTGCTACAACAGTAGCAATGTTGCTGCAAGCTTCTATGTCGTAGTGTTATTACAATATTAGAGGAATATTACAGTTGCTGAAACATTTCTGGAATAATCTGTGCCATGCAGGATATATATATATTCGTATTCTTATTGAAAGGATTTCCCATTCTGTTATAATTCAATATAATTCGATATTAGCTTCAATTCTTTCAATTCTTTTCAATTCTATTATAATTCGATAATAGCTTCAATTTTTTTAAAATACTGAGCAGCATGAGATGAGTGACATATGAAAAGATAATTGTATATAATAGTTAGATCATGTCAACGAATTAAAAACAAAAGTGTTGCGACTGTTTTTCTTTGATTTATCGAACGCCACGGAGTCGATCACAGAACGATAACAAATCATATGTCATATTGCCCGAAACCGAAGTGTCCTCCGGGCCTCGAATGTCCTAATCCCACCAACATCTATCACACGCGTCATCCAGTGCACCCTACCAGGACGAGGCTGATTCTCAGAAATTCCTACTTGCTGACTGCAAGGCTGCGCGCGCGTTTGAATGCCCGCGTGTTCAGGAACGAGTTTAAAAATTGTCGAATATTTCTCGTGGCTCTCTCGCGGGGACTCCCCGCTCTTCGTGGTATATGTGCCCGTCAGAAACGGAGGGAACGCGCGTACATTGGCTGCCCGTGCGTTTCTGCAAGAGCGTATCTCGGTATAAAAAGAGAAAGAATTTAGTCTTCAGAAGGAAAGAAAAAGAAAGAGAAAGAAAGAGGGACTAAGAAAGGAAAAAAAGAGAGAAAAAGAGAAAGAGAGACGAGTGTTACGAGAAGGAAAAAAGTGTAGCGGGAGAGAGAACATTATTCTCCCAAGTTATAATAAGAAATATACATCTTTGGATGGAAGCAGCAAGTATTTTGCTTCACATTACTTCTTCGCGAATCCAAAAGTTCTACTGGCACTCACGTGGATCAGATCGCTCTTCAGCGAAGTCGAGTAACTCCGGCCGATTTAATAATAAGCGCCGGTGTCACCGGATATGCTTCCAGTTACGCGCCGTTGCGTAACATTCGGTTACGGCGATTAACTTATCCTTTGGCTGGATAATTACGCAACGCAGCGTATCTTGATGTCACGTATCTTGTATAGTTGCTCATTAAAGACACCTTTGGCTTTCACGTTGCGGGAAACTATTGTTTGTACAAATTTATAATCCGCGCTGGTTGCCGACCGGTATGTTGTTTGCCGGGTCGAAGTTTCAAGTATGTAATCGAGGAGTGCTTTTCTCGAGCCAAGGCCTAACATACAATAAGGCATCATCGTATCAATTAAGGATAAACATTAAATAGCCAGAGTTCTCGGAGAATATAACATGCACATTGCATGATTTCGATTAACTTCTCTATATCCAAGAATGTCAAATATTTCGATGGCTTATTATGCAAACCGGGAAGCGTGCCAAAATCGTGATGGTATGTAAGTGAAACACACCGCGGCCTTGAAATGCTTTGAGGAGAAAAAACCCGATCGATTTGCAGTCTCGGTGCAGAACGAATGATGTTATCGTTCAAATTAAAATGCTTGAGAATTACTGAGAAGAAAAAAATATTTCGTATTCCATCATATTATTTTCTTCATTAATATTCAATTAATTTTATTTTACTCATTGTCAGTTAAATGAAATAAATTTAATTAATTAGAATTATATTAAAATTAATTCATTTGAATAGCGAGAAACAACAATACTCTTTGAGTCACAAGTTCAAGATTTTAGACTTTAGAAAATTAAAAAATTGAATTTCATAAAAGCCCATCTTACATCTATTATTGTATTGCAGAAAAAAAAGCAAGATGATCTGATGCTCCCCTTTAACGAGAAGGAAGATACCACCCACGCGGAATCACGCCGTTACTGATGGCACCAAATGGAGAATATGCACGACGTGACGGGGCTTAAAGAGCAAATCTTAAAAAATATGTGAAACCCCCAGGACGACACGTAGCCGGAGCTCCCTTCCTCCTCGCATCCAGCGGCTTTGAGCTCAAACCCTTTTATATGTAGTTCTTAAAGCTGCTCAGAGAGCGGGGAATCGGGAGCCCGATCCCGAAACCGTAGAGAGATGGAAGCGGAACAGTTGTCCGAGAGGCGCGGCGTAGAGGGAGTCTAAAATTTTCAAAAAGGCCCGAACCTGAAAAGACCCCGTATTTCAGGGTCGTTTTCCTTTTTTATCATTAATCCGTAGGCCGAGCGAATAACCCTTTATACGAGGTACACATCGAAAACGGTTGCTGCCTTCATCGCGCGTTCACGTGTATCATTCTCTCTCGCTCTTTCGCTTTGCGCACTTACACGTGTGTTTACGTACACGTTTATAGGCGCGCATAGAGGGGTTAACGCAACCTACGAAAGTGCGTGTTTGGATAATACGTGGAGTGCCCGCTGCGCTCGCCGATTCGTCGTCTTAGCCTCGGTGACCCCCATTGAATGCTTTTTCTTCTCGAGAGGTTCTAAATACCGGTGAAAAAAAAAAAGAAATACATGAACAGGCACGAGGTACGGACGTGCCCTTATTCGTTGCTTTTTCCTCAACCCCTGGTTAAGTCTGCAACCCTTCCTCAATGGTACTCGTCGCGACATTGTTTCCGGAAAAATGGCTTCGCGAATGGTACCGCCGACCAGATGCGACTTAATAACCCAGAATCAACGCTGGAATACTTCATATCGATTTGCAGCACTCCTGCCGTATAGCGAGCGAACAAAGGCTATTTTCCTTATCTTTATTTTGTTTCCAATGTATGATGGCTGCTACAAGATGAATGACATAATGAAATACATATTTGACGAAATTACAGTCAATAGACTGTAATTCGAGAGAGACATTTTGCATTAAAAATTTATAATACATATCGTATCTTCAATATAATCTGAACATATCTGAATATATCTGAATACAATTCGATAATAAGTAACTAAATGTGTCAATAGCGATCGTATTAATAAAAGTCTTGTATTAATAAAAGTCAATCGACGACTCTAGTGACTGATAGATTTCCAGCGTCTGTTTGAACAGCAAGCTCAGAGTATGTCGGCGCCAACATCACTCGTACAAAGAGAGAATATGAGGAAAGAGTAGATATAAGGAGAACCGAGAGGAGAGAAACGGAGAAAGGGAGCGGAATGGGAAAGAGAGAGACAGCAACCGACACTAAACTATTCTAAGATCCGCAAGAGTGTCGCAAACTTATTGTCTTTCAGCAAATGTGGCGGCGTTATTTCTGTCAAAATTACGTTATGGTTCCTATTGCCTTGTCCTGTTTGCTTAGCACCTTCTTTCTTTCTAATGTATATAACTTGTTTTTTCTTATCTCTTGCTTCTCGATCCATCCAGCGCTCACTTATCCTTCAGCTACGTTTCTTTTTTTTCTTCCTCTTCTTCTGTTGCACGCTGCGTTTCTCGAAGCAATAATCATCGGATTCCAGAATGAACGTTATTATGCAGATGATGAAGATGATGAATGCACACTATAATTTCATCCAAAAGAAGAGATCTGTTTGCCATTTTTTTATCAAGCGAATATCAAGAAAACTATTCATCTGTAAATCTAGTGTAAGTAATAAAACCTAGCACTTAAAATCTTGAAAATTTCCTTCCTTCCTTGAACGATAAGAAAAGAACGAATTTTGCAAAAATATCTAAAAATTTAGCTACAGCTTTTCAATTATGAAAATAATTTTATTAAATAATCAAAATAATTACGTAGAGCGCTTAAACAGGTGGCTAGAATATTAAAACTGCCATCAATGTTGCAGTTCTACATAATTATTTTGATATTCAACAAAATTATTTTCAGATCTGTACCTAGCTAAACTTTTTGATATTTCAGTAAAATCATTCTTTCCATAATCTAATACGAGCATAAAAATTACAAAGCTCTAAGTGGTCTCTTAGCTTCTGGTACAATAAAACTTAATTCAAAGTTTTTGAAATAATTGGCATCACAAAGAGATTGTCGTCACCCATTTAGCACCTTGGCGTGACGTCGCCGCATTTCTTCTGAAGGCTCATCTTATTGCTCGACGCAACTGTCCCTCGTAGAATCATTCGGGACAAGAATAAACGTCGTTATGGCTGTTCTCCCATTCGTGGCGAACGGATTCATTATAATTAGTCCGCCTTCTTTACTCGGGGGAGGTAGCGCGAGGTGTCTGGAAAAGGGAAAGAAGGACAAGCTCAGCGCTGGTTCTACATTGCTCTGTGTTATAGCTTCGTCCGAGACTTCTATATTTGTACAGAATAATCTTCATAGATGCTTATTGAACGCAATTGATTTCAGTGTTGCATCGTTTCATAACATCACTTTCCTGCGAGCAAACAAGACTCATCTTCGTAGAGAGATATCGTCTAATCTCACTTTTAAATTTTACGAGCATAAGAATTATCAAATAAATCATTGGAATTGTTTAAGGATGAGAAAACTATTATAATAGAATAATGTCACGTTTTGAGAAGAAATAAAAAAAAATAATAAATTGTAACAAATTTTACTCAAGAAAAGTAAGATTGTTAAAATCTTCTAAAAATTAATATAGCTGTGCGTAAGCTTTCAGACATCTGATAACAGATTTTTAATAATTCAAGAATATTCGATTTCTCACTATACTCCTATTGTTTCCACGTGGCTGCGCATATGCCTAATGTACCTTCTTTCATCCAATCAACCCGCCAGCGCAGTTAGCTTATGTAATTCAACGTAACGGCTTTAAGAAATGGGTACACGTGTCGTGACTTTCCTGTCGGAGAGCCGAGCGTTAAACAGATGTTTGCAGATGCGTGAGCGTCAACGTGATGATACCGCCTTGAGATTTGCAGCATACAAGTGACAATTTTACGATTGGCGCCACGATCATTCCTCTCATGACAATAGCATTATTTCAAGGAAATCAAGAAGACAGTACTTAAAAGATCGGACTTATCTATTTGAATTCTTAAAACAAAATTCTTGAAATCAAAAAACGATATCTCAAATTAAAACGAATTAAAACATGCAGCTTCAATTCTATTTTCTTTCGTTTTTGCTCGAGGGTGCGTTTGTTAATATCGTGGCACCGGTATCGCTTTACTCATAGTAAATGAACAGAGGGGTTTACCAATCTCTCTTTAATCCGGCTTGCCCTCGTCCCGCCGGACGCTGTCGCGTATAGATTTTTTCGGGGCAGTATTACATGCGTACTACTTAATACACCCTCTTACTCTCCTTCTCTCTCTCTCCTTGACCCCCTTCATGCAACCCCTTCTTTTTTAGAACGCTGCAAACCCTCTGCACCCTTTCTTATGACGGGCGTGTTAAATTTAACGAGGGGACGCGTTGCTGTGCCAGATATTCGGATACAATTTTTGAACGTACAAATCAATTTTCTTTGTCGATACAAAATAATTCCGCATTCTTTTCTATCATTAAATATCAAATTTTTAGAAATAAAATTGTTAGAAATAAATTTCGTGGAGTCCGTTATGTAGAATCACCATCGTTGAGTTGTACCACAGAAAACATTTCCGGCAGCATTTTTTATTTATTCTTTGCCATTCCATGATTTTCATTATCATCAGAAAATTAAAAAAAACTTTCTCATTTTCTGTATATAAGTAGATTCTATAATGCGTCTTATTTTTAATGTAACGCAAACTATCTTTCGGATCTTTCGTCACATATCAATCTTTGCAGTTCTAAAAAAGCGATAGAACTTTTTTTAATTATCTAATGCACATGTCATAAAATATTCTGATATCGCACGTATGTGTTTCATTCCAAGAGCCTATGATGAGTAGATAACATGATACTTTCGTCTTGATGTCGAAAACAAAAGCAATCCGAGTGAAATGTACTCGGCACTTTTAATACCCTTCTTCCAATTTTCACATCTAGCCCTCGGTTTTGCACTAAACGCACCCTTACTTATGTAGGACGCGCAAAGTTTTTACGAGGGGAAATACCGTGTGTAATATTAGCGCGCGCAATCTACCCCCTCGCACGCACACAATTTCTCCTTCCATTGGCCCCTAAAAAATAAACAGAAGCGAACCCTTTCTACAAATTCAAATAGCCGGAAGGGGAAACCGTCGTGTCAGCTTGTTCCTCGCGATCCTCTTTCCTGCTTTTCTTTGTTCGACTTTCGAAAACTTTTCGGTGAGCACGACAAAACGCAGCTCGCCACGGATCGGCGATTCACTGTCAAAACAAGAAATTCGATTCCCGTGATCGAGAGAGAAAGAGTCTCCCTCACTCTCGATAGATCTTCATTCAGTAAATTTTCCGTCGCGGGGTGACAATGAAGAAATAAAGAGATTCGAATGGGGAAATCTGTCGATGATGAAAGTCGTTATGAAACATTGGAAACAGATTATCTCTTGGTGATTGAATAAGGTCAAAGGGAAGCGATTTGTCGCAGATATCAACAATTGTAAAAACGTCAATACCAATTGAATTATGAGATATATCATAGAAGTAAATTACTTGATGAAAGTTATCGGTATTAATTCTAGAATGTTATCGATACGTAAATTTTACATGAAGTCGTTGAGCGACTAAACTATACCTTCAGTAGTCATTAAGAACTAGGAAGTCCAATCTGCTATGCTAAAAGCTAAGACAAGCGGACAAGCGGTGATAAACTTTTAAAAATTCTGCTCGTTATATATGTATTGTATATCAATTTCCTGGTAGATTTCCTGATAGTCCAGTATTATAACAGAGCGTAATAAAAGTCATTTCAATTTTTAAGCAGTTTGTGCCATTATGTACTTATTTAAGTGCCAGAAGGAAACATGCACATATAAAATTGAACTACATATCATGTCATATCATTTTTTTGAATGTAAATTTTAGAATTTTGAGACTACAATCAAATTTAGTGATTCCGAAAAACAGGTAAATCTTCCACAAGTTATTTCATTAGAAAGGTTCTCAAATGGTCAATACTAAAAATGTAACTAATATTTATCAATAATTTTAATTGTAATTGTAAACAACTATCTTGCCGTTCGCACATTGATATTTTATTTATGGTTATCCGATTAATAAAGTTCACATCAACTGCTAATGACCAATGTAATACTGTGCTTTCCGCCTGCTGGTCATGTAATCTTCTAGTACCGCGCTGCGTAAGATTAGCGTTAATCGTTTCGTGTTAGCTTTCTAGAGAATTAAGTCCTCCTTTCACTCGTTCGATTTTGCTGATCTGGCCGGCGGTTAGTAAAACGACTGCGACTGCGTCCATCTGTCTTCATCTGTTTTGAATTTGAAGTAGCGGCGTAGTGCGTGATAAACAAGAGTTGTATTACGCGATGCCAACAGCGTCCGATGTAAGAGTCAGTCGGCAAGAGTCGGTATCTATCCGCGTTAATAACGGCAGGCCAATAAACAATTTCATTTCCGCGAGGAAAATTATGATCGCGGGCGCGCGCGCGCAATGAGCTCTTGGTTTCATATTTCTCGCAGGGTGGTTTTTTGTTTCTCCGCCATGTTGCCTGAGAAAAGCGCGCTCGAGCCACGACTCAGTGCGGCCGGCTCGTTAACGGAAATTTACGACAAACTGGCACAACGAGCTTGTTCTATGCGCATCATACAGACTCACACGTGTACCGGGAAGGTATCCTTGATGCGCAAGCGCGCGCCCGCGCGCCGATTTTTCTCTTATTCGCGCCAGTACGATGCATTCCGAAGTTTTACAAAGTATCACACAGCTCCTGTGATTTACGAGATCGCGTATCCAATAACTTTGAATATTCTTGGGGCGCGGTTATATGACTGTTAGCTTAACAAGGCAGTTAGACGAGTGCGTAACAAGCGCGAGCTACTATTTAAGCGCGCCACTATTTTTCATCGGCGCCTGAGACTCAGGAATCATATGAGATTTTTTTCTTGCTTTTCTTCCTTATCTTTCATGTAGTAAAAAAATATATTTATATTTGTAGAATATATTTAACACCAGTTCTTGTTACAATTTTTGCATTTTTAAGGTATCCAAATGTTAATTTGATATAATGTGATTGTGTTATTTGTGAATGTGTTATTTTATGTTAAATTAATATTCAATATTTCTTAAATTATTTTTTTAAATAAAACAATTTGAGTAAATAATCAAATAATAAAAACAGTGTTATATCTTTGTATTAATTTTTTTACATAATATTTTTGTTATTTTCTTATTTATCTTATATTAAATTAATACAATAGATGAATTGTTCAAAATTTATTAAATTTAACACAAATTTTCCAATTGCGAAATGCAAAACAACGTCCAAATATAAATTTAATAGTTTTATAAATTTTATTTAAAACTTACATCATTTAACGTAAACAAACATTTAAAGATATCCTGCAATAATTACAAAAATGTCTGTTTTTCTAAAAATTATCTTATTATTAATATTATTGTTTTTATTTATAATTATCTCTTTAGGGTTTTTAATAATCGTTTTCTTTTTTAAAAGTTCTTGCGCCAAAGTGATCTTTGATTACGTTTTGAGCAACGATTCGTCAATTGGCTATTTTTCAACACTAGCATTGGCAGCCCGCACGATTTCGAAAGACCGAGGGTCGTCCACAGCGGGGTAATTAAATTTAGAATATTTTTTAAATTTCTCCGATTCCACTCGCATGATTTGGCACGCATCGCCTATCGTCTCTCCGCCTCGTTGTGCGGACAGGCAAAGAAAGAGATGCAAAGAGCGAAAGAGAAAAACAGGCAAGAACATTTTTCAGCGATCTTCTCGCATTAGAAAATTTACAGGGCCGTATTGACAAACTATCAACATATCATTTAGAAAATATTCATTAACGAAAGCAAAACTGAACATATTCAAATATATTAATAATTCAAAACTGACAATGTAACAATGAATCCAATATTAACTTTTGTCAGTATATTATAAAACATTAGATACATTCATTTTTTATTATAATATTATATTTCATTGTACTCTCATCATCAGAGAAAAACATGGAGTGCTTTTCAATAAGAGACATAGATGACTCACAATCATTATAACATAATGAATTGTTATATTCTTGTTGTTAATATTAAACAAAGATAATGTCATGATTACTTGATTAAATTGTGTTTTTTGGTGCAAAAAAAAACAATACTGATAGCAATTATACATGTATAGTAACAACTATACAATTTTATATTATTTATATATAAAAATTTACATTTATATTTATATTTATTTATATTAAAATATATATAGTGAAATAATTTTTTTAATTGCAATAACTATAAAATATAGTATTTATTGAACTATATATTATATTATACACTAATTTTACACATAAAACATGTTATAGTTATCTCTACTATATAATTATCACTATTACGTCTTTCTCAGAGTATATATTGAGATGATACATTAAAGTTTACATTAAAAAAAGATTTATTGACTTATGTGTCAATCAATGGTGAATGTATATAAAAAACTCATCTCCGTATCCAAATCCTTTCACACACGGCCCTGACCCTCTGAGTCTCCCTGGCCGTTTTAGTTGGCCTAGCGCTAAAACAATCAGCGACTTCGTGGTCTTGGTCTCGACCCTCTTCGACCCTCTTTAGCTCTCTCTCTTTTCCTCTTTCTTTTCTCTTCTCTTTCTCTCTTCTACAAAGCTGTTCTCTCTCTCCCGGCTGTTTCCACCGCCGGTACTCGCACGGAGGCCGCCAATCCTCCTTTTTCTTGCTTTTCGCGTCAAGCGCGAAATAACAGACGGACGACCGATGGAGCCGGAGAGGCGCCGAAGGGGAGGCGACGAAGAAGGAAGAGAGTCGAAGAGCTAACTCGAATTACTAAAACGCCGAAGAGGCAACGAGCTCCGAGCGAGTTACCGCGCGAGAAGCGCGAGACACGAGGGAGGAGAAAAGATCTATTTATTAACGACGTGCCCGCGAGAGTCTGCGGTTTTCTTCGTTCTCGGGGAAAAGCGAGAAGCCGCGCATCGCAGATCACAGAGGATTCGCAGAAGAACGGAAAAGAACAAGTGTTAAAAGAGATGTCGGTTTACTTTCTCAATAGTTTCTAATACCTATAACAAAATTATTATTTCAAAACATAATAATTAGAAAGAAGGACTAGTAAATCAAACGCAATTCTCGGTGCGTAAAATAAAACAATTACACAATTAATTTATTAAAGATACAATTAAATATTTTAATTGATTAAGATAATTGTATCTTAATTGTATCTTTAATAAAGTAATTGCGTAATCGTTTTATTATATATAAATAATTAATAATTGATTGAGTAATTTGAAAATTATTTTACGCTTACAACTAGCAACATTCCATTGAACACTGACACGCAATCAAGCGCTCTTTATGAACGAAGAAAAAAAAAAAGAAAGAAATATCATCGGAAAAACACGAAAAACAACTTCGATTAACATCACCATGACAATCTTAGAAATGTATGATGATCAGTAAATTATCCGTATTGTTTACTTTTAGATTAGAATCAGGAAAATTAATTACGGACACATTGATTGTAATGTTCTAACATGTATAACGAACATTGTACGGCCCATTACAAGCCAGGACTCTGACGACGGATGAAACACGTAGCAGAGACGAAGAACGAGACTCAGTAACGCGACAGAATGCAGAACGGTGGAAACGTTCTTGTATAGAGTCTCTTCTTCTTCGTCGGAGAAGTGCGTTCCTTTCAATCTCTTTTTCGTCTTCTCTCTTCTTTCGCGTTCCCTGCGATGTTCCCCGCGATCCCCTCTCGCCAGCGGCGCGGCGAGGCGCTTCGTTTCGTGATTATATTCTCGAAATAGTCAACCGGATGCCAGCCGACGATGTGTCCGCGGATATTCCGTATATTTCGGGAGACCCTTTTTTCGAGCACAAGCAAGATACGCGCAGCAGAAGACGCGGATATGATCTAAAAATTCCGGATAGAGTAATCCGAAGGTCCCAATCGGATAAAACAAGAGCTGGTTTATTTGAGGAAAACGGAGAAATGATTAAGAAACATGTAGGAAAATAGAGGAACATTTAATATATGAAGCATAAATAAGCGAAGAAGACCATCTTGGCCAGTGTTGTGCAGTACCTAGGTATTGTAACTGAGTACAAATTTACGTATCTATAGGAACCCGGTACTTTTTTGTCTGATACCTACATCTTTACCTAGGTTCCATTTCTTGTGTACCGATACATATCTATATTTAGGTACACTTT
>Ga0157363_1000735_pt1 | contig 25722 bp, 26 predicted proteins | sample AttsexASBM1_FD_111477 | JGI IMG/M metagenome (GOLD analysis project Ga0157363, IMG submission 111477) | Fungus gardens microbial communities from leaf cutter ant in Ribeirão Preto, State of São Paulo, Brazil - Atta sexdens ASBM1 | ecosystem: Host-associated > Fungi > Mycelium > Unclassified ... | reverse complement strand
CCTTGTCCACGAGCATACGGCTCATCCTTCGTCTTCGATCATGTCGGTTATTGCCTGAAGCGCGTGCGCATATCCCCTGACGCCGAGGCCACAGATCACGCCGATGGCGGCCTGCGAGACGTAGGTGTGATGACGGAACGGCTCCCTGCGATGAATATTGGAAATATGAACCTCAACCACCGGCAGCTCGACCGCCAGAAGCGCATCGAGCAGGGCAATCGAGGTGTGTCCATAAGCTGCAGGATTGATCACGATTCCGTCTGCACGGCCGCGACATTCCTGAACCCAGGACACAAGCTCACCCTCTCCGTTCGTCTGGCGGAAATCAATGGCAACATCAAGCCGTTCGGCAGCCTGAATGCACACCTGCTCGACATCGTCGAGCGTGGCGTGACCATAGATTCCGGGCTGGCGAAGACCTAGCATATTGAGATTCGGACCGTTGAGAACGGTGATCAGAGGGCGTTTCATCTGGCCGCGCGATAGCACTTTCGAAGCTGTCATGAAAGCGTCATTGCCCTATTGCTGCCGTCTTCAGGGTGTCCAAAAGGCGACAGGGCAGCATTTTTGTGCTATCAGGTGCAATCTGAGCCCGTCCCGTCCACTGGAGAAGAACCTGATATAGTGCGCTTCAACCTGTCTGCCCTTCGCAATCCCCTAGGCTTCATCCCCCTGCGCAGCATGACATTTGCCGTAGCGCTTGCAGGTCTGGCCGGTCATCACACCGCTCATGCGAGTGACGAGTCCGCCATTGATGGAACGCCGAGAACAAGCTGGGCAGACTCCGTTCGAGCCGCACTCTCCAACCGGGCTCATCAGGCCGCACATGCCTGGTCCCAGCATGGTATGGCAAGCTGGTACGGACGGCATTTCCACGGACGGCGCACCGCAAGCGGCGCGACATTCAACACCAATGATCTGACCGCCGCACACCCTTCCCTCCCCATCGGGACGAAGCTGCTCGTGACGTCACAGGATACGGGACGGTCGGTCGTGGTGACGGTCAATGACCGTGGTCCTTTCAACAGCCGCATCATCGATCTGTCCCACGCTGCGGCCGCGAAAATCGGCATGCTGGGCGCAGGGACAGCGCATGTCACGATCGCGAAAATGACGGAAGCAGTTCCCTCCCCGCAGTCCAGCTCCGAGCCTGAAGTGGCAGAAGCCGATCCGTCAGATACCAGCGCACAGGCGATTGAAGCCTCAGGTACCAATACAGCCCCTGCCTCTCCGCGGGGCAGCGCATCACAGCGTATCCCGCACCATCACCACTGACACTGAACGTCTGGTCTGATCTTGATTGTGTTGAAAAACTCCACCTTGCGGTAATTGCTGCCGGCTGATTCAGTATCGCAACAGGTTGGAGGGCGATGCGGATGATGGGCGAGCGGACGGGGATGCAGGAGGCACTGTTCTACGAGTTCAGCCTCGAGCAGCATGTTCCCGAGCGCCACATGCTGCGGCTGATTGACTGCTTTGTGGATCTGGCGGCAGTTCGCAAACACCTGCAGCCATTCTACAGCGACACCGGGCGGCCCTCGATCGACCCGGAACTTCTGATCCGCATGCTCATCGTGGGCTATTGCATGGGCATCCGCTCCGAGCGTCGCCTGTGCGAGGAGGTTCACCTGAACCTCGCCTATCGCTGGTTCTGCCGTCTTGGTCTGGACGGTGCAGTGCCGGATCACTCGACGTTTTCCAAGAACCGGCATGGCCGTTTCCGGGAGAGCGACCTGCTTCGGCAGGTTTTCGAGACCACTGTCCGGCGCTGTATCGCAGAGAAACTGGTCGGCGGCGAGAGCTTCGGTGTCGACGCCAGCCTGATCCGCGCTGATGTCGACCGTCAGCGTGCCATACTCGGCGAGGAGGGCCTGCCGCCCGATGCCGCTGGTCGTGCGGTCCGGGAATATCTTGAAACGCTGGACGACGCGGCCTTCGGCGGCTCGACGCCCGTCGTGCCGAAGAAGCTGGCGCCCACGGATCCGGCGGCACGCTTTACGGCAGCGACGCCCGAGCGGGCTTTCTTTGCCTATAGCACGAACTACCTGATCGATCTGGACCATGCCGTCATCATGGACGTCGAGGCCACAACCGCCGTGCGGCAGGCCGAAATCACCGCCCAGCGACGCATGATCGAGAGGGTGCAGGACAGGTTTGGCATATGGCCCGTACGCCTCGCGGCCGATACTGCCTATGGCGATGCGCCGAACCTGGCGTGGCTGGTCGACGAACGCGGCATCGAACCGCATATCCCGGTGTTCGACAAATCCGCCCGCACCGATGGGACGTTCGCCCGGTCTGATTTCAGGTTTGACCACGAGCATGACCGGTATATCTGCCCGGCCAGCAAGGAACTGCGTCCGTCGCAACGCACGTCCGCGGAGCCTCGCTTCCAGGTTGATCAGGATGGGTTCATCCGTTACCGAGCCAGCAAGCACGATTGTGACGGCTGCGAATTTCGACAGCGCTGCACGCCGAATACGCCAGCCCGCAAAATCATGCGCTCGATCCATGAAGGAGCCCGGGATCTGGCCCGCGACCTCACGTTGACGGACGCCTATGTCACGGCACGTCGACAGCGAAAGAAGGTCGAGATGCTGTTCGCCCATCTCAAACGGATCCTAAAACTGGGCCGCCTGCGATTACGTGGTCCAAACGGCGCTCATGACGAGTTCCTCCTCGCCGCAACCGCCCAGAACCTCCGCAAGATGGCCAAGCTCGTCCCGCCACGGGTGGCGATGGTCGCCGGGTGACGTAAAGAGCCCGATCAGCCTGGTCTCAGGGCCATCCTCACCGCCAACCATGGCGAGGGTTTTTCAACACAATCATCTTCCGGCCAGACTTGTTTCTTCCTGGGACAGGGCCTGACTTTTACCGGCCCGGGCCTCAAGGCTGGCGTTCAGCTCTGCTCCGAACAGCACGACATACGCGCTCACGAAAAGCCACATCATGATGGCTGCGACAGCGCCGAGAGGCCCATATGTCGCGCCATAGCTGGCGGAATGCGCGACATACCATGAAAAGCCAAGAGACGTTGCGACCCACAGGATCGTCGCAAGGATCGAGCCCGGAAAGATCCAGCGCCATTCTGTATGCACGCGGCACGGCGCAAAGCGGTACAGCAGCGTCACGGCAATAAAGACGAACAGCAGCATCAGAACCGGCGCAAGCGTATGCACGATCATTGGCGCGCCGTAGGACAGCAGAAAATTCACCGGGAATGGCGGATCGCTGAGGAAACTGACATGGCGCGGCAGGTAATCCACGAGCGCGGGTGCTGCCACCATCAGCGCCAGAGTGAGCGCAGCGCCCACGATAGCCGTCAGCGTAGTTGACAGCGCGACAGCCTGAAACTTCAGAAAACTCCGCGTTTCCTGCGCATTATAGGCCATATTCAACGCGGAGAGGATTGACTTCGTACTGGCCGAAGCGGACCACAGGGCCACAGCCAGCGAGAAGATCAGCCCGATTGTCAGCGACGAGTGGGGCTGGGAAATCAGTTCGTGAATCCGGTCACCGATCAGGGCATAGGCCGATGGCGGCAGGAGATGCCTCAGCACTTCGAGTTGAGGTTCGACTGACTGGAGATCAAAGGCCAGACCATAAAGGGAAATCAGGCTGGAGATGGCTGGAAAAAGCGACAGCGTGGCGTAAAACGCACACCCCGCCGCAGAAAGCGAAGTCTGGCTGGAGCCGACTTCGGCGAAGAGATGCTTGGCGACAACCCGCCAAGCAGCATGATGCAATCTGTTCTGGGATGATACCACATTCGGATCAGCGGCATCCGTAGCAGCAGGTGGTTGTCCCGACTCCGAAGATACGGCTTGTTCCGGCATGACCCGGGAGCCGGAAAGGGTCGCAGATTCGGATGTCAAACTCACGCAGGGTTTCCTCGGCAGTGTCCTGTTGGGGCAGCGGTCGCGCTCATGACAGTCCGGATCGGACGACATGAGCATGTTCCTACGCGGAAGATGCCTTCAGCGTTCCGAATTCGCCCTGATTCAGTTCACCAATATTGGCAAAAGCATCACAATGCAAAATTAGCGGTTGCACGACGGGGCATTTGGTCCCATATGCCCGCCTCACGCAGCAACGCACGTGCCACTGGCCCACTCGAGGTTACGCAACGACGTCAAGCGTTCTGGCCTTCAGGAATCCACCCGTTACGGATTCCCGCTATTCGCCGGTCCGTTCGACCGTTTCGCAACACACTCGCAGGGCGATATCGTTCCCTGACGAGTCCGGTTCTGGGAATTGAGTGTCATGACTCCCAAAATCTCACGCTTCCTTGCCGAGCAGAAGCCGGCAACCCCTTGTCTCGTCGTCGATCTCGACGTCGTGGGCGCGCATTACCGTGCCCTGCACGATGCGCTCGGGGAAGCGAAAATCTATTACGCCATCAAGGCCAACCCGGCCCCGGCCATTCTCGAACGCCTCGTCGGGCTGGGCTCTTCCTTCGACGCCGCCTCCATTGCGGAAATCCGCATGTGTCTCGATGCCGGCGCAACACCGGACCGGATCTCTTACGGCAATACGCTGAAGAAACCGGAATGGATCCGTGAAGCGCATGATCTGGGCATCAGCCTGTTCGTGTTCGACAGCATCGAAGAGCTGGAAAAACTCGGCAAGCATGCGCCCGGCGCACGCGTTTTCTGCCGCCTCGCGGTCGAGAACGAAGGTGCCGACTGGCCCCTGTCCCGCAAGTTCGGCACCACGCTGAACAATGCCCGCACGCTCATGCTGCGCGCGCGCGAACTCGGCCTGAAGCCTTATGGCCTATCCTTCCATGTTGGCAGCCAGCAAACCGGCGTTGCGGCTTATGATCACGCCATCGCCAAGGCGGCTGGCCTGTATCATGATCTGCGCGCGCAGGGCGTGGACCTTCAGATGCTCAATCTGGGTGGCGGCTTCCCGACGCATTACCGCGAGAACGTGCCGTCCGTTCAGGATTTCGCAGACACGATCCATACGTCCCTCAAGACGCATTTCCCGGATGGTGCGCCGGAAATTCTGCTGGAGCCGGGCCGCTATATGGTCGGACAGTCGGGGGTCGTATCGAGCGAGGTCATTCTCGTCAGCCGACGTGGCGGTGCTGTCACCGATCCGCGCTGGGTTTATCTCGATATCGGGCGTTTTGGTGGACTGGCGGAGACGGAAGGCGAAGCCATCCGTTACACGTTCCACACCTCCCGCGATTCAGAAGACGGCACCCGTTCACCATGTGTCGTGGCTGGTCCGAGCTGCGATGGTGTCGACATTATGTACGAGAAGAACCGCATCCCGATGCCGGATTCGCTCGAATGTGGCGATCGCGTCGAGATTCTTGCTACCGGCGCGTATGTCTCGACGTACTGCTCTGTCGGTTTCAACGGCTTTCCGCCGCTGACCGAATACTACATCTGAAAACAACGTCTCCGGTCCATCCATGGGCTGGAGACGGGTTTATTCCCTGAACGTCTCTTCCAGACCGGACTGGTACCCCAGTGCGGACAGGAGGTCGTCGGCGGAAATTTCAAGATTGACGCAGGCCAGCCAGCAGAAACCAACCACGCCTGCGAGCAGCAGCAACAGACAGACCGTCATATGTTCCAGCTCCTCAAAAGCCCGGAATGCGTGACACGACGCCATTCCGGGCAGTACGCCTGCCCAGCGACATCATCAGTGCATCACCCGGTTCGCTTCGGGCGCTCTCTCACGCTGGAGAGGGCCGCTATCCTGCGGCCATAGAACGCGCATCCGCGATAGGCTGACGGAGCGCCAGCGGCTGATCGACGACAATGCTCCGCCGCCTGAAATCGTCGTCTCGTCTTTCAACAATGTCTTAGGAAGCCAATGCCCTGCTCCGGCGAGACAATCCGCCAGGAGCGTCAGGGACTGCATGCCCGGCGCATTCACCGCGAGCCCCGGCTGTCCCGCAACATTCAGAAGATGAACGGCGTCCGAGAAGGCCCCTTCCGCAGCATCGAGCGCCGGGCGGAAGCAGACCGGGAACAGGCCGTCGGTCGTTTTTGTCTCAGGGCAGTTTGGCAAACGGTAATGGCTGATGAGGCAGCGGATGCTCCACAGCGCCAGCCGTTCACAGCAGCAGAGATCGGACAGGGAAAGCGACAGCCGTGTCATGGGGATAACTCCGAATCAGCAGGACCGGATTCACCCTAATTGAGAATAATTTGCAATTACAACTCAAAAAGACGCTACGGAACAGAAAGCTTCTGCTCCGCAGTCAGGCTCACTCAGTGATGGTGATGGCCACACTGTCCATGATCGTGGTCATGAGCATCGGTTTCGGAGGCACGGGGCGCCGTCTGGCAATGGTGGCACGCCACCCAATCGGCATCCCCATCCAGATAATGTTCCTTCTTCCAGACAGGAACACGGTGCTTGATCTCGTCGATGATGTAGCGGCACGCCCGGAACGCCGCATCACGGTGCGGGGCCGAAACACCGATCCAGACGGCGACCTCCCCGACCTTCAGACTACCCGTCCGGTGCATGGCCACGGCCTCGCTGATCTCGAAACGCTCCAGCGCTTCTGCGACGATCCGTTCGCCTTCAAGCTGCGCCAGCGCTTCATAGGATTCATATTCCAGACCATCAACGGGGCGGCCGTCATTCCTGTTACGGACCCAGCCTTCAAAGGTGCAGAAACCTCCCGCCTCGGCCAGATGCAGATCCTCGCGCAGCAGGTTCAGATCCACGGGCGCAGGCGCCATCCGAAAGCGGCTCATCCTCCCGTCACCGGCGGAATGAACACAATGTGGTCTCCGTCCTTCAAGGACTGCGTCCAGGGCGCGAAATCGCCGTTGATCGCCACACGAAGCTTCGAGGCTTCGAAAGGAAAGGCGTATGTCTCACGCAGTCCCTCATAAAGCGGCCCGACGGCTGTGAATGTGGTCTCAAGCGACTGCTCGCGCCTTCCGGCCAACTCCCGGAGCTGTGCGAAATATTCCAGTGTCAGGCGAATCATCGGCCCTCCCGTCGGGTGTTTCAGACGCCGGGTCGCATCGTCGCGTTCCTCGGGCGTGTTGATATTGTCGAGCGCGCCACGGGCATAAGGCTCCAACAGCTTGGTCGGACTGTTGATCAGCAGCTTGCGCGGGCAGGTCCGGCCATCCAAAACCTGCTGTTTCAGACGATCGAGCGCCTCGGGCTCCCAGATAGCACAAAGCGGCTCCGGCAGACCGTCATGTTCGCTGCGATAGGCAACTGCGACGTCTGTAGCATTCCGCCTTGCGATCAGATTCTCCAGCGTGCCCCGATCCAGCATCGGCAGATCACAGGCGAGAACCAGCCAGGCGACATCCGGATGAGCCAGATGCGCGGACAGCAGACCGGCCGCAGGGCCGTCGATTTCCACTGAATCAACGATCTGGGGGAAATCGGCCCGAAGAGGATTTTCCGTCTGGTCCGGACGCACCGAGACGAAACAGTTTTCCACCAGAGGCGACAGGACATCGAAAGCCGCCTGAAGCTGCGGCTTGCCGTGATAGGTGAGCGCGGCCTTGTCCGTCCCCATGCGTTTGCTGGCCCCACCCGCAAGGATCAGGCCATAAAGCGGCCTCATGATTCGATCCTCTGGAAGTCGCGCTTGCCGCCTGCCTTGCCCATCAGCCGGACCTCGCGGATGACCATGTCATGGGACATGGCCTTGCACATGTCGTAAATCGTAAGCGCCGCGACGGACGCACCGGTGAGGGCTTCCATTTCCACGCCTGTCCGCCCCTTGCACGACACGCGACAGTCGATCACCGCCTCGTCGCCCTCGATCGTTATGTCTACCCGGCAGCCGCTGAGAGACAGCGGATGACACAGCGGAATGAGCTGCGATGTCGATTTCACACCCATCACGCCTGCAATCTGCGCCACGGTCAGAACAGCGCCCTTGGCCGTCATGAACCCGGCGTCAGACAGCGTCCGCGCCATGTCGGACGGGAAAACCAGACGGGCCTGCGCATGGGCGCTGCGCTCGGTCACGTCCTTGCCGCTGATATCGACCATGCGCGGATCTTCGCCGTGCTCGTTGACATGGGTGAGCGTTTTCATCGTGTTCGATCTCCCGATCCGACTACCGTTTCTAACCGCCGATATAGTTCATCTCGATGCGGCGACGTGCTGGTGCGTCCGCAGACGCAGCACGCTCTTCACTATACCTGTCCGTCCGCTGGCGCCACACCCCGGCCAGCAGCGCACGCAGGGCCCTATCGTCTTCGTCGCTCCGCAGAAGTGTTCGCAGATCCGTCCCTTCCGACGCGAACAGGCAGGTATAAATCTGCCCCTCCGACGAGAGGCGCGCGCGGGAACAGTCTCCGCAGAACGGCGCGGTGACGGAAGAAATAAATCCAACTTCTCCGCCCCCGTCGCAGTAGCGGTATCGTTGTGCCACTTCCCCGCGATAGTGCGCGTCGACCGGTTCGAGCGGCCAGCGGGCGTCAAGCCGTTCCAGCAGGTCACGCGATGGAACCACTTCCGCCCGCTCCCAGTGATTGCGCGTTCCGACATCCATGTATTCGATGAACCGCAGCACGACGCCACTGTGGCGGAAGCGTTCGGCCAGTGCTTCGACGCCTGAATCGTTCAGACCGCGCTGGATGACGGTATTGAGTTTCACGCCGCCTGAAAAACCTGCCTGCGCAGCGCTGTCGATAGCCTCCAAAACCGGTTCAAGCTGCGCGCGGCCCCCGCTCATCCGCGCAAAAACCGCCGGGTCCAGACTGTCGAGACTGACCGTCACACGATTCAGCCCCGCCGCTTTCAATTCCCGAACATGCCGCTCCAGCAAAACGCCGTTCGTAGTCAGAGCAACATCTTCCACACCCGGGATGGACGCCAGACGCGCTATGAGGTCCGGCAGCTTCGGACGCAGGAGCGGCTCCCCGCCCGTCAGGCGCAGTTTGCGAACTCCAAGCGATACGGCCACACGCGCCACACGCTCAATCTCGTCAAAGCTCAGACGCTCTTTGGGTTCCAGAAAGCGGAAATGCTCATGATAGGTCGCTTCCGGCATGCAGTACGGGCAACGGAAATTGCACCGATCCATCACGGAGATCCGCAGATCATGCAACGGACGGCTGAAGCGATCGGTCAGGGCGTTACCAGCCATGAAACAACACGGCCGTTCCACGGGACGACACACCATCCCCACGCGACAGTTCCACAAACCCGTCCGTTGAAGCCAGAAAGCTGAAATCCCCGGATGTCGGCATCGGACACGGCGTTGCGCGTGCCTGCCCAGTCGCATCATGATGGAGTTTTACAGGCAGAAAGCGCGTCAGGGTCGGGATCAGTTCGGCATCGGCGTCCAGCATGACCGTGTAGGGTTCGGGGCGGCTCAGCCCCTGCCCCGCGAGGAGCATCGGCATGACATAACGCACCCCGCAGGTCGTGGCGGAGACCGGGTTGCCCGGCAGTCCGAAAACGCGCTGCCCTTCCGGTCCGCCCCCGAACCATAACGGTTTGCCCGGGCGCTGCGCTACCTTGTGGAACACCCGCTCGACCCCGATTTTCGACAGTGCCTTGGGGACGTGATCGAAGGCCCCCATCGAAACGCCCCCGCTCAGGATCAGAACATCATGCCGCGAGAGCTGTTCGCGCAACGCCACGATCGTCTCCGCGAGATCGTCCGGAACGACGGAGCGTTCAATGCAGTTGAACCCGCGCGACAGGAGCGCGCCGGTCAGGGCGAATTCGTTGGAGCGGCGGATTTCCCAGTCGCGCACAGGGGCGCCCACATCCACGAGTTCATCGCCCGTCGCCACGATCCCGATGGAAGGAATCCGCGACACGCTCACCTGCGCATGCCCATTCCCCGCAAGAACCGCCAGCGCCGGACCATCCAGCCGACGCCCCGGCGTCAGAAGTTCCGTGCCAGCGGCACAATCGGAACCCCGGCGATGGATGAACTGGCCCTTGCGCGGCTCATAGCCCTCTTCAAAATGGATCAGCCGTCCTTCGCGGACAAGACGTTCGACCGGAACGACGGTATCCGCCCCTTCCGGCAGGACCGCGCCCGTCATCACTTCCAGACAGACAGGGCCATCCGGCAAGACCTGCCCCGGCGCACCAGCGCGCTGAATCCCGTGCGACACCAGCGTCTGGCCGCTGGCGTGACGATAGGCAATGCCGTCCATCATCACGCGATCATAAGGCGGCTGGGCGCGCTCGGCGTGGATCGTCTGCTGAAGCACGCGACCGGCCGCCATCGTCAGATCCACGGTCTCAGTCCCGAAGCTGCCGGCATAATCCAGCACCAGTTCCATGGCCCGTGTAACGCTCAGGAGATCACTCATTTCCGCTCCGGTCTCTGGTGCGTCTGTTGCGCTGGCTGAAATGCCGACGCCGCGTTCCCTACCGATATAGACCTCATGGGCCACGGATCAACAGTCTGTGGGTGAAAGGGTATGTCATAATCGTCTTTGGCGTTACCCTGACGCCTTCAAAGCGCATCAGGGACCCCCATGACGGACGCGGCACAGCTCTCTCCCCTTCCCCAGTGGCCGGACTATGGCCTGACGGACGACCTGCTTCCCACGCTTGAGCGCTGGGCCGCTGAGGGGAAAAAGGCGGCTCTGGCGACACTGGTCAGCATCACGGGTTCTTCGCCCCGCCCGCTGGGAAGCGAAATGGCGATCTGCGAGGATGGGGAGGTTCAGGGCTATGTTTCGGGCGGCTGTGTAGAAGCAGCCGTGCGCGTCGAGGCGCTGGAATGTCTGAAGGATGGACAACCGCGAACGCTGGATTATGGCGCGGGCAGTCCGGTTCTGGACATCCAGCTTACCTGCGGCGGCCGGATCGGTATTTTCGTACGCCCAATCCCTGATCTCGCTGCTCATGTTACTATCCGCAGAACCGCGCGGGACAACCGCCGCCCCATCACCCTTGTCACGGATCTCGACAGCGGGAGTATGACGTTCCGGGATGAGGTGCGCTTTAGCGGACAGGAAGCAGGCCGTTTCTTCCGTCCGTATCTGCCGCCTTTACGGCTGGTTCTCGCAGGCGGAGATCCGGTCACACTGGCAATTTTGAACCTGTCCGCTGCCATGGGACTCGAAACCATTCTGATCCGGCCCTACGGACCGCCCGAACCTCCTCCGGGACTGCCCTCGACACGTTATCTGCGGGGAAATCTGGAGGCTGCCCTCCCTACGCTGCCACTGGACCGATGGACGGCGGTTTACAGCCTCACCCACGACGCTCATTCCGATCTGATGCTGACGGCACATGCGCTGAAATCAGACGCTTTTTGCGTCAGTATTCTCGGCAGCCGCCGCAAAATTCCCGGGCGCCTTGAGGCGCTCAGGGCAGCGGGCGTCTCTTCCGAAGCCTTTGATCGGCTGCACCTGCCCGCCGGGTTGGAAATCGGCGCACAGGCTCCCATGGAAATCGCACTGTCCATTCTTGCCCAGATGATCGCAAATCAGCCTCAATGAAACGCCACTCCGCTCTTCTTTTGGCCGCAGGGGGAAGCACACGGCTCGGACGGCCCAAGCAGCTTCTGACGGTCAATGGCGTGCCACTGGTGCGCCATATCGCAGAACTCCTGCTGGCGACGGGGCCGGAGCGTCTTGTTGTCGTGACGGGTGGCGCGGCCACAGAGACAGGTCAGGCTCTCGCAGGTCTCGACAGTGTTCTTGTGCAGAATGACGACTGGAAAACCGGCATGGCGTCTTCGCTCCAATGCGGATACCGGGCGCTTGGAACAGATCCGGGCCTCCTGTTGATTGCCGGCACGGATCAGCCATGTCTGACATGCGAGCATCTCAACACCCTTGTCAGACAGGGCAACAATCATACGGATGTCGTCACAGCTTATGGAGATGAAGGTCGAGGCATCCCAGTCCTGCTCAGCCCTGCAACGCAACTACGCCTTGCCGATCTGCGCGGTGATACCGGCCTGCGCCAGCTCTGGAAAAACGGCGCCAGCACACCGGCTTTCCTCCACGCTCCCGAACTCGGCTTCGACATCGACACGCCCGAGCAGCTTGATGCTGCGATCCGGGCGGGATGGATTGATCGAGACTGAAAAGCCGGGCTCGTTATGAACCCGGCTGGCAGACTTCAGGAAATACGGTGAATCCAGCCATGGACGTCATTCGTCCGGCCGCCCTGCACATCCGTCAGGGTTTTCTTGAGCTTCTGGGAGACCGGGCCTGGCGTTGTTCCATCCCCAAACACGGCCTCGCCCGACGGACGGACAAACTTGCCGATCGGCGAGAGAACCGCCGCCGTGCCGCAGGCAAACGCTTCCGTATATTTGCCCGAAGCCGCACCCTCAAAAAGCTCGTCGATCTCGACAGGCTCTTCAATCACCTCAATCCCCTGATCCGCAGCAAGCTGGATCAGGCTGTTGCGGGTGATGCCGCGCAGGATGGTCCCGCCCAGAGGCGGCGTGACGATCTTGCCGTCCTTGCGAACGAACATCACGTTCATGCCGCCCATTTCCTCAACGAAGCGACGCTCACGCGCATCAAGGAACAGGACCTGATCGCAACCCTTCTCCTTGGCTTCAGCCTGGGCAATCAGGCTGCCAGCATAGTTGCCGCCGCACTTGGCTTCACCCGTGCCGCCGATCGCAGCGCGCGTATAGTTTTCGGACACCCAGACGGATACACAGCCGGAGCTGAAATAGGCTCCGACCGGACAAGCGATAACGATGAACAGATACTCGTTCGCCGGCTTCACGCCGAGGAAGACCTCGTTGGAAATCATGAACGGCCGCAGATAGAGGCTCTGCCCCTCTCCAGACGGCACCCAGTCCTGGTCCACGCGCACCAGTTCATCAACAGCCTGCACAAACAGGTCTTCCGGCAGTTCCGCCATTCCCATACGACGTGCGGATTCGGCAAAGCGCGCTGCGTTGGCTTCGGGGCGGAACGTGGCGACATGGCCGTCCTTTTCCCGATAGGCCTTCATGCCCTCGAAGATCTCCTGCCCATAATGCAGAACCGTCGAGGCCGGATCGATGCTGAGGGGGCGACGCGGTGTGATTTTCGCATCATGCCAACCCTTGTCTGCGGAATAACGGATGGTGGCCATGTGGTCGGTAAAGACACGCCCAAAGGAAGGATTGGCCAGCAGTTCCGTCCGCTTCACGGGATCGGTCGGGGTTTCGGTCTTTTCGATGATGAAAGGCGTCATGGGAAAACACTTCCGAAGATTCTGGTCTTTTAAAACAGCGGACGCACTCTGCCATACATGGCTCACGCTGGCGATACGGAAGATTATTTCTTTTTTAGATTTTTTTACGAAATTAAAATATCTGTCACCCCCTAAATCAGGCACAAAAAAACCCGACCATTTCTGGTCGGGCTTTTCGTCGTTCGGGAAGGCTGAAAAATCAGCGCTTCGAGAACTGGAAGGAACGACGTGCCTTCGCACGGCCGTACTTCTTACGCTCGACGATACGGCTGTCACGCGTCAGGAAGCCAGCAGCCTTCAGGATGCCGCGCAGGCTCGGCTCGTAATACGTCAGCGCACGGGAGATGCCGTGACGGACGGCGCCAGCCTGACCGGACAAACCGCCACCAGCGACCGTGCAATACACGTCGAACTGGTTGTAGCGATCGGAAATCAGGAACGGCTGCGTGAGGAGCATACGCAGAACCGGACGGGCAAAATACGTCGTGACCGGACGGCCGTTGACGATGATGTCACCCTTGCCAGGCTTGATCCATACGCGGGCCACGGCGTCCTTACGACGGCCGGTTGCATAGGAACGGCCCTGGGCATCACGCTTGACTTCGTGAACCGGGGCAGCGTTGGAGGTAACGGCAGGAGCAACGCTCGCAAGGTCCTGCAGCGTGCCGGTGCGCTCTTGGGTCTCGGACATGATACAGGCCTTACGACTCGTGGGTTACGGTGTTTTTGCGGTTCATCGCAGCAACGTCCAGCTTGACGGGCTTCTGGCCGTCATGCGGGTGCTCGGAACCGGCATAGACATACAGGTGCTTCATCTGAGCGCGCTGCAGAGGACCACGGGTGATCATGCGCTCGACAGCCTTCTCGACAACTTCACCCGGGTGCTTGCCCGTGAGACGCTGCGTGATGGTGCGCTCCTTGATTCCACCCGGATGGCCCGTGTGATAGTGGAACAGCTTCTGCCCGACCTTGTTGCCCGTGAGGACAACCTTCTCGGCGTTGATGACGACGATGTTGTCGCCGCAATCAACGTGCGGGGTGAACTGCGGCTTGTGCTTTCCGCGCAGGCGGGTGGCGATGATGGTGGCGAGACGGCCGAGAACGAGCCCTTCGGCGTCGATCAGCACCCAGTTCTTCGTCACCTCCGCTGGCTTCAGCGAACGTGTGGTCTTCATTAGTGACATTCCAGCTTGGGGTGCGCCCACAAAGGCCGCACCGTGGATGGCGCCTGTGGTCAAAACGATGTCCGAAGACACCCTCCTTCCCCACGAGGCGGATCAGGTGGGGCCTTATTGCCGTCTGCAGCGCGCGCGTCAAGCCCCGTTCACACATTGAATTATGTGATTCGCAGCAGTTTTCAGCCATTTTTGGTAATATGGTATCCCATTACCACAACAAAAACGAGGTCCGCATTGCTCCATGTCACGACAATGGTATCCTGCGGCCACACAGAACGTTCGCGCCCGACGCCTGTGCGGGGCCGTTTAGACAGGAACATCAACGTGAAAAAACCCTGGCTCGCGGCGAGCCTGATTTCAGTAACGGCTGTGATCGGCCTGGCCGGTGTTCATCACGAAGCCCATATGGAGCTGGTCCGCGGTCTGTCGAGCTTCCGGGCGGCCCTTCCGCCCGGAACCACATTCACTTACGGAACCGCCACACCGTCCATCCTCGCTCTCGGCGCCACCCTGACGGATATCACTCTGCGCGACGGCTCCATCACCCTGCGCGCCTCCCGGATGCGGCTGGGGCACCCCCGCCCGATGCCAGATGGCAGGCTTTCCATCCGCGGCGTAGAAGTCCGTGAACCCTTTCTTCAGACACCGACCCAGATCATTCACGGCAGCACGCTCAGCCTGCGGAAACTGATCCTGCCGAAAGCACGGGAGGCAGCAGAAGGCCATTCCCGCATCGATCTGACGCATGTCACCCTTGCCCACGGACAGATTGAGCAGCTTTCGATCCAGAATCTCGCGCAGTCCTCGCCACCCGCCCCCGTGAACGTTCACAGTCTCTTCACCCGACGCCTGATAGTGGACAATTACGGACCGGCCCTGCTCACAACCCTGCGGGCCGATGCTGCAACAGTAGCTTACGAACGCACGCTTCAGGCTCCCGGTCATGATCCGCAACTTGTCAGCGGCCAGGCCAGTCTGGAACGGCTCGATCTGAAACAGGTCGATCTCGCAGCGCAGGTCGCAGCGCTCTGGGACCATCTTCCTCTCCCATCACAGATGGCGCCTCCCCAGAGCTTTACGGCCCATAATTTCAGACTGAACATGACTTCTGGCCTGTTCCGGCTGGACGATCTGCACGGGACAGGCACTCTGGAAAACCAGATCGCGACCGTGACACAGGATCTGAAAGGCTTTCACTTCCAAAGCGACGAAAAACTACCCTTCCATATCAACGGTGCGGGCTCGACCGCGCATTATGTACAGGTCTCAAACCTCGCGGATCACACGTCCCGAACCAATGCCACCCTGGCAGTTCCGGGTTTCATGACCCTCACCGCCGATGCCCGCACCATCCAGACAGACTTCACAGAGAGACACCCATCACAACAGCAGTTGCTTCAGTCCACAGCTCTGCAGAACATCACCATCTCCTTGCAGGGCGATCGGCTTCTTGATGCCGGTTTCCTTCTTGCAGCGCGACAGATCGGAAACGGCACCACCGCGGAGCAGATCCGCGAACAAACCGCACAGGTCCTGCAGGCGGCCCTTTCCGCCAACCCCGCTCTCGCGGCGATTCCGGATTATGTGAAACATCCCTCGGGCCGCACTCTGACGGTCACTTATGCTTCCGCAACGCCGATGTCCCTGACGGCGCTCAATGCAGCCATGTCTTCACCCGCTGCAATGTTGACGTTTCTCGCCTCCCCCGATCTGAAGGCTTTTGCACAATGACGCCCGAAGACATCACACCTCACACGCCACTCAGTAACGGCCCGGTCTGCATCATCGGCGCCAGCGGACGCTCAGGAGCGGCCCTGTGTCGTACTCTTCTGGCGCAAGGGCAGAAGATCATTGCCGTCGTCCATAGTCAGGGCAATCTGGCGCCGGATATCGCACAGGCCTGTCAGGCCGTCCGGATTGCCGATCTGACAGACCCCGCCACGCTGCCGCTAGCCTTCGAAGGTGCCGCAATTGTCGTAAATACGGCCCATGCGCGCCACCTGCCCGCCATTCTGGCAGCCGCGACAGCGCCCATCGTCGCTCTGGGCAGTACGCGCAAATTCACGAACTGGCCGGACGATCACGGACGCGGCGTTCTGGCTGGTGAGGCTGCACTCCAGGCAGATGGTCGCCCTTCGATTCTGCTGCATCCGACGATGATTTACGGCGCTCAGGGCGAAGACAACGTGCAGAGACTGGCAAAACTGCTGGAACGTCTGCCGGTCATTCCTCTGCCGGGCGGAGGGCGCGCGCTCGTGCAGCCCATCGACCAGCGCGACGTAACACGGTGCGTGGTCGCGGCTATCCGCCTCATTCAGAGCGGAGACGTCTCAGGCCCCGAAAGCATCGTCATCGCAGGCCCGACCGCTGTGGCATACCGGACCTTTGTTCGGATGGTTCTGTATTTTGCTGAGCTTGGCGGACGCCCCATCATCTCTCTACCGGGATGGATGCTCATGGCGCTGTCTCATGTCACGCGCCATATCCGCAGGCGGCCCCAGATCGCGCCGGAAGAAATCCGCAGACTTCTGGAAGACAAGAATTTCGATATTGGCCCGATGGAACATCGTCTGGGGGTGACGCCCATCCCGCTTGCCAACGGGCTTCACCATCTGTTCGGGCGCCGCCCCCCGGAGAAGCGTAAACCCTGATCTTCAGCAGATCAGGGTTTACGGCCTGCCTCAGTTGCGGGCGTAAACGTCTTCGATACGCACGATATCGTCTTCGCCCAGATAGGGTCCGGACTGGACTTCGATGAGCGTCAGGGGAATCCGGCCCGGATTCTCAAGACGGTGCACACAGCCCAGCGGCAGATAGACGCTCTCGTTCTCACGAACCATGATCTGGTCCGTATCGCGCGTCACAAGCGCCGTCCCGCCAACGACGACCCAGTGCTCGGCACGATGGAAGTGCTTCTGCAGCGAGAGCTTCTGGCCCGGCTCGACCACGATCCGCTTGACCTGGAAACGGTCCGCCTGAATCAGGCTCTCATAGAAGCCCCACGGGCGATACATGCGGTTATGCGCCACCGCTTCCTTACGGCCCGCCTTCTTCAGACGGTTGACCATGTGCTTGACGTCCTGCGCGCGGTCACGATGCGACACCATGACAGCATCCTGCGTCACAACGACGACCAGATCTTCAACGCCAGTAACCGTGGCAACGATTCCGTCCGACCGAACGTAACAATTCTTGGCGCCATCGAGGAAAACGTCCCCGAACGTGGCATTGCCCGCATCGTCCTTGGGAGACAGATCCCAGAGCGCATCCCAGCTTCCGATATCCGACCATCCGAACGTGCCCGGCACCACAGCCGCACGCTTGGTACGCTCGGCAACGGCGTAATCCACGGAGATATCCGGAGCCTGACGGAAGCTCGCATCATCCAGCCGGTCGAAGTCCAGATCGCTGTGACGGGCCTGAACGGCCTGTCCGACATGCTCATAGATGTCCGGCTCGAACGTCTTGATTTCGGAGAGGAAAACGCTGGCCTGCGTCACGAACATGCCGGAATTCCACAGATACCGGCCATCGCGGAAGAAAGCCTCTGCGGTTGCGGCATCAGGCTTCTCGACAAAGCGCGACACTTCGAAAACACCATCCAGCCCTGGAAGAGGCGCGCCGCTCTCAATATAGCCATAGCCGGTTTCAACGCGCGTCGGCTTCATGCCGAATGTCACGATCCGCCCTTCGGCTGCCGCAGAGACTGCCTGTCCCAGAGACGCATAAAGCGCAGCTTCGTCGGTAATCGCGGCATCCGCAGCCATGATCCACAGAATAGCGTCCGGATCGGTTTCGGCCACGAGAAAGGCTGCTGCCGCAATGGCGGGCGCGGAATTGCGGCCGACGGGTTCAAGCATGATCCGGGCATTATCGACACCGACATCCCGCAACTGTTCCGCCACGATAAAGCGATGCTCGGAATTACAGATCACGATCGGTGCCGAGAGTTCCGCACGGACACCGCGCAGAGCGGTTTCCTGAATCAGAGTCCGTTCCGTCAGGAGGGGCCAGAACTGTTTGGGATAGCTGCTGCGCGACACTGGCCAGAGGCGGCTGCCTGATCCACCGGAGAGAATGACTGGAACAATCTTCTGAGACATAAGGGGGCTCACGCTTTTTCATCCAGGAGATGGGGGCCATACAGCCTACCCGAATGACCGGCACCATACATGAAGGTGAGAGCTATTCCAATTTTGCTTTACAGATACTTTCGCCAAATCCAATATTGATTTAATATTAATGATTACAACGCACAAAAACGAGTCCGGAAAGCGGTAGAGATTGACTACCGACAGTAGCAGGTCTTCTTGTCTCCGCACGGGAAACAGCCTCGCCTGCGGAGAAACAGATCCATGAGACAGAACATTTTCTCATCAGGTATCCTGCTGGCACTTCTCGGATACGCCGCCTTTGCCATCAGCGATGCCTGCTCAAAAGGACTTGCGGGGCACCTCGATCCTTTCGAAGTCGCTTTTTCAGGCGGCGTTTTTGGCTTTCTGCTGCTGCCCTTCATCCGCCGGTCAGACGAACCCTATTCCGATATTTTCGCGACGAACCGGCCGGGCATGTGGATTCTGCGCGCTGTTTCAACATTCGTCTCAACAGCCGCCAGCGTCATGGCTTTCATGCTGCTTCCCATGCCAGAAGCGCTGTCGCTGATGTTTCTGATGCCGTTCTTCGTCACCATCATTTCCGTCACGATCCTGAAGGAAAAGGTTTCGTTCTGGACGTGGCTTTCCGTTGGAATCGGTTTTCTGGGCGTGTTGATTGTCCTGCGTCCCGGCGCCCGGGCATTCCATCTCGGCCATGTCTGCGCCATCGTCGCCGCGCTCGCCAATGCCAGCAGCGTTGTGTCTTACCGACTGGCCGGAGACAAAAGCGCACGGCTTTCCCTGTTCGGATCAAGCCTGTTCGGACCGCTGATCGGCGACGGCCTTCTCATGATCACCCATGCCTCATGGCCCCATGGGCTGCGGGTCTGGGCCCTTCTGTTCGGATACGGTTTTCTGGCCGCTCTGGGGCAATTGTTCATGATGATGGCCACAGCCGTCGCCCCCGCAAACCGGGTCGCGTTGCCGCAATACAGCCAGATGGTCTGGGCCGTCGCATTCAGCTACCTGCTGTTTCATCAGCCGTTAGACAACTGGACATTCATGGGAATCATCGTCGTGACGCTGTCGGGGATGCTGAACTGGATCCGACAGAAACTGCGTTTCGAGCGTATGGCGCTGGAAGAACGTTGGGAACACAGACACAACCATCCGGCTGAGACTGCAAAGCCCAGTTAAACGCTTATTCAGATTTCCAGAAGAAGTGCTGGGGCGAATGACGGGGATCGAACCCGCGACAACCGGTACCACAAACCGGCGCTCTACCGACTGAGCTACATCCGCCACACAGCGACGCACTCTCTAGAGGAAGGTTGGGGCATTCGTCCAGTCTTTTGACGCATTTTTTTTCACACTCCTGATTTTTTTTGGCCGCTTCCACCCGCGCTCATGTCGGTTCTCCCGGCAATTCCATCTCTTCAATCCTGAGGCCAGCCGGGTTACACTGCATGCATCATTGCCGCGCCGGGCCTGAATACGTCGCACCCCGTTCACGCCCTGTCCTCAAGGATTTTCATGACTCCCGCTCTCTATCGTCGCCAGTGGGCACAGAACCCTCTGCGCGAAGTGCTGGCCGGAATGGTCGGAACCTTTGCCCTCATTCCCGAGGTCATTGCATTCTCCTATATCGCCGGGGTTTCGCCAGCGGTCTCGCTGTTCGCGTCCTTCGTCATTTCCGTTTCAATCGCCATTTTCGGCGGGCGTCCGGGGATGATTTCGGGTGCCGCGGGATCTGTCGCTCTGGTGGCCGCACCGCTGGTTCATGCCCATGGTGTTCAGGCCATGCTGCTCGCCACACTGGTTGCCGGTGGGCTTCAGGTTCTGTTTGGTCTGCTGCGGCTTCAGGCCGTCATGCGGTTCGTTCCCGCCGAGGTCCGGACCGGCTTTGTCAACGCTCTGGCCATCATGATTTTTGCTGCGCAGGTCCCACAAATGCTGGGGGTGAGCTGGCACACCTATGCGCTGATCGCGCTGGGCCTTGCCATTATCTATCTACTGCCCCGTCTGTCCGATGCCATTCCTTCCCCGTTGATCTGCATCGTGGTTCTCACTGCCATCACGATGTTTTATCCGATGCCGGTTCATACCGTCTCCGATCTGGGTGCGTTGCCGACTGGCCTACCGAGCCTGACCTTCCCGCATATCGCGCTGAACTGGGCCACATGGTCCGTTGTGCTGCCCTATGCGCTGGCCATGGCCGCTGTGGGCTTGCTGGAATCCATGATGACGGCCTCCGTCGTAGATGACATCACCGATACCCATGGCGACCAGCGCATGGAGTGCACGGGTCTCGGCATTTCCAACATTCTCGTCGGCGCATTCGGGGGCATCGCGGGCTGCGGCATGATTGGCCAGACCGTTGGCAATCTGCGCTATGGTGGACGTGGGCGTCTGTCGACCTTCACCGCAGGCGCCTTCCTGCTGGCCCTCATGGTATTGTTGCACCGCTGGGTCGGCCAGGTTCCGATGGCCGCGCTGGTCGCCATCATGCTCATGGTTTCCGCCAGCACATTCTCCTGGAGAAGCCTGCGCGACCTCACACGCCATCCGCGTCTGTCCAGCTTGACCATGCTTGTCACCGTGGCCGTGGTCGTCATGACCCACGATCTGGCAGCCGGCGTCGCGGTTGGCGTCATGCTTTCAGGCGTGTTCTTCGCCTGGCACGCCGCGAGCCTGCTGCGCGTCACGGAAAAGCGTTCCGGCGATGTGCTGACATACAGCGCGTCCGGTCAGGTTTTCTTCGCATCCGCCGACAGTCTCTCCGATGCAATCGACTACCATACCGATGCCTCTCGTGTTGTGCTGGATCTGAGCGAGGCCCGCCTGTGGGACATCACGTCCGTTCAGGTTCTGGAAAAAATTATCGGCAAACTGCGGGCGCGCGGCCGTACCGTCGAAGTTATGGGGCTGCATCCCGAACGACATGGCATTCTGGCAAGCCAGTCGAACGAAGCCCTGCTCGCACTGTAAAAAACAGTCTGGGCGGGACAGATTGGGCCTGAATTCCGTCCAATCTTTAATCTGGCTGTAATCTGGCCCCATACCCCTGCCCACGCTCTGACGATAAGAAGAGATTATGGAGCCGTCCCCAGCATCCCCATCAGCTTTAACGCGAAAGATTCCCCGCGATCATCGTGTGGATGCCCTGCGCGGTCTCGCACTGCTGATGATGCTGGTGGACCATGTTCCGGATGATCTGCTCAATCGCATCACGATCCGCAATTTCGGATTTGCCGATGCCGCCGAGATTTTCGTCATGCTGGCGGGTTACGCCTCCTATCTGGCTTATGGGCGCCTGATCGACCGCGAAGGCTGGAAAACCGGCATTCACCGTATTCTGGCCCGCTGCCTGAAGCTGTACCTGTACCAGACCGGCATGACGCTGGTGTTCGTCTGGACGGTTCGGCAGTGGCGGCACTATCAGCCGTTGCCCGAATATACGATCGAGCCCCAACTCGCGCACGGCTATAGCTGGCTGTGGCGTATCCTGACCTTCGATGCACTCCCCAGCTACCTGAACATCCTGCCGCTTTATGTGGTGCTTCTGGCGCTTTTTCCGCTGATTTACTGGATTCTCAAGCGCAGCCTGTTGCTGCTTGTTGCGCTCAGTGTCGGCATCTGGGCCATCGCCAATCTGGACCCGCGCCTCACCATTCCCAACTGGCTCGATCCCAGTGGATGGTATCTCAATCCGTTCGGCTGGCAGTTTCTCTATATTCTCGGGATTCTGGGGGCTGTCTGGGCCTCGAAAAACAACGGCGATCTGCCGTATCGTCCCTGGGCCAAAGCTCTGTGTCTGGCCTATCTCGCGGGCGCGTTTGTGCTGTGCTTTCCCTACGAATACTGGCACGTCCCGTTTCTGCGGATTTTTCCAGCCCCGCCCAATATGGGCAAATCCACGCTGGCCATCTGGCGGCTGCTGGACATCATGGCGATTTTCTATCTGGTGCAGTCTTCGGCTGCCCTGCGCCGCATCTCCGCAGACCGCATCGGCCAGAGCCTTGCCCTGCTTGGACGGAATTCCCTTGAAGTCTTTGCCTGTAGCACGGTGCTCGACCTGCTGGGACGGCTGATGTTCGCCAGCTTCGGCATCAATCTGTGGGAACAGCTTGTGATGAATGTGGTCGGCCTCGGTCTGACCTATGCGCTGGCCATACCGCTGGACCGTGTCCGCCAACGCGCCAGAGCCGCCCGCGCCTCTTCACGCAGCGCGGCTCCGGCGACACCGGCGTCCGAGTAGAAAAACTCAGGCGTCCGGCTGCACGATCCGGTCTGGATGGAGCAGTTCGAAACGCTCCAGATCCGCCGAGAACAGACGGACCTGTACATCCATCCCGTCATCCCGATCCGTGCGTCCAACCACCTCACCGTGCTGGTAAAGCCAAGCCAGCGCCGCGCCATCCGTAATGGACAGACGCACATCAACGGATTTCATGGAGCGCGTCAGATACTGGTCCAGAACCTCGAACAAGTCTGGCAGACCCTCGCCTGTGATGGCGGAAATCGCAACGGCATTCTCACGCTTCGGAACAGCCTCGACACCGCCCACCAGATCGGCCTTGTTCAGAACCTCGATCGTGCGGTCCGACCAGTGTGAATCCAGCACCCCGTCTCTCACCATGCCGTCCAGCACGTTCAGGACGTCTGCCCGCTGGGCCACACTGTCAGGATGCGAAATATCGCGCACATGCAGGATCACATCCGCCTGCGCCACCTCCTCAAGCGTTGCCCGGAAGGCCGCGATCAGCTCAGTCGGCAGTTCGCTGATGAACCCCACCGTGTCGGACAGGATCACATTGCGCCCGGACGGCAGACGCATGCCGCGCATGGTCGGGTCCAGCGTGGCGAAAAGCTGGTCCTGCGCATGAACGGACGCCCCGGTCAGGGCATTGAACAGCGTGGACTTGCCCGCATTGGTGTAGCCGACCAGCGCCACGACCGGGAACGGGACGCGCTTGCGGGATTCACGGTGCAGGCCGCGTGTCCGGCGCACCTGTTCCAGCTCCTTGCGGATCTTCCCGATCCGCTCGGCCAGCATCCGTCGGTCAGCTTCCATCTGCGTCTCACCCGGACCACCAAGGAAGCCGAAGCCACCCCGCTGACGCTCAAGATGGGTCCACAGCCGGACGAGGCGCGAACGCTGATATTCCAGATGAGCCAGTTCGACCTGCAACACACCTTCACGGGTGGCAGCACGCGCGCCGAAAATATCGAGAATCAACCCTGTGCGGTCCACAACCTTGCAGGCCAGCGCCTTTTCAAGATTACGCTGCTGACCGGGCGACAGCCGCGCATCGATGACGACCACATCCACATCGTCGAGCTTGACCGCCTCGGCGAGCTGCTCGACCTGACCGCTTCCCAGAAGGGTCGCGGGGCGACGGGCACGCAGCAGAATTGCGGCCTGACGCACCACGACCAGCCCGATCGACGCCGTCAGACCAACAGCTTCCTCAAGCCGTGCATCGGCCGCACGGATTTCTTCCTGCGGCCCCGATTTTTCCCACGGCAGAATGACGGCAGCGCGTGTTGCGGGTTTTTTGGTCTCGAAACCGCTCAAAGTTCTTCTTCCACAAAATTCATCGCCGTGACCGGCATGATCGTGCTGACGGCATGTTTGTAAACAAGCTGCACATGGCCATCCCGCCGCAGCAAAAGGGTCTGCGCATCCGACTGGGCCAGGATTCCCTGAAGCTTCACGCCATTGACCAGAAAGACCGTCACGGAGGCTTCCGTCCGGCGCAGATGATCGAGGAAGGCCTCCTGAACGGCACGAGGACCGGCAGGAGAGGAATGTACTGAAGTCACGCTGTTATCAGTCGACAGAGGAAAGAGAAGGAAAACCGGCGCGTCATTTCAGCCACTCACCGGCGTAGACGACGCGGGGGCGCGGTCTTCATTGGTTGTCACGCCGAGCTGCTTGAGTTTGCGATGCAGCGCACTGCGCTCCATGCAGACAAAACTGGCCGTACGGCTGATATTACCGCCAAAGCGCATGAGCTGCACCTGCAGATACTGTGTCTCAAACAGGTCCCGCGCCTCACGCAGCGGCAGGCTCATGACATCCGCACCCGAATTGAGGCGGGTCATGGACGGTGCGCCCTGACTGATGGTGGAGGGCAGCATGTCTGCGCGGATCGGATCATTGCCCGTCCCTGGCATCATGATCAGCAGGCGCTCCATCAGGTTGCGCAACTCCCGCACATTGCCCGGCCATTCATAGGATTGCAGCGCCGCAAGTGCATCCACCGACAGTTCCCGCACCGGCAGGCCCGAAGACTCGGCGCAGCGGTCAAGGAAGTGCCGCGCCAGACCCGGAATGTCTTCGCGCCGTTCCCGCAAAGAGGGAATTCGCAGCGGCACGACCGCAAGCCGGTAATACAGGTCTTCCCGAAACCGGTGTGCGGCGATCTCGGACTGAAGATCACGGTTGGTGGTGGCGATGACGCGGATATCCACCTTCACCCGCGTATTGCCGCCCAGACGCTCGAAGGTCTGATCCTGAAGCGCGCGGACGATCTTGCCCTGCGTTTCAGGCGGCATGTCTGCGACTTCATCAAGCAGGAGCGTCCCGCGATGGGCACGCTCCAGCACGCCACGACGCATCGGCTGGCCGTCTTCGCCCTCAAGACCGAACAGCTCCTCTTCGAAGCGGTTGGGCGCGAGCGTCGCACAGTTCAGGGCGATGAACGGGCCCTCCGCGCGGCGGGAGCGCGCATGGATCATTCGCGCTGCCACTTCCTTGCCCGCCCCGGCCGGACCACTGATCAGCACACGGGAATTGGTGGGAGCAACACGTTCAATTTGGGCACGGATGGCCGAAATGACAGCGCCATCACCAGAAAGCGTCGTTTCCGGCCCCGCCCGCAGACGCAACTCGGCATTTTCCCGCCGTAGACGCGCGGCTTCCAGTGCGCGACGCACCACAACCAGAAGCCGGTCCGACTGGAAGGGTTTCTCGATGAAGTCATAGGCGCCCAGCTTGAGGCTGGACACTGCCGTCTCGATCGTGCCGTGGCCCGAGATCATGAGCGTCGGCAGGCCGGGTTCCTCGGTCTGGAAAATCTTGAGCAGTTCGATTCCATCCAGCCGGGAGCCCTGAAGCCAAATGTCCAGAATTGCCAGCGACGGACGATGCGCGCGAAAGAGTTCGAGCGCCTGATCCGAGTTGCCGGCTGTCCGGGTTCTGTAGCCCTCATCGTTCAGAATACCCTCGATGAGGAACCGGATGTCCGGTTCGTCATCGACGATCAGGATCTCATGTTCCATCTGCTGTCCTCATAGTCTGAAGGTCCGTT
>Ga0157363_1000734_pt1 | contig 25726 bp, 17 predicted proteins | sample AttsexASBM1_FD_111477 | JGI IMG/M metagenome (GOLD analysis project Ga0157363, IMG submission 111477) | Fungus gardens microbial communities from leaf cutter ant in Ribeirão Preto, State of São Paulo, Brazil - Atta sexdens ASBM1 | ecosystem: Host-associated > Fungi > Mycelium > Unclassified ... | reverse complement strand
TATATATATATATATATATATATATATATATATATATATATATATATATATATAGAGTACATATTATACGCGAAAACGAATCTCAGGAAGGGAGCAATTACAATCATTGCACTGGAAAAATTGTAAAATGTATCCGAACTACATTAATGTGGAGCTCAACAATGTTGATCGAGCTGTCATTGCATATGAAATGTATGTTTTCAAGTATGTGAAAGAATACGTTAGTAATAAAAAAATACAAAATTTTTTTTTCATATTTTTCAGAAAAAGAGAGTTATCAGAGTTCTCAATCTCATTCAAATGTAAAGTTTAGAAGGATGAAAAAGATGAAAAATCAAATATTTATCTTCAGATATGCTGAACAAATACATTTCGTACTCAATGACTCGATATGAGCGGTCGAGAATTTCTCATTAGAAAGGAATCAGTCGAATGAGTTAGCGCTACATAGTTTCTCTGTCAAAGTCGTAAACAATGTAGACTTTCCAAATATGATTCTTCTTTAACCTATACATATATCTTCGAAGCTTAACTTCGCGTAATCGCGCATCGCGACTAATATTCTAATTATGTCTTTTTGGTACGTTGCTGCCTAGCCCAATTGCTGGAGCTTTTACGAGAAATTATCTTCCTGTGACTAGAATATTTTATTCCAAGTTGCGAATATTGCATGTAAAAGAGCCGCAGTATTATCACGGTCATTAAACCTAAGACTACTTTATCGAACAAATAAATAAATACATCATATACATATATATAAATAATAAATTTAAAAATTACTAAATTTTATATATATATATATATATATATATATATATATAATTTATGTATTTATTTAAAGAGGATTTAAATTATTTAAGAGAATGTAAAATTTTACAAAATCTATATACAAATGAACGAATTAATAACATTGCACTAGAAAGAAATTATGAATATATTGAATCCACAAGATTCATTGTTTAAGAATTTATGATATAGCGTAATTTATACATGAAAGGTACAAATTAAACTGCTATATTATATGAAAAAATTACGATACAATAAGTAATGAACACAAGCTCAGATCCTTTTTTTCGGTTATTGCTTATATAAGAATTAATAAATAATTTGAAAAATACAATAAAAATAATAATTTAATAAAAATTCGCAATAGAAATTCACAGTTTTAAAGATAAACGAGAACGCGAGCGTGGCATGGCAGACAGTGCACTGGTCTGCTAGAGGTCCCGGGTTTGATCCTGGTAGAAACCAAAATATGCTTGTGTCTTCTTTCGGAAAAGACTTCCCGAGAGAATCCTTACTCACAGAACACTCTCAAAAAATCCACCGTTCAGAACTAAAACTGTAGGTGCTCTCATGTGCTTGTAACAATTGAATAATCAGCGTACAAGCATATGAGAGTGTAACATAGACCAGAAATATAATGTAAGAAGAAGAAGAAGAAAAAAAAGATCGACGAACGTTTTATAAAAATCTCATTTTCAGAGAGAAAGAAAATTCTCGTATCTTATTAAAATATCTTCTTGTCTTGTCTTGCATATGTACGCATTTCCTTTCGCATTTGAATATTCGTTTTAAATTAAGTGAAAACCTTTGCTAGAAGTTATAGGAAAATGAAGTTCCTGCACCATGTTAATATATAAGTCTATTTGACTAGAGAAAGAGATAGAGAAAGAGAATATAATACATTAAATTCTACATTGATATCCATTTTTCTCCACGATAATTCTCCAGTATCAACAATAATTGCAAAATTGCACTGTAATTCAAATAAAAAAATTCGAAATCTAAAATTGATATTTTGTAATATCTTCTTTTTCAATAAAATTGTAGAATAAGTGATATTATTATATTATAACTGAGATTTTTGTTGTTTCTTTTTATAAATTTTATAAATCGGTTAATTAGTATCTTGTTTAATCGTTAAAAAAATGTAAATTTGCAACTATGCACCGAATGGAATTTCCATTCGAAATTAATTTCAATTAAATTAAAAAAGAAATTAAATAAATATTATTTAAATAATATCAAATAAATCAACAGCTGCTTTTGCATATTTAGATAATTCTGATTGCAAAAATCATTATTCTAAATTCATAAAGTTAATATGAACAACCTCTTTTCCTACTAACATAAAAGTATTTAAAAGTCGATTCAATCTTTCAAAGTTTTTTAGACTAGTATTATTTGAATTAATTGATATTATGTATAGTTTATATACAAAACGTCTCAAAATCAATTAAAAGTATGAACATGGTGTGATTCCTTATGAAATTTGTCGAATGAACGTTACGAAAACCATTAATGACTCGAAATTATTGCTAATAAAGATCATTTTCTTAGTTTCATAAGAAATAATGTAACATGCTCCCATTTATTTTCGAATGCAATCTCTCTTTTTGCAAAAAACTTAACAGACATTACTAAACTTCTTCTCTAGAATATTCCTCGATCCTCTATGATCTAAATTTTCATTTTTAAATTAATATTTACAATTATAATTCTCTAAATTAATATATCTTCAAATATATATTTAAATATCTAAATTGATAATATCTCGAGAATCAATTAGCTGGACACGGTGGTTTCCTTTAAATCATAAAGGATCGAGCTACACCGCTGCGAGTCTAGTATACGAAGGAACGTCAATTCTCACTGAGAATTCACATATGCGTTTTTCTCAATTCTCAACGCGTGTAAGACGGACTACGACTCGCGGAGCAGCTGGATCGATGACTCGCACTGGACCAGTTACTGTGTCTACTGCTCTCAGAACTACTCGGCGATGAGGGCGGTGTCGGAGTTGGTCGATGATACGGGATCGGACGTTTCCTCGCGCTAAAAGGAAAGTCCGTTAGTATATCATGATATTTTCTTAATGAAGAACGCTTGTTATTGACAAATGTTAAAAGAACGATAAATGATAAACTATTTTTCATTATGTTATCTTGTATTGATGAAAATTAAGTTAATTATGTATAATAATAACAATAAAAGTTAGAATAATAATAACAATAATTGTAAGCGATTGTAATATAGTATAAAATTCTTATTACTCGTTAATAGAGACTTAAGACTAACAATCTAAATTTAATAATTAATTAAATAATTAAAAAATAATTATTAGTAAGATAATTTTTATTCTTTAACTTGTTAATAACTCGATATAAAAAAAAAGTTTGACTGTTACGTGAAAAATGAAACAAATAGCACATGCGATGTGACAAAAATAAATTAAGCAAGCTACAGATAAATGAGAACGTGCAAAATAAAAATGTGATAACTTACCTGTGTATAAAACGTTTCTTTGGAGAACGCAGTGGCGCGAAAAACACTCAAAAACCGCAAAAATATTAACTAAGAAACTTAAAATTAAGAAATTATAAATCGGAAAAAAATTGATTTGCCGGTAAATTTCTTTTATTTAGCGATTGACAATAAAATAAAAAGAATTTTCTACTGCATGTGTGAGACAACAATTTAATTTACAATATTTATAAAGGAAAACATATACGCATGCCATATCTACATGGTATTTGTGAATCAATTACAAGTGATTTGATTAAAAAAAAAAGAAAGAAGAAAATAAAGAATTATACAAATGAAAAATCTGAAAAATACAAAATAAAAGATCAATGCTAAATTATTTTACGAATGAAATTGTTGATAATTATGATCGCTAGTAACGATAATATTTGGTCATAATTTACATGAAACTTTCCTGCTTCCGTTATTACATTTGTAATCTGAATGACCTCGATTAAGCAATTATACTGTAATTAATTGTCACATATACTACATACGTCATTTAACACTTTGATTGTTGGATTCATTGATTAGGACATTTTTATTCGCCAGATATAAACGCTATTAAACGACGTGCATCATACAATATTTAGATATTAAGAGAAGTTAATTAGTACGCTTTTTACTCATTACCACAGAATCCATTAAAATCCATTATTACCAAGATAATAATTATGTTCATTGATAATAATTATGTTCCTAAAATATAAATAAAAGATAATACACGATAGTTTTTTAATCAATACGAAGGACATTAATCCCTGGCGATAAAAATATTAATTGCAAGTCTCTAAACTACTTAGAGGGAAAATTCTATATATATATATATATATATATATATATAAGTCTATAAATATATATATGTCAGACTTTTTACTGTTATATGTATAAATATGCTGTGCGAAGCCATAACTTTATCTTCTATGCCTGTCCTTTGATCTGTCTCTGTAGGACACAATAAATAAAATATTAGCACACCGAAAATCGAAATCTTTAATCGTATTGGCAAATTGTCTGTCTTTCGTCGAAAAAAGTTTAACATTTTTTTCAACAAATTTTGAACAGTTCTTAAAAATTATTTCTTAAACATTTTTAGCGATTATAATATAATGATACAATATATGTAATAATAACAAAACTCTAAGAATAAAAGAAATGGGAACTAAAGAAAAGTGTAATTGATAAATAAAAGTCTACGATTACACAGTGGACGAAGTCCAGCACGCGCGTACAAAGTGCATGATAAATATATGTATATATGTATGTATAACTACTATACAATGTATATAGTTTTGCGATACCTACCTCGTGATACGCCGTCTGTCCAGAAAACTAGGTGAACCATGACGTCGAGGTATCGACGGCGAGCGTGATCTACTGGAGGCAGAGCTGCTGGAGGTGGAACGGGAGGATTGACTGAAGACACTGCTCGATGATCTTGATGAGCTGGAAAAACTTCTAGCTCGACTGTGCCTAGAGCTAATATAAAGAGGGGAGAGATACAAAATATTTTTTACTAATTGTTGATTTTGTATAATTTTAATAATTTTATTAGAGTTAGTCGCTGAATTACAAGTTCTTACCTAACAGAAGAACGGGAGCTACTTCTAGTATGACTACGTTTATCCTTATCCCTGGAGATCCTCGATGCCGATCGCGAGCGACTTTTAGATTTTTTCGAAAGCGAACGACTATGTGATCTCTTCTTCGATAGCGATCTACTCCTAGATTTCTTTGATAGGGAAGAACGGCTGCGCGACCTCCTCTTCGACAACGATCGATTTCTACTTCTGGATCGCGAAGCGGACTTCTTGCACCTCGAGGGCGATCTTGATGTGCTCGAGCGCTTTGACTCCGCCGAGGATCGAGATCTAGATCGGGGCGAGTGCTGCTGTTTCGTTCTCGTCTTGGGCGATGATTTCTTTGTCCTGGAGGCTGATCTAGAAGTCGATCGTTGCTCAGGTGATGCTGATTTCTTGCCTCGCGAACGGGATCGCGACTTCTTGTCTCCGGACAGCGATCTGGAAGACCTCATTTTGTCCACGACGGACGGTGATCTCGTGCATGATCTCGATGCCGATCTAGAGTACGATTTACTTTTTTTTGGCGATCTCGAATGACGATTCATTCTAGCTAACGACATGTTCAGCAAAGGCGGCGGTGATTCACTCGGCGAACGCAGTTTTATTATTGTGTTATCCTCTCTGGATATCATTGTGGTAGGAGATCGAGAAGATGACTCTCTTTTCGAGACATCTTTCTTCGAAGACGCGATCGACGGCGAGTCTTTCTTGCCCGAGCAACTTGGCGATCTCAAGAACTGACTATTTGTCTTAGTCTTCACACTGGGAGACGTGGAATCGACTTTATCAAAAGATTGCTGAGGCAATGGCGGCGGTGACTCACTCGGCGATCTGATTTTAATCGCTGCCTCTTCTCGGGTGAGAGGTAAAGCCGGCGATGGTGACCTGCTGGACACTGGTGACTGAATGATCGGAAGAGCCTGTATAACTGGTTCCTTTGATGTGGATCTGTCTCGAATCGGTATGATTGAATTTTGCGCTACAGTTTTCGGCGGTTCATTCGGTAGAGCGATATCTAACACATCTTCCCGTCTCTCAATCTTGATCTTCGTGGGACTGATTGCTTTCTTTTCTAATGTCTCCCGTGCCTTTGCTGCCAAGCCACTCTGTAATCGTTTCAATGTGTTCAATTCTATAATTCTCCTTTCCTCGTCTTCCTCTTGCTGCTGTTTGCTGGGCTCATCGTCGGCCAGATCGGCTTCGTCCTCGCTCGATGACCTCAGACTCACTCTGGGTGCAACTGCTATCTGTTGTGTTTTCCTGCTTCTCGATGTCGAGCGTGACTTCGCTTTATCGCTTTTAGTTTTCTTTTTCTGATCTCGTCGCGATTTTCGATCCTCTAGGATCTCCTTGTAACGTTCTGGATTCTTTCTAACCGGTGAATAACTCAACGTAGAGCGCGATCGGGATCGTCGACGTTGCTGTCGCCTTGCCGAACGCGATCTTCGGCGAGAATCGGTCTCTCTGCGTCTCACTGGTGGAGACACAGGTCTCCTGCGAGAGGATCCATAGCGATCGTATTTGGAGCGACTTCTACTCCTGGACATGGAATATCTGCTATGTCTCCTAGGCGATCTAGAATATCCTCGTCTCCGTTTGGGAGACGGACTCATACGACGTGACCTCGAGTACCTCCTGGGAGACCTTCCTTCTCTTCCTCCTCTGTCTCTATCTCTGTCTCTATCTCTATCATTTCTATCGCCTCTATCGCCTCTGCTTCTGGAAGATGATTTGTGTCGTCTGTTTGATGATGGAGCAGGACTCCTGTTGTGGTTCATCGGCGATTTGTCCCGCTTCTCTGCCGTACTCTTTCTCGGCGAATCTTTCTTTGTTTTACTACTGGTCGACGGCGGTAGTGGCGGAGTCTCATTCCGAGATATTGTAGTTCGAGACAATGCTTCTCGCTTCGGTGATCGGATCGATCGAGGAGGAAGTGGTTCTCGCGAGGCTGCAGCACTCTCGGAAATTTCATTCCTTGACGCCTTGTCCATGGTGTTTTTCTCATATTTTACCGATTTTTTCGGTCTTTCCACGGAACTGGAAGAAAAAGATCAATCTACATCGAATCAGAGATTAAATAAAAAAACAAGTAAATAATAATTAAAGCAAATAAATGAATTAGTAAAAATTGTCGAGCTTCTGTCAAATATTCGTATAATAACAATCGTACGTGGAGAAATTAAGAAAAACAATTGATATACCTATCTGTGGAGCTTTCAGATGACTGACGTTTCCGTTTAGTCGATGTCTTCTTCTTCTAAAAGGAAATCCAATATGAATTAATATTGTTTATTAATTCTAATTAGTGAACATCGAGATCATGCATTCATCAAGAGTACAATGAAAAAATGCAACAAAAAAGAAACAAACAACGTGTTTATTTAAAAAAATTTTTCCGGAGTCTGCTTTCGAATCAACAATTATAGTGAATAATAATAAAAAATAAGAATACAAAAATGTTTATTCGTTGATATATACTTCCACGCATCTGGAAAAAACTACAGCTCGAAGAGAGAAACTTCAAAATAATAATAAATCAGATTTAAAAACAAGTCCAGGTTTCCAGAGTAAAGATTGAGCAAAGAATTATAATTTTTTCCCACAAAAATAATTGTAATTATAATAAAATCAATTTGAACTATTCAAGATTTTGATATAATAAAACAAACATTTATATAATTGTTATAAATTAAATCTATGTGAAGAGATATCTTATTATGTTAAGATAATCATCAATTTTTAAAATTATTTTTAGACTTAAGCTTATTATATAATAAAATAACAGTTATATTCGTAAGAATATGTAATTTAAAAAGAGTAACAACTTCGAGTCGCTTTTCCAGGATATATATTAAATTGGACAATTTTCATGAATAAGGCTGGACTGTTCCACCTTTCAGTAAATTTTAGCTCACTGTCTTATTTTCTTCCTCTTTTATGCTCTTTCATTTTTTTGTTTAGAATTCAATAGATAAATTACAATTTATCTGAAAATGGAACAACTGGCCTTAAAAGATCCAAAATTTTATTATTCTATTTCTTTAATCTTGCCCTTTTTAATCGCAATTCTCTTCCCTTCTTTTGGGGGATAGGAATGTATTCACAAAATACATTCCTATTCCCCATTTCAAAACAAGCAGTCTCCGAGTTCAATCTTACGCAATAAGTGTGTAATAGTGCTCGACATACAACGAGTGAGAAATAGAGAGGTTTTTATAAACAATAGTAAAATTCGTAATATTCAAAAATACACGAGTATGAATCCACAAAATTAGAAATTATACATTGAGTAGCGGCATATCTGGTACTCACTCAGGGAATGTCTCCTGTCAAATGGCGCTGAATAATTACAAACAATACTGAGATTTATACTTTGAAATAATGAACTGTCGAAAAACTGGAAATCAGATGAAAAATCGTATGTACGCAAAATAACAAGCGAACCGGAGGGGTCAGCAAGAAGAAGGAGACAATCATGCTATCCTTTTCGAAACAGTGGCAAATTCAAGAAATTGGATAACAATAATGATTACCTAGCGTCAATCGAACAAATTGAAAAGAAACAAACCAAAACTAGAGACGTTGTCATGCACCTACTTTTACGTGCCGAAGTATATATATATATATATATATATAAATATATACGTAAAGATAGAGAACAGAGATAGAAAGAGACGGGAATTTATGTTTAATTTTTTTCAAAGCATCGTGCGTACCTCATGCTTGTCCTTTCCCTCGACTTTGAGCTTTTTCTTTTTCTTTTTCTTCTTCTTCTTCGATTCGGCCTCAGATGAGCTACGTAATATCCATTTATTATTTACTTTCACCATATAACTTACGTATAAGTTTTTATAATTAATGTCGATTAAATAATCTTATACTAAAATAAATTGTTTAATATCATTCCCCTCTTTTTTATAAAAATAAGTTAAATTAACAAATTTTTGAAACATTGTGTGATAGAAAATGCTTTCATTTTATTTTATAAAAAATTATCAGCATAAAGAACTATTATTATTATAATATTTAATAGATAAATTGATTATCGTCATTACTTGCTATCATCGGAATCCTCACTGGAGTCGCTGTCAGACGATGTGGCCTCGATCTTTTTATGCTTTTTCTCCTTCTTTTTCTTTTTGGATTTTTCTTTCTTCTTGCCAGACTTGGGAGATTCGGATCTATGAAATCGGAGATTGAGTAATCGTTACAAGAGTTTCGAGGCGATAGTATCTTTTTTAGTTTTGTCAAACGATATTTAGTCTTATATAACTCTTGCAGTGGGCGTCTTCCTGTCGACAAGTGCATACCTTTGTGCTGACAATATATAAAGAAAGCTGTAGTATACAACGTATCAGTGTACGTGAAAAACAATTCTCCATTCTATCGATATATCAACGTACAATATACACAAGCTATCCACTTTAAGAACTTAACTTCCCGCAATAAAATTTGGAAATATATTCCACTCTGATCAGGAATTCAATTTTAATTCTTTCTTTAACATATTAAAAAATAACTCGATTTTAAATAAAAGCCAGCAATCTATGCAAAGTACTTTCAAAATAATTTAGACCAACATTCAAATATCTTGCAGTCAAAAATAGAAGTTCACATCAATAAATATACTGTAGTAAACTGATATGAACTTTCCTCTTTCATTTCTGAAGTTCGTCCAATTATTTCGAAAGTACTTTATAAATGAATTTTGCATCACAATATTCATTCTGAAGTGTATGCAATAACAAGGGAAAATAAAGTATAATGATGCGTATAAAAGTGAGATTGTTCACAATATCACGTATAATATCGTATGATATAGCTAACAAACCGACTACATAATAGCTCACTTTGAAAGATCTGGTTTTGTACTCATTTCCGGAATTCCCGAGGAATTCTCCGATCTCGGGTTGCACAACCCACAACCATAAAAAACCACATCTTTCAACGAAGATTTACGGAAGACAAGTATACGAAATATATATATATATATAATACATAATGAGGAGTATTGATATAAATATGGGATTAGCATTACCTTGATAACCATCGATAAGGACGGACTTGTCAGAAAAAAATAGAGAGATGACATTAACAACAAGCTTCATCGATAAACAACAACAGAGAGATAGAAATGTATGATTCTCGTTTTCTGTTTACGTTTATTTTCATTTCTGCGCAATTTTCTCTTTTTAACGTTCTCTGCGTTTATTATGAAAACCTGTGTCTTTATTTTATCATCCCCAGTAAATGTTTGCCCGTCATTTATTAAATTAAAGAAGATAATACATCTCTGTATATTATAATTATTAACATTTTTAGCACTAATATTTTTCCAAATTGAATAACATTCCGATATTTTATTAGTATCTAACACAAATTATTTTCATACTTTTGAAAAGGATTAAAGTAAGATTATAAATTTTTAAAAAGTAATTTATATATCATTTCAAATTACAATACACATGTTTTTTTTAATAGTATGACCGGAAAAATGAAACGTAACAAACATTTACCCCACAGGGAGATATCTAATCGCGTGAGAGACAATCTCCCAGAAAAAATCCCATAATGATAACGATATTTTAATCACGCTTTTTATATGACGCACGACATTAAACTTCCTTCGCGCGCGAAGTATTTCTTTCTTTTTATTTTTTTTTCAAATTAATCGCGACGACCACACTTACCTACTGCGCCTACTGGGTAGGCACTCAGTCCTCCTCAGTTCTGTTTGAAACAAAGAAAGGTGTACGGGATATGAGACAGTAGGTGGTGAGTCATGAGTTTACAGTTCTGTAAATCCAGCTAACGCGTAAAAAAAAGCAAAAGAGAGAGAAAAAGATAGAGTACGAACGTTTGCAAAACGAACAGTCTCAATTAACCGATAGGAAGAGAAAGAGAGAAAGAGAGGAGACTTTCTACTCGGATCTTGGTCGAGTTCTTTTTTTCTTTTCTGGGGGGTGTTCCGGAAATGTGTGACGGGGCCGGGTGTGCGGTCTTGGAGCCTCGATTCGTATCTTACTCTGAATTGATACTTAAAACGGAAGCAAGAGAAAGAAAGAGAGAAAGAAAGAGAAAAAGAAAAGTCACGGTGGGATCGAATCCAGCCTCCATGGAGCCGTGCGCGCATCGTTTACATTATGCTGTACCTTTCCCGTTTGTGCTTCTTGGTCTTCTTTTTTTTGCCCGCGCTGCCGGAACGCTTACGCTTCTTCTTTTCAGCAGTCGTGACGATCGTTTCCGGTACTGGTGGCGGCGTCGGACTCGGTGTACGCACCAGCTCGTAGACTTTACTCGCGGCGGCGGCGGCGGCTCGCGCCTCCGCCTCGCGCGCGTGCCGCTCTGGGTCTAGGCTACTGCCTTCCACGAAGAATTCGGAAATGCCGAATGCTTCGCGAAGCTTCGCATTCTTCTCCTGCTGCGCCTCGGCGATCTGATGTGTCTCTCGTACACTGGAAACATAAACTTTGTTAGTTTCCACGAATAGAAAGAGTAATAAAGAGACTAAGTACTATTTCCAGTAGTAAATAAATAATCATATACAGCCATTAATTAATTTTCAGAAACTATTACAGTCATTAATAGTTTTCACGAATGTCCCACCCTTGAAAAGCAAGCTCCATCCTAATCATTGATCAAATTACAATTATTGATGTGTAATTATATGTAATAATGATCAATTTTACATTTACGAAATCCTCACAGAAAGTGCATCCTGTTTTCACAGCTTTCATTTAACTTGCCACTGTGATTAAATATTTTAAGACTGATAGCTCAACACCAATTATTAAATCATCAATCATAAACGAATGTCTAGCAATCAGAATAAATAATCAAATTTCATACATCTAATTAGTAGCTTCACATTTTTAAAATGTTAAACATATTTTATAAATAAAATTATAGAAACTACAGAATCATATCTGTTAACTCAACACAACAGAATCGTGATCTTAAACACCATATGTTTGAGCTATCAAATTACAAATTAAGAAGAACGTGAATGCAAATTAATAATTTAATTATTTAATCAATTCACATATATTTAAATGTCGATGGCTTATTTTCGAAACATCGCCCCACTGCATTATCTTTACAATCAAGACGATCTATAAGGCACTCGATAGTTCACGATAATACAGTGGTGAAGTCCTGGACGAAAGATGATCGAAATAGCGTACCGCGTCGAAATCTTCACCGTCATCCTTTTAAAAACAATGATCACTTCGAAGCTCCAGAGAGCTAGAAAAGTCTAGACTCGAAGGCACCCTGTATACAGTTACAAAAACGGTGTCAATCGGTGTCGTCCTTAACGGGCGTCGCGATGCTAATGATATAACACTCTGTGGGACGACTAGAATGGCAAGTAGGGGCAGAATCGCGCGAGTCTCTCTTCTCTCTCCCACTCTCCTTGTCCCTCTCTCTTTCTCTCTCTCTACTTTTCCTGCGACGATGAAAAGCGGTGAACCGGGGTTGAGCCGGGGCGAGAGCCACCCCTGCGCGCCTGCACGCACGGCGCCGGAACCCGGCGGATCAATACAATCCAGCTGTTCTCTTTTCTGGCATCCCCTTTGCGCTGTACAATTGCCATTGGCGACTTACGCCGAGTCGATCGCCATGAACAAATCAAACCCAAAGAGTGAAATAAGCCATTCCTTTATTTCAGAAAGATTTCTCATTATTATCGAAAAGTTTCATATTCTCATAAGATTAAGTTTCAAATTATGATACTATCAAAATAAATCACATAAGATCAGTTCGAGATTTTTCGTTATATATCTTCTCTTCTGAAATTCTCAAAATTATTTATTCTTACATAATTTATACAGTAATATAGTTTTGGAAAGGAAAAAATAATTTAATAATCAAGGATATTCTATGCATTCTAGCTTAATCTTGCTAACTATACTATTAAAATGTAAACTGTACACCTTGAACTTGAAAAATAACTTTATATTCATAAGACGATTAAAAACGAGTGACAATTTGGTTATTTAGTCTTTGAAATCGTATAACTGGTAGAAGATTTAAATATTCTTTTTATTTCTAATCTATTTCATTTTACATTAACAAGATAGAAAAGTTCGGCTGTTCAAAGACAACTCCAATGTATAGTCTAAGATTGAGCTGAAAGCAAAGGGATTCACCTGACGACGGAGCGCATGTTGCTTCGCCGTTCGGCGAGCAGGTGCAGCTGAATGCGCTGGCAACAACAGCAATGTTGACGCTGCATCTGCAGCAGTTGCTGCTGCTGCTTCCTCTTGCCATTATTGGCTGCCGCATAGTGCAATTTGCGTTTGCGCGAGCGCTTCAGCACCTTTTGCCGATCTAGCAGGAAATTGCCGCCTCGCCACAGCGTCTCGAAGAAGGCTCGGCCGTCAGCCGGGCCACGTCCACGCGCGGGTTTCGCGGGTGATACAGTCGCCGACATTGCCATTCCTCAAAATTCGGACGCAGTAACGAATAAGAATTTCTTCTTCGAGAAGAAAAGGATTCCTTCCAGAAATCTTTCTTGACGCAACTTGATGTAAAACGCAAGATCGTTAATCTCTTCTAATAATCAATTCAGTTTCGAGATCTAAAGATCTTTTTTAGAATTTTATCGTCTTTTGCTCATAGCATTATTTCTGATCGTAAATTAAATATCAGCAGATATTATCCACTTTTTTATTTTTAGAAATAAAATTTTCTTTTGTGCTTGATACAGTAATATGGAATAATTGATTAATTTCTCATGAAAAACGTTTTCTGATTATTTCCGATTGTAATAATCGCTGATTGTGCAGTAGTTACGAATAATCTGTACTTTTTCTTTGGTTTCTTTCAGTTCTAATGGTCGATAATTATCTCAAGCCGCGTGTCTCATTTTTTCATCGTTTTTTATTTTATCTAAAATAAAGGAAATAGCGAATAACATTGACAAGGTAATGTTAGGCTAATTAAATTCCAGATGTTCCGTCAGTTGGTCCACGTTGCACAAGTAACTCTACGACGCTTAATCCTTTCATGAAGGAAATAGAAAGGGTGAAACGGGGGTACAAAGAGAAAATCACGAGCAAAGGTAATAGCTCTTTCCCTTCCCAGTTGTCGTCGTCGTGTCTTTTGTACGCGTTGTCCCGGCTTTTCTAGCTAGAACATACAGCGATGTCAATGACGATGATGATGATGATGATGATTACAATAACGAGTTCCGTCTCTCCCTTTCCTTATATGTCGTTCCACTTTGATTCTTCAAGTGACTCTCATCATCCCATATCCGAATGTTCTCAAACGTTTCACAATATTATCAATGTTATTTTTATTTCATACATTCCTTATACTTATATTTTGATTTCTTATTATTACGTTTTATGGTATTATAATCATTTATTATTACGCTCATAATCTTCCTATCATTATCAGGAATGAATTATCATTGTCTATATATTTTATGATATTGTTTGATTAGAATTATTGTTACGTTATTTGGATTATTGGATATCCTTTTTTCTTACTCCATATGATCGTGGAAGAATATATAGTAATACGTAAATTTTCGCATTGGAGACGTTGCTGTATGCATTCTATCAGAGTTGAGGAAGACTTCAGATCAGGCACACTATTATCGCCGTGCTTCTTTTTCCTGTCAGACTGAAGCAGGACGTTTTTCTTAACAATGTACTATCGACTTGTCGCAGTCAATGTTTTGGAGACACATGGATTTCGTAGAAAAACTTTTTATATTTCTTCTAAATGGAGACGCACGAAGATATATTTTATCTCTTTTAATGAAGTAAAAATTGCGAGAAGATGCGTGTGAGAAAGATCGTCACATAAGACCTTTTTTTTATAAAAACGGTTGAGAAATTTGAGCTTCCTTTTTTCTTTTCTAGATAAATGAATTTTTCCTTGTCCTCTCTTTTTTTCAATTAAGACAATTGAATTATTTCTATATCATATATATCTCGACAAACAGTATAAAAATTCAGATTTCTGAATTGCAAATATTGATCTTCTTTATTAATAAACCGTTTCATCTGATAAGTTTCTTGTTAGAAACTTCTTTTCTGAAATCAATTAATGTTTAACATTCAATGCTTAACTAATGTAATATGTTTCATTAATATATCTTCTCCAAGTATATTTATATTATGAATTAGCCTAATAAAATATGTACGAGCAATATAATTCCTTGAAGTTTTCTTCTCAGAGGATCACTTCAACATTCGATATTCGTTATTTTCCGTATGTATCTGCATTACAATTTATTCCAGTGAAATGGTACAATTCTTCTAAACAAATCTTACAAATTTCTTTCACTCATCACTGGATCATGTAATAAATATAGATGATATTTTTCGTATTTGTATGCATCATACATTCGAAAATTATGCGATCTTCCTCGCAGATTTCTTTCGCTTGGTTATCACATTCAACTACGATATCTTTTGTAAGTTTGAATGACGCAAATCGTCGCTTGCTCCCGTGAAACTTTAATGCTAGACTTAAACCTTACTTCGCGATGTATACTCGAAACTTAGCACTTAGGAACGACCTAGAGGAGCGGGATAATAACCACGCTATTAGATTATTAAATTAAGCTAATGGAAGACTTTTGTGATTTGTCCGTGGGTTCGTGCGTCGCGTCGCGTCACATGTTCCTTTTTCCGGCGGGGTCACTCGGTGTCACCCCAAATTAATCCAACCCTCGATGCACCATCCGACGACACACGACGACGCGTCCACTGGCTGCGTCGTGACGCCGGTCCATCCTCGCACTGAGGCGCCGGAAAAAGCTGGCTGCTGAGAGCGAGATGCTATGTTCTCTCTTTTACCTCTTTCTCCCACTTCTCGTCCTCCTCCGCCCGGGTGTACCCCCCTCATCATCTCTTACCCTCTTGGCGCCGGCGCTATGAGGTACGTCGATATCGCGAGTATAACACCTACCCTGTCCTCCACCGATCCTATCGAGATTGCCACGGAATGCGTCCCCGCCCTCTCGAGTTATTTCGTATCTAATATAAAATAACTATAATTCTAACATTTTTCTCAATCTCAATATTTTGCTAGCAAAAATAAAACAAAATATTGAATTAATGACATCGTTAGTAATAATAATAATCGTAATTTGCGTTTACAAAAATTATTAATTATATTTTTCCGCAGAATGTTTTCTTCTCTGTTATTACATATAAGATAATAAAGTTTGAACATTAAATAATCAAATATATCTTCTTGAAAAAAAGTGATACCGCTTTGATTTAACAAACTGATTAATAATATCAATAATAATTATTTTTTATTTCATCTGTGTGTTTCTCATAATTGATATTTCTAACTTAAGACAAAAATACATGTCAATATATTATTAAAATACAATGTTGAATTTTTATTTCATTGCATTTCTTGAAAATTTTTTCAAAAAATGCAATGGAATAAAACTAGTTTCGAAAACTTTAGTTTCTTTTTAAATATTAACTTTCTGTATGCGTTAAAATAGAAAATATTTAATTTTTAAATATGTTTTATAGTCTTTTTATAGTTTTATAGTCAATTTCTTTTATAGTCTTAAAATTGATTCTTTATTATATTTGTCATATTTAATTTGTATGAAAAATCGTACAATCAAAATTAAATTATAGCTACAAAAAGTAACTACAATATCTAAAAGACGTCGTAAATCTTCTGAACGTCTCTCGAACAAGGATTTTCAGAAAGCACGTGAATATATTTTCTTGCGATATGATGCATTTGTGAAAGCTTTCCTTCAACGGAGATCGAATAAAGTTGTGGCAAAGAAATCTCAAGAAGAAGCTCAGACACCTTTAACATCATATACGTCGTTTCGCATATAGTATCTGTTCGCCGTCAGGATTATCCTGGATTTGGCTGACAGAAATCAATATGAAAAGGAAAGCTTTCCCCTTAGAATTCCGTACACTAAAAATGAAGTGCTATCGCGCTTTTTATATCAATTTCTTTTCAGTTAATAAAATTATGATATTATTAAATTTAAAATTATATAATTTAATGTAATCTCCATTATCTACTGCTATTGATACATCTTTTAATTAATATCACATGTATATATATATATATATATATACACATATGTGTATAATATATATTTTTTTCTTATACATACTTAATTTATAAAAAATTTATAAATTAGATATATTTATTTTAATTCTGATTTTTTATTTACTACGTATTATTCTAATTAATATGATTGAACTGTATATATGAGATTATTATAGTCTAATTATTTAATTAATTTATTCTGAATTATTACATTATGGCTCAACTAATTTATTTCGTTATATATATATCTTCGTAATCATATTTGAATCTAAAGAAAAATTAGAAAAAGAAGGCTAAATGTACTTACTTAACTCGGCCAAATTCATCTTGCGGCGTGGATGACTTAATATCGCCACCTATTAACACTGATCTGTATTGTTCTACCTTGTTCTCTATTTCCTCGTTCGTATATCTGTAATTCATAGCAAAAAAAAAATGACAAAATTATATCAATTCTCAATCTGTGAATCTGTTTTTATAATTCTACATTTCTGTATTAACTTCAACAACAAATCTATTATTAAAAAATACAACAAATAAAGCAATTCAAGGCTACTGAGAATACAGCGCGGTTAGATAAGCGTAGGTTGTGATATCATAAAACTTTTATTCTATGAGAAGAATGATGTCATCTCTATTCCAATTTGATTCTATCTATTATTAAAATTATGATTGCAAATTGTTTAAAAATTATATTATATATATATAAATTATATTATATATTATATTATATATTTATTACTTTCCACATACAATTAATATATAATATATAATTTTATATAATTTTATATTCATTCTATGTTATTTACATTGCATTCATATTACATTATATATTTAGGTCATAAGCATGTTGTCGGTTTAATTCCTAGGCAGCTTTTTTACTTTCGAACTTAAATGAGATTATAAACTTAATAGGATTTGCCTTGCCCGCCTTTGGCTTCAACAAATAGTTTGAAGATAATACATTCATCTAAAATTCTGTTAAGAACAAAGATTCAAACTGTATCGGTAATTATTGATAATTATCACTTGAGATCTTAAAACATAACAATTATAATAAATTAAAAGTTATAAGATATTGTTGCAAATTTTGATATTGATGATTAGTAAGATATTTCCAATTTAAAAAAAAAAACAAAATGATGAATGAAATTGTATCCTGCGATGCAATTTATAAATTCAAAAGCTTTTAAAGTTCAAAATAACAAATGTAGAATGATGGAGGATTTATGGATATTTACCCTTGATCTTCTAAAATATCAGCCAACTCCGCACACTTGACCTCAACTTTTCTCTTTCTGACATGGTCTAAGATTTCCTTGTTTGGTTGTTTATTCAATTGATCGGCTTTGGATTCTTCCATCTTGTAAGTGACTTTATCCTTGTTTTTTCGCACGATAGCCCAATTCCTTTGAACATGCCCATTAGTGCCAGAACCACGTGGAGTTTGAAGTCCAATGCCATTGTACATTTTGTCTCACTTCTGCGAATCAAAAATAAAGAGATGCGTTTCAGTTAGAAAATGAAGAAATCAAATATATAGTTATAAAATAGCATTAAACTACAGAAAAATAGAAATTAAATCGGGAACAGTCACCATATACCTCAGTAACGAAAAAATATAATTGTAAAATATTGTTTACATAAATATTACTTGATATAAAATATCAAAATAATATTTTTTTTATCTTTCAAACTACTGTTTTATAAACTTTTAAATATGTAACTCTCGAAAATTTACAATAAAAAAAACGTTATATTAATTAAAATCTTTATTTTTTTTAAATATTATAATAAGCTACTTAATAATTAATTATTCTGTTTAATATTTGTTTGATTCCTAATTTTTTTCAGAAAATTGTGATTAAATCCATTATCAATAAGTTCTCAAATAAATCAGAAAGCTATCAATAATTTAGAATCAATAATGTATAATTTATTAAAATCATAATCTAATTAAAATCATTATTATTAATAATAATAATGATTTTAATTAGAGTATAAAAACGTGATTGTTTACCAACATGTGTTTAAAAACAAATCAAGTAATTATTCCTGGATGCAAATCAAAGAGAGTATACAAAAATAAAAAGATCTTATACCAAAAATATTTTTATATTCTGCAATAATTGATCTCTTTGGATCTGTTTTGAATTTATCCGATTGTTTATATAGACTGCGTTCCATCATTCACTGAATATTGAAAATCTATAGTTCACATTTCATATATTATTATATATAGATTTTCATTATTTCTTTTTCTTCTTCTCCAAAATTATTTTCCAGCCCAAGGCAAGATATCATGGACTCTATTCTACCAATAGTAAATGTCTACCAATAGTTGTTAATGTCACTGTATAGATTTATATGGTAAAAAAGCTGTACAATGTAACATAACGTTATGATACTGACAATTATCGGTAAATGTATAGAATAGGACTCCATATAAATTAAATCAAAAGATTCAGTAGCTCCAGCTTTCTCAGAGATAAAAACTCTATTTTTTCAGAATCTTTTTAACTTATTTGTTACATTAAATGATCATTACTGTGACTTTGCCTTTTTTCAGTACTCAAAGGGAATAATGAAATGCAACCATAGTAACTGTTTTGTAAGATTATAACACACATTATTTAGAAATATCAAATATAAATTCAAGAAAAATAAACATTCCAAGATGTTCTTTGTAGCTGCACTACAGTGTATTTTCTACATTTAAAATGAATATATAATTGAAAATTGCATAGAAAAAAGAAAAAATAAACTATACAAATAGTTCAGTTACAAGGAACAAATGTCAGTACACAAATCGTTAGGCATAACTATATCAAACATTATATCAATTGTAAATCTTTACTATTATATTCATGTGTGTCGTTTATCATACTATTTACGAGCCACTTTGAAATTGATTGTTCACCAGCAGGTAAATCACTCAGGATCGCACTGTTGCGAGAAGAAAAGAACACAACGTCTGGCTAACTAAGTCACATCAACGGACTGATCATTTCCACGTCTCAGATGTCGATCGCGATATCGGGTCACCCGATGACACATATACGTGCACTGTATATATATATATATATATATATATATATACATACATATATATGTGCACAAGAATTTAATAATCCAACAGATTCATAGCCACCTAGGTTAGAATAATGCACATAGTAATCAATTATCGATCTGGCTGCGCGGCGCTGCGCAAATCTTATTCGTTCGAACGAAATCTCGATATCCCTGTCACTGTCTGCTTGGAAATTTATTTTACCTGTGTTCGCCGGGAAAGTTGATCACGTTCCCGCGGATCGGCGACTTATCGCCGCGCGAGAACAACGATGCGAAAACGCAACGAGAGATTCAGAGAAGAGAATCGACAATGAACCTTCGCGCACGAAGCGAGCGCCCTTCTGGACCGTTGCGACTTTCGGCCATTTTCGGCTGCTTTCGGTCTTTCTCGGTAATTTCCGTCATTCTTCGGGATCACCATAGATGAGAAGCTATTAAGCTACATTTCATACATCGCTTAATGCTCCTTTTTAAGCGATAAAAGAATCACATGACAGACAATTCGCCAATGGCTCGTTCAGCAGACTCAACAAATAATTGAATGCTCGCTGTTATTAATGTATTCTTTTAGATCCAATCAGAATTTTAGGTCTAGTCTATGCTGAACGCAGCCATTGGATGTATCTAGATGCGCAACCGCTCATTGAGCATTCAAGGAACTCTTTCATCTGATTGATCTATATTTTAAGATCTAACAGAATATGCCAATCAGATGAAAGGACTCACTGGATGCACTCAGCTGGTGATCCAACGTTTCTCAATTATCTTATTATCTTATTATCGAAGTTCTTTTGATAGTCATCATGTTGATAGTCACAAAAATTTGCTCAGGATTTAGTCAGGGTTGATGGTCTTTATAAGTATCACGATTACATATTATTGTGATTTGTATATAACAGATTTGTATGAGCAGTGAACCAAGAAATGGAAGCTTTCATCGGAAGTATGGCTTGACAGTACTCGACGTCAAATATACATATATAGTGGCGAAGTGAACAGTCTAGTTATAGAAAGCTGTAGTTTAAAGGTTTAAACTTCCTCGGCGACGTCGACGTCATGTGCGCAGGCGATCGCCGCGCCATTCGCGACGATGTCCGACGTTCCGTCGTTCTCTCGACGATCGGACGATTGCGTCAATGCCGAGGTAGAGCATATAACGCGTAACCAGAGTGTGTGTCCCCTCTCCGAAGGGTGTCCTGTATTTTCGAACGTGCCTGTCGCCCCTTCTACTACGCTGCACACCTTTCGTGCCTCTGCGTTGCGTTACTTCTAAAGTCGCAGAAGTAATTCAATGCCACAATTGAGGACGATCCTGCAGACGACACAATGACGGGATGAGATATAGATCTTTCGGAGCTGCGTGACAACATTGTGTCATTTTGGAGCAGACAACCGCGAGGCTAGTTACGTATCGATCTCTGATCATAGGCGATGTGTCCTCGTGTTGTTAGTAAACCGTGGACTTCAACACGTCGGTAAAGATCACCCGTCGAACGAGAGAGATGGAGATCCTCGGCGATTACGAATACAATCCTAAGGACCTGATCGGCACTGGTGCCTTTGCCGTGGTCTTTAGGGGCAGGCATCGCAAAGTTAGTATCATCTAGTTCTTACCTTAAAACAGAGATTGATTGATTGTCATTAAAAATTATCTGAAATATATACATATATTTATAGATAAATATATATATATGCTTAATAAAGTGTGTGTGTGTGTGTGTGTGTGTGCGCGCGCGAGCGCGCGCGCGCGCGTGTGTGCGCGTGTGTGTGTGTGTGTGTGTTTGTTTGTTCTTAGATATATTAAATATACTTCTTTGTGAAGATTCCATTGTTTTAGCAATCTTGCAAGCTTTCTGAAACTTCTTTGTAAAATTTTATCAAGATAGATAACATAATATATGTAGGATAAAGAAGTTTTCTTATAAGTATTGTGTCTACAATACTGGAAATCAGTCCGAGATCTCAGGCAGAGAAATAATGGATCAATCACATTAGTGAATTGTTTAAATATAGTTCGTTAATTCTTTCTGCAGTTAAGATCTTGAAATAATTTCTAGCATCACAACGTATTTTTGTATTAATAGGAATGTAATATTTGTTAGAAGTTTGTGAGATTTTTAATATAGAATTTTGTTATTTTATTGTTCTAAAGGAACCTACTTGTGAGATTTTTTTGTAAAATGTCTTCCGTGAGTTAAAATTAAACTTTTTAGATTTGAAATCTATATTCTACATTTTGAAATTTAATTTGAATTCATTTTTTTTAAATTAATTCAGATTAATTAATTTTATTACAGGATGATTTAATAATTTTTATTATATTAATACTGAATAATAATAATTTTGTCTATTTTTATATTTTGCAGAAACCAAATCTGGTAGTAGCTATCAAGAGCATCACAAAGAAGACTTTGGCTAAGTCACAAGACTTACTGAAAAAGGAGATCAAAATTTTAAAAGTATGTCCTTTTTGTTTATAACGAATTTTCAAAATTTCATGAACACAGAGAGAAAAAAGAATTATTAAAAAATATATGTTTGCTATAATATTGCATGATATTTTTATTGTAACAAAATTTTTATGTACTTTATCTTACAGGCATTAACTAAACTACATCATGAAAACGTTGTTGCATTGTACGATTGTAAGGTGAGACAATTATCTTTACAAGAATATTTATACAAAAATATTATGAAATCATTAAAATTAATATCATTTTGATGCAGGAATCTAATCATAATGTCTTCCTGGTTATGGAGTATTGTAATGGTGGAGATTTGGGAGATTATTTAAATGGTGAGCAGACACAATACACAAATTTTTTTAAATTGCACAATATTTGAATAAAATGAAAACAATGAAACTTTAATGCGTTAAGGTGCTTTTTTTATGCTGATGTTCGATGCTCATTTTTGGCGTTAAAATAAGTCAGATGATAAAAATTGATGCATCAAGTATCAATTTTGATCACTTTGCTTATTTGATGCTGAAAATGAGCATCGAGCTTCAGCATGAAAAGGCATCTGTATAGAGTGAATAGAGATTTAATGTATAAATAATTCATATCTTTTGTAATAGCAAAAGGTACCCTTTCCGAGGATACCATCCGATTGTTTCTCAAGCAGTTGGTTCGTGCAATGAAAGTACTGCACGCCAAAGGGATCGTCCACAGAGATCTGAAGCCACAAAATATCCTATTGAATCACAACTGTGGCAAAGCCTGTCCACAGCCACATGAAATAACATTAAAGATAGGTAAAAACATTTTTATTTCTCTATCTTTCTTCTTTCTTAAGATCGATTTCTCTATTAATAAATGATGTTGATATATTTCTTTTTGTTTCAGCGGATTTTGGTTTTGCTAGGTTTCTGCAGGAAGGCGTGATGGCTGCGACTTTGTGTGGATCGCCAATGTACATGGCGCCCGAAGTTATTATGTCTCTTCAATATGACGCTAAGGCGGATCTGTGGTCCGTTGGGACTATATTATACCAGTGTCTTACCGGAAAGGCACCACATCCCGCAAATAATCCTCATGCACTCAAATCGATCTACGAAAACACTGTGAATCTTGTTCCTAGGTACAGAAATGTCTAATAAGAATTTTTCATGTTTTATATCAATATATATAATTGATATTGGATGAAAATATTTCTGAATTATAGATTGAAATGTTTCATAAGCAGCAGATTCTTTATATGTTTATAGAATTCTTCATTGCGCCACTTGTCACACATTTATATTTAATTATACTAGCTTTTCCTAATTTTTTAATCTGGCCTGTTTCGAAATTCTTATTTTTTAAATTTTACGTTAAGAAGAAAAAATTATAGCAAAAAATAATATAGAAGAAAGAGATTCATGTCTATTTTTTTAGTATACCACCTGGAACATCAACTGAACTGACAAATCTCTTGATGGGCTTGCTGAGACGCGAAGCGACTGACCGTATGGATTTCGATCAATTCTTTGGTCACCCTTTCCTCACGGGTGTTCGAGAGAGTCCAAGTCCAAGCCCCGTGCCTACCGATCTACCGGCGTCACCTGGGACAATGGCAATTCCGATTGAGGAAGGAACGCCGATTGTCAATAGATTGGAGCCCGAGACGACAGAGACTCCTTGCTCTAGTCCTGATGATGATTTCGTTCTTGTGCCGAGCGACATCAGCAGCGATACTGACAATAATCCGCCAGTCAAGTAAGTATACATACATTAGATAATTCGAAAAGAAAAATGAATATTAAGAAAATTAGTAAAAGTTATACAAAACAATTAGGAAAAATTTAATATCGGATTTGAAATATTCTCTAAAACTGATTTCGTGATCTTTATATATTTTCATATCTTTATTTTTACTTTGTTATTTAAATGTAAAATATTTTATTAGAATGGTTGTCTTACATTCAATATTTCTTAGGTATACCAAACAAGTGAGTAGAGAAGCTGTTAGTCCACCTCGACCATGCTTATCGAAATTGGGCGAGTACGTAACATTTTACTACTTCTTATAGTGTTTTCTCTTGGCTGCACTATCGCCTATCAGTGCAACACTGTAGCAGACAATGTAGCATGTTTCCTTGGCTGGTAGGCGAATTCATTCAGTGTAACGTGTTTCCATAGCTATAACGTAGCAAATTTTTATGCACGAAGTGGGGTTTTGCTGCACGATCTCAAAGAGATGGTATAGAATCAATGTGACATTAAAAATTTGAAAATGGAAGTCAATCGGTAGCAGAATTAAACACGCATGAAGTAATGTAACTATAGTGTATGTACACTTTTGTAGAGCAGCACTGATGTAACACGCAACTAGTGCGAAGTTATCCCAATATACTCAGTATATCCCAAGAGAAAACGCTTAATTAAATATATCAAATTGCAAATTTTTTAGACATAAGATCAATTTATTATTTTGACATTATTATCGCATTTTTTATTACTTTTCTAACCATGATTATCCATTAGATATACTAGACAGACAAGTAGAGAAGCCATCAGTCCACCCAGACCATGCTATCTACCGATTTCTGAGCCAATTCCCGTTCCATGTCAACGAAACGCAGTGGCTCAACAACCACAATCTCCCTCGACGAATGCTGTCCGTTCTGGCGGTAGCAGTGTCGTGCCTCGTTCACAACCGATTAGCATGAAACGTAGCGTGGATTCTCACAGAAATCATCCACCAAGCATTGGTTCCCTCAGTCCACCTAGTGTGCAGTTTGTCATCGGCACTCCGCCCGGCAGAAGGTATGGATATGTCCTCAAATGAGTTCAGATTCAAAAATATTTTCCTCCTTTTTTGTAGATTCTTAAATAATCTAAATTATAGAATTTTACCTTTTTTTAAATTAGAATAAAATAATAATAAAATAATTAGCAGAGAAAAAGAGAAATAATTTTTATTAATAAAAAATAATTATATATATATATATGTGTGTGGTGTGTGGGTCGTTTGATAAGTTTGGTAAATTTCCATGAAATGGCGCTACAATCCATTTGATGACGCGACATCTCGAAAGATCCATTCTTCGACTCCCTTCAGGCCAAATTTCAGCCAGAAAGGACGCATAGTTCACGTTTGGTAGTCATTTGAAGCGAGATTGACGCGCAAAAAAGTGCTCTTCTATCAAGACAACGCGCCGTCCCACAAGTTGATCGTTGCAATGACAAAACTACGAATTGGGCTATGAATTGATTCCT
>Ga0157363_1000733_pt1 | contig 25756 bp, 15 predicted proteins | sample AttsexASBM1_FD_111477 | JGI IMG/M metagenome (GOLD analysis project Ga0157363, IMG submission 111477) | Fungus gardens microbial communities from leaf cutter ant in Ribeirão Preto, State of São Paulo, Brazil - Atta sexdens ASBM1 | ecosystem: Host-associated > Fungi > Mycelium > Unclassified ... | reverse complement strand
TACCCGAAAGATGGGAGAAAGTAGTGGCCAGCGATGGACAATATTTTGAATCATAAATGTATAACCAGTTTTTTACAATAAAGCCTCGAATTTCGGAAAAAAAACGGCGGAAGCAAAGTTGTATACCTAATAGCAATAAAATTAATATACCATTGAAAACATTAGTCAATGTTAAAATCTTCAGTGATAAAATATTGCCATTGGCACTCATTCAATTTGCTATAAAATACCATTGAAAACGTCATTCATTTTCAATGAATTTTTCAATAATACTTTTAACAGTAAAATTATCTGTTTTTTCGCGATGTTGATAAAAATAAAAAAATGCATTAAAAAGTTGATAAAGAATTCTGAAAAAATTCTTAGAATTCTATGAGAAAAAAATAAATGATTTTTGTCTCTTGCAGTTTTTCTGTAAAGTTGATAGTATTTGAGTAAGAAATTATTGAAAATATTCGGCAATTTTTAGTAATTAATATCTTGTTACCTATTGCAAAAATTGCAAAATGACAGAGAATTTTTCGACTCAATTTAATCTACCTTCCTATGAATTATTGTTAGAATCTCGCCATATACCTGGTATATATATACAAAAGTAACGATAAATCTTTCGCACAGAGGCAGAATGAACTAAGTTGAGAAGAAAAGTCCTGTATCGTTTTACAATTTTCGCAATAGTTAACAAGATAGTAATTAATAAAAATTGTAAAAAATTGGTCTTCAATAATTTTTTACTTAAATATTATCAACTTTATAAAAAAACTGCAAAAGACAAAAATTGTTTATTTTCTTCTCATAAGAATTTTTTATACTTTTTAGTACTGCATTTTCTTAACAACATGAGAAAATAAGGTATTAAAAAATTCTGAAAAAATTAAAAAAAATTTTTAGAGCTTTATTAGAAGAAAATAAACATTTTTATCTCTTGCAATTTTTCTGTAAAGTTCATAGTATTTGAGTAAAAATTTGAAAACCAATTTTCAGTAATTTTTACAATATAATTTCAGTAATTAATAACTCGTTAAAACACAGAATGGTAGAGGATCTTTCTTTTCAGTTTAGTCTATTCTGTCTGTGAAAGCTTTATTTTTTTTCGTTATTTTTGGAACACTCTTATAATATATATATTATATAATATATATATATATATATATATATATATATATATTATATATATTGTGTATATAAAATATATATGTATATAACATATCGTCTAAATTTTATATTAATTTTAATTAAAACAGCAGATAGGAAAATTTTTATTAATATAGATTCTGTAACTATTCTGTAACTTTAGGATATATCCACAAATTTGCATAGTCACATAAATGTATGCATAAGAAAATTATCTAATCGCATTTCTTTTTTTATAAAGACATATGTAAAATGCGATTGAATAATTTTCTTTATGCGTATGTTCATATTCTTAACAACAATCATAGGCGATGAAACACTCATAGATTTGCGAAGAATATTAGTGGGCACTGAAAAATATGGTGAGCAGGGGGGGGAGGAGGAAGGAGGACACAATAATATCCACTTTTTTTGCGATGCTGATAGAAATAAATCGCTAAAATAACTAAAATTTATCAAATTAAGAGATTTTAACGAATTATTTTAGCGATTTATTTTCATCAAGAGCATCATAAAAGGTGAATAATGCTATATAGTTTATATTCACTTTTTCAGAGGGCTGTAATGCACAAAGTATTTTGCAGTTACATGAAAAAGGCTCCTTTCTCAAGTTTTTCTTTGGTACGTGCAGTATGTGCAGAAATACTAGGAGTTCCTTTCAGGAGCATGTTTAGATTCCCACTTGGATGCTTTCTGGTTATCATATCATCCTTGTTGTTTAACAAACGCCAAACAAGGAACTATAAATGACACCCGAGAAGCATCCTGATGGGAATCAGAACCTATGTCCTAACAAGCGATTCAGTACAACATAATGATTATCTCATTCTTGTTTAATATTGACGAACAATAAGAATGTAATGTTACACTAAGTCACACTGTGTCATATGTGTTTCTTGTTTGAAGGCTCCTTAGGAGACAACGTACCAACGTTGCCACTTTTGATTTGCCGCGTGAACGTACGTTATGTATAGGGTACGTGGCCGATGCTTTCTCGTAGTTTAGATCGCAGAAATTATTTGCAATCATTAAAAAAACTTTTGTTAAAATACCAAAAATTAAAAATTATTGAAGGAGTATTGCCCCCTCTCCTCCAATAATTTTATTGAGATCAAAAAGTGGTCTGTTCCCTCGTAGTCGGCATCTATGACGACAATATCGATTTTGTTACATTGTTGTTTCACGATTTTTTTTATCATGTAATTTATTAATTATAATTTGCTCAATGACAATGTAACGATATCGTTACTGTCATTAAAAACCGGTTGTTCTATAAATTCGTCTTTCGGTCAATTTTATTCGTTAGATAAGTAGCAAGATTACTCAGTCACATACACGGATTATAAAATTTACCTAATGGATAAAATTTATTAAAAAGTGACACACCGGTCCTGAAAGATACAGAATAAGGGATCTGACATGTAAATTGGAATAAACGTTTTCCATTTAGTGATGACATAAGTCGACACAAACATCATTCTGTCTTTCTTGATATTCAGAAATTACATAACAAAAATAGAACGATACTTGTGTCACCAAATAACACAATTCATTATATCCATTCATTATATCCATAAAATTTTCTATTTATTTTATTATTTTTGGTAGAAAAAAACCAATTTTTTCCAAAAAAAATATTGATTATTATCACTGGTATGAATTTTAGTTAGAAAAATGTAATATTTTGCTAACTGAAATAACTAACTAAAACTAAACTAAAATACATAAAAATTTTCACAATTTAAAAATTTGCAATTATTAAAAAATTGATTGAGTGATATGTCAATGATATTTATTAGTGCAATTTATTATATATCAATTTTAAACTTTAAGTTACAATATTACAAAAGCTCTCTCTCCCTCTCTCTCTCCCTCCAAAATGCTGTACGATAACTTTAATTTTAATCGTAAATTTAATTAAAAAGCTCCAAGTTCTTAATCTGTCTAATCTACTTTTATTTAATACAAGAATACCAGATTGTGTTATTAACAATGATACGAATTAAGTGATATAAGCATTTCTTTCTCGACGCAACTGTATATATTTCTCCTCGATATCTCCTTATTTTAATTTTAATTAAAAATCCCAACATTATCATTAGACTTCGAGTGAAACAATCTCTTGTACAATAAGTGAAGAAAGTCGTATTCATCAAAGTGGATGTTTACCAATATATTTTTATATAATTTTACAATTTCTCGTTCGAGTAATAACTATGCGCTGATTATTTGTTGGTCTTGAAATATAATCTTAAATTGTAAAGATAATTTAATATCACGCTTAAATTGAAGCTAAAATAATATCACAAATTAAATTGACAAATAATTTAATAATATGCTAATATAATAATTTAATAATATGTGATGCTAATGACTATTTTAAAACACTGTAGAGAATTTATTACGAAAAATAATACCTCAGAGACTCGGAAAAAAATAATTATATATAAAATATGTCTATTTATGTACAATTATATAAAATTATATATAAAACATTTTTTCCCAGGAAGATTTGAATCTGGGCTTTCCTATAAGTATTCTGTGACAGGTGTCTTTTATCAATTTGAGATAATTATTTTTCCTCTTTTTTTTTATATCAAAAAGGGAAAGCATGTAAACATATGCATGTTATCTAAATTTCTCTCGATTAATTTCGCGTGATTTGCATTTGTACGAGCAAGAGACGCGGGTTTTATCCCACCCTCGTTTCGGGGATGTAGCATCGTATGGGAGGCACGCGCGAGATGATACGTTTCTCTCTTTCATGGAGCATTGATCGGATCCTGCGCATTCGGGAGAGGCTGGCCATATTACCCCCACGATCCTTTTGATCTCTTAAACACCGCGTTCCCGCTGCTAGTCGATGCCGCGGTCGACGTATTCATCGCGATTTTCACCTGGAAACCCGCGGTGTATCACGTAATTATCTCATTGTCATCATGCGGCTTCGCAATCCGGATAGTTAGATATAATTTCGCGCCCTCGTTTCAATTCTTCTCCGCTCTTTTTTTTTTCACTTCTTCATAAAGCTTCGGTTGCATCTGGGATCGTTTTTAGTTTATTTCTGCACTGTGTGAGATTCCCGATCATTAGGGATCATTAGGGATTTCCCAGGAGGAACGTCGGAAGCAGATATCGGACTCGTCATTTGGTAAGCACGATTATTTTATTGATATTAGCACACGAACTAATCCAAGACGTTAAAGAACTTCTAGTATATTATTCTATGTAATGAGAGAGAGGGAGGAGAGAGAGAGAGAGAGAGAGAGAGAGAGAGAGTCCGCTCGATATATCTAAATGCACCTTTTGTACACGTAGTTACTATTTCGTTTCCTTAATTACAATTTACATGTCTTTCTTATCATTTATCCTCTATTTGTAACACTTGCAAGATGTGAACGATTTAAATTTGAATAGTCTAACACTCCGCTTTATCTCACTAGGAAATATTCTATTCTTCTCTCCTTCAGTCACTGTATCTAGTTTATGTACGGGACTACATCTATAAGAAATTAAACATATTGCTGTAGAAGCAACAGAGAGAAATGGCGAATTTCCGTGGATTTTATATACCTTCTTTTGGTGCAACGGTCAACGTGGCTTGGGAGACTTTGAAGGCCATATGGCCAGAGAACAGTCCGTGCATGGAGTTAATTCGTGGCAGCAGCGCCGGCGGCATAAGTCAGGACCATTCTCAATGCCGATCTGGTCAGAGTCAATTCAAATCCTTCGACGAAGGTCATGATAACACTGAGATGATGACCATGAACGGGGATCAGACATATCGAGATCAAAACAACGTGGGGATCGCCGAGGACTCCTTCAGTTACCAGAGAAATGGGTAAAAATACATCACCATGGCTTCACATACTGCTGGGTTTCAGTTGAGTATATATCGTCACTCTAATTGTAGGGACAAAATTAGAACTGGAAGTATGAGTAGCGGAGAATTTAGCGAGTACGACGAGGGTGGTGGAGAGTTCGGAGTGGGTGTCAAGATTAACGAATGGCAAGCTGCTTGGAATGTTACAAATGCCATTCAGGTACTGCAGGATCAAAGGAGTTTCTGGTAGCCATCACTCAAAGAAAAACATAATGGTAGCAATATAAAAGTGATAATTATACATGTTTTATTTGAAGAATTAATATATTTTTAAAAGGGGAATACTAGATTACAAAGCTAATTAAATCATTTATTTGTTGCAACTTAAAAAAATGTATTCAACTATATATATATATATATATATATATATATATATACATATATGGGTCATTCCATGTCAACTCGGCTACTCTCTATTCAAAACTGTACGCAACCAAATGTAATTTGTACATAGGATATTAAAATTTAGGTTGAAACTTCTACTTTTCAATGTCATGTGATGATTTTGAAAAATATCATGCAATAACCTTGATTTTGATATTGATCTGTTAAATAGAAAAAGTAATGTTTTTCATTATTCCAATCTCCACTATTTAAAAAAAAATAAAGTACAGTAGTCAATACAGTACAGTTTCAATGTAATTTTGCTGTAGTATGCTGAATCCAAATCTGAAATTATAATTAACCAATAATATTCCTGAAGTTCTGATGGTACAATTTTTCATTATTAAAATTTATAATTAATTACAAAAAAGATCATGTTATAATAAAGAATTAATATTAAATAACAAAAATAAAAAAATATTTAAATAAAAAGAATAAAAATTATCAAAAAAATTACCAAAAAATAAATATTACAACAAAATATTTAAAAAATAAAAAAAAAAGAAAAAGTAATGTGAATTTTGGGAAGTAATCCAGAGATAATCTTAACGCAGTTTAAATGCAGAAAGCTTTTTTATGACAAACCATTAAAACTTAACATTAACAAATGTTATAATTATGCGATATATGATTAATTTCATAGAAATATCGTATAAAGAAAAGGAAAGAGTGTATGTTCTTAAAAATAATGTAACTATTTGGAATAATGAAAAACATTACTTTTTCTATTTAACAGATAAAATCAATGTCATCACTTAATATTTTTCAAAACCGTCACATGGCATCAAAGATTAGAAGCTTCAATCTAAATTTTGGTCTCTATAAGTTACATTTAATTGTGTACAGTTTTCGGCAGAGGGGGGAGTGGTCCCTTTGACGTGGAAAATATATATATATATATATATGTGTGTATGTATGTATATATGCGCGCACACGCACACACACGCACACACACACGCACACACACGCACACACACACAGACACACACACACACACACACATACACATTAGTTTATTCAATAATAGGAGGGCCCTTTCGATTTTATTAAATTATATACATGTCCCACAATTTGTGATCAAAATTTTAATATAATATTTCTGACTTAAAAATAAAATATCCTAATAATAAAATATCGAGGCTATAGTTTTTAAATTAATAATTAAAGTTAATTTTATATTAAAGTTAACTAATCACAGAGCTGACATTGATAACGCGCGCTCTGGGACGTTATATCACACAAGCATTCATACACCTATGTTCACTCTTTGTGAAATTGAAATAATTATATACAATAATGTTGAAAATCATTTCACTCATGTTTAAATATAGAAAATAAGTACATATGCAACATATACATTATAAAGAAACAAAAATAAGTAGCTAAAAATTCAAAACAATATTATAAAGGCCATATACCACTATGCAAGATGTTGGCAGGGAATAATAATATATTGTTCGCTGTCAACATCTTGCGTAGTGATGTATGCCCTTTATAATATTAAAAATAATAAATATGCTTAACGAATTATTTTCCAAATTTATGAGTATCGCAGATTTCTTTCGTATGGTAAAAGTATTTTTCTTAATTATATGTTATTTTCCAGTATACATATATGTTAAATATGATAAAACTCAATAATTTAATAAAAAATATGTTGATACAAATATGAAAAGAATTTAATTTGTATGCATACTGGAAAATAACGGCAAACATTTTTATCATATGAAAGAAGTTGTTTGTGATGCTCGAGTTCGAAAAATAATTCGTTATATATATTATTTTTAATATTATAAGAAATAAGCGAGGAACAACACGAGAAAAATATTAGGGCGTTCCAGAATTCAAATCAAGCTCTGCTCTTCTCCAAATTGGACTTCCCTCCTGCCATCGAGTCCTGACACTGATAGCTTCCATGTTGTGACTATTTTTTCTAAATTTCTTACAATATCCTGTAATATTTTTATGTTATATACGTTGCATATATTTTTATTTTTTATCTAGTAATAATGTAATCTTTTTACGGATTCTCCAAATTCAAAACCAGAGAAGAATTCAAAAACCCAGGGCGAACGAGAGTCGTGGTAATTAGCACGCAAAATTTAATCTTAAAACTTTATTCCATGAATTCAAATAATAATTTTTATACGTTTCAACTTACTTTGGAGTCCTCCTCTTAGCAATACAAAACGGCTTTTTTTCGTGTTTGGGATGAGTCATTGTTTTTCTTCGAATTTTTGCTTGAAGAGATTATATTGTTTAATATTTTAGCAGATACAATATCGAATCTGTAAATTTTATGGTGATTTCGCTTTAGATGTGCAAAGAAGAAACTTTTAGTTATTGTATTGTTAAAGAGAACTCCAAAATAAGCTGAAATTTACAAAGATTATTTGGATCCATGGAATAAAATTTTAAGATTAAACTTTGCGCTTACTGATTAATTAACTCGCTGACTTTCATCCCCCCTCCTCCCTAAGTTTTTGGATTATTTTCTGATCTTATTTTCTGTGTTTAAATATGATTAATAAAATATTTCAACATTATTGTATACATAATTACTTCAATTTCACAAGGGGTAAACGTACCCATACAGCACTGAAAGTTTTCAGAAATATCTCAGAAATATTTCAACTGAAAAGTGAAACACTTTATAAAAATTGCGAAATATGTCTGCAATTTCTGAGATAGCTCTGAAATAACAAAATGTTCACGATTCTTGCACATCAAACCTTGTTGAAAGGTTGATGAAATCCCAACAAACGAGAATGAATTGAAATGGATTAAAATGGATTCAGATTTTCAGAAATACGGATTCATTAATGTTAAAATGAATCCTTTTCAATCTTGAATGCATTTATAAGAATTATATAGAGCATATTTCTATGCCTTTTAATCCAAAAATAATATTAACATTTTCTGTGCATCATGAATACTATTCAATTCAGAATTGTGAATAGAAAGTATGATATTTTTTTAATTCAGTTAAATTCAAAAATAATATCTGTGTAACATGAATACTGCTCAATTCAATATTTTGAATATGAAATGCAGTTTTTCAATCTAATCGAATAAAAAAAGTTTTTATTTAAAAATGGACCATAAATGTTAAATTATTTAAAATTATGAGTAGGAAATTTTTCGTTTTAATCTAAGTTCAAAAAAATTGTAACGTAAAAATAATTGAGCTATGTTCATTTTGTTTTTCTTTGATTGGAAGTAAAATGAATGATCGATATGAACACTCGCAAACTAAGTCGAAGTCCGAATATTAGACTAATCACGCAACATCGATCAAGCGAGATTAGATTATCCGACAATTATCCAATGTTGTCTCATAGTAATGTAAATTGTTTATATATACTTTATTATATCTGCTAAATGATATTTTTATTATATAATTTCTATATAATTTCATTACTATGACACAACATTGGAATTTAGCTGGTTGTAATTAAAGTAGACAATGAATAATAATAACACATTTACCAATTGAAGAAGTGGTATAGTGAATAATAGAAGAAAATTCATAATCTAGAGGTCTCAGATTCGAATCCCACTAAGATGTTTTTTAATACCAATTTGAAGTAGTTAATTTTAGGTATATATAATTATTATAAATAGGAATAAAATTTGTAATCCTTGAAGATGAATGTTTCTTTTTTTCGAATATTAAACTAGTGTTAGTGTTCGGATTCAATCCATTTTCATGGATTTAAAGTACGCATTAAAAATTTTAATCCATTTTAATTCATTCTCGTTTGCTAGAATATCATAGAAAGAATCTGTGTGTGTGTGTATATATATATATATATATACTACAAAAATTAAATTTAAATATATACTTAAATAATAGATACTTAAATATATACTTAAATAATATTTAAATTTATTATGTAGGCATAAATTTGAATATTGTTTAAGTATCAATTAAATGTATATTTAAATATCATTTCTGAGGTAGGGTAGATAATCTAACAGTGAATCAGTAATACATTATGAACATTGTAATATTTCGTAAATGCGACGTTATCGATTTGTGCTGCTATCATGCAGCAACTTGAATTTGAAGGTCTCTCCTCGGTTCCCCAATCGACTGATAGATCAAGAACGGCTATGTAATGTCACATTTTAAGAATTTTAGATTGCAAAGTAAGTTTTTTTCATAAGTTTTATATTTCGCATTTTTTATGTTTTTATTGTTATACTTATCATTTTTTTCATTGTGCAATAATTTTGTGTGCATATTTGGCTTTATTATTCTGTAAGCAACTTTTTCTGTTATATTATTTTACCACATTATTTAGGAGATTATCGTGAAAAAGATTAGGTAGTCTACAATGAATCAATTTTAACGTAGTGAATAATGAACCATAGTTTATTATGACCATATAATCTTTTTTATATAGACCATATAATCTTTTTTATGATAACCTTCAAAATAATAATTCATTGTAATAATTATTTAGAATACGGCCTTTCCCCTTATCTAAATCTCAATAAAAATATACTTATTTGTGTTTTTCACTCAAAATGAAAGAAATCTTCACCATCTTATAATCATTTTATTTTATAAATAAATATTTTAAAATATAGCAAAACTAAAATAATCTCAACAATTCGCAAACTACATATAAAACATGTAGTTTATTATTAAAAATAGCTAATTTATTGTATACATACCCCTTGTACACAATGAACAACTTCCCAATTTTTTAAATAATTGAAATTGTGGCTAAATTAAAAAAATAATTTAAAAGTTATTGTTTAGTAGTATGTAGCCAACTAAATTCATAAACTGTGCCAAACTCAGATCTTCAATTCAATAATTGAATGAAAGAGATATAAGCCTCTGAAATTTACATAGTTCATGTTGGACCACTTATCCTATTTGAAATTTATTAAGAGTTTTGTGATCTATTCTCAAATTACAAAATTTAGGACCGGTTGTTCCATCTTTTAATAAATTTTATCTGTTGGATAAGTAGCAAGATTACCCAATCACATGCGTGGATTACCAGATTTACCTCGGGTAAAATTTACCAAAAGGAACAACTAGCCTTTATTGAAATAAATTTAAAGTTTCTCAAAAATAGTAATTATATCACCAACTATTTTGATTAATCATATTATATGCATAAACACTTATACATAATCACATCTGCAGTTTCCACACAATATCCCAGATAGCCAAGCATGATATAACATATTGTATAAACTAATGCATTGCATATGTTGTTATATATTTGCTGTATATTTGATATTAAAGGATATATTATGAATATACATGACTACTTATATATATAAGATGTCCCGCAAGTTTCAGCCAATCGCTTTTATATAGATAGAGCAGACTAAACTGAGTCGAAATGTCCTCTATCTTTTTGCAATTTTCGCTAGTTAACAAGATATTAATTACTAAAAATTGTCAAATATTGATCTTTAATAATTTTTCACTCAAATACTGTTAACTTTACAAAAAAACTGCAAGAAACAAAAATCATTAATTTTCTTTTCAAAGAACTCTAAGAATTTTTTCAAAATTTTTTATTAACTTTTTAGTACATTTTTTATTTTTATTAACATGAGAAAATATATTAAAAAATTCTAAAAAAATTCTGAAAAAATTCTTAGAATTTTATGAAGAAAATATGTGATTTTTGTCTTTTGCTTTTTCTATAAAGTTGATAGTATTTGAGTAAAAAATGATTGAAAACCAATATTTGACAATTTTTAATAATTAATCTTGTTAACTATTGCCAAAATTGCAAAATAATACAGAATTTTTTGACTCAGTTTAGTCCATTTTATCTACACAAAAGATTGGCAAAATCTTATGGAACACTTTGTATAATTAGTTGTCAAAATTTCTAGAGCAAACTGTAAGCAATGGTGCTACGTTATGTTATCGCCAAAAAAAACAACGACAAGTTAGCAACAAACAATTAATTATTTCATCTTGAACATTATAATGAAAACATGACAACAGAAAATATGTAATGATCTTCATCCGTTGTTGCAAATATATCGTATTATGCATATATAAAAATTTTTCGTAATTAAAGAACAAATCATAATAATATCAAAATAACGTTAACTGAATTGATCAAAAAAATAACTTTTAGTAAACATTTTGGAGCCATTTTAACATCATGATGAATATTTTTTTATTTAAATATGTTTTTCAATTTATTGCATATGATAGATTTTAGAAGTATTTCTGTAAAAACATTTCATATGACATATTTATTTGTTTTGAAGAAATCTTTCATAATTGTTGCATATGAAATGCGAAAGATTGAAACATTTTTGAAAACTTTTTGCAATAATCGGTGCTGTATGGATAGGTATATGAACAATACGAACATCCGCTTGCGTGATGTATCGTCTCTGAGTGCGCGAAATGTCAACTCTGTGATTAGTTAATTTTAACTTTGACATTTTGGTATTAGGATTTTTGTCTTATTTTTGAGTTAGAAATTGTTATTAAAATTTCAATCACAAGTTGTAAAACATCCTGTACATATAGGATAAGTGATTCAACAATGAACCATGTAAATTTCAGAGGCTCGTATTTCTCTTAATTATTGAATTGAAGAATTTTTGCATACAGTTTATGAATTTAGTTGACTACATACTGTAAATAATAACTTTTAAGTTCTCTGAAGTTTAGTCATAATTTTGATTATTTTAAAAACAGGAAATAATTCATTATGTACAAAAGATGTTACACAATGAAATGCTATTTTTAATAATAAATTACATGTTTTATACTGCGAATTGTTGGGATTATTTTAGTTTTGTTATATTTTAAAATGTTTATTTATAAAATAGATAATTATTAAGATGGTGAAAATTCACAAGGCCGACCATCGCGTTCTTTCATTTTGAGTAAAAAACGCAAATAAGTATATTTTTATTGAGATTTTAGGTGAGGGAAAAGGCCGTATTCTAAATAATTATTATAATGAATTATTATTTTGAAGGTTATCGTAAAAAAGATTATGTGGTCTACAATAAACCATGGTTCATTGTTCACTACATCAAAATGATTCATTGTAGACCACCTAATCTTTTCACGATCTCCTAAATAATGTAGTAAAATAATATAACAGAAAAAGTTGCTTACAGAATAATAAAGCCAAATATGCACAAAACTGTTGCACAATGAAAAAAATAACAACAAAATGATATAACAACAAAAATATAAAAAACATAAAACTTACGAAAAAAACTTATTTTGCAATCTAAAATTCTTAAAATGTGACATTACATAGCCATCCCTGGCGTGATCTGCCAATCGACTGAGGAATCGAAGAGGGGTTTAAATGCGAGTTGCTGCATGATAGCAGCACAAACCGATAACGTTGTATTTACGAAATATCAATGGTTCATAGTATACTAATGTTCACTGTTGGATTACCTATCCTCTATATATATAACAATTTAGTCCTCCTACACTAGTATTATATTAAAAATATAAGACACGCGGCTTTTCAAGCATTCGTGAAAAAAACCACGTTGAAAAAATTACGTATTGCTAATATTTTAAATTTTTCTCTCATAAAATTCAGCTAAATCGAAGAAGGCCATATCTGGTGTCCCCTCCTCTCATCAGACATGATTTCTTCTCCGATTTAACTGAATTTTATATCTAACGTAGCTTCTCAAGCTTTAGCGAGGAAATGCGTTTAAAAATTGTACATTACAAAACAAGAAAATATTTAACGTGTTTTTTTCGCGAATGCTTGTGAAACGAGTTCTGTAATTTTAGCGTGTGTTAGTGGGACGGCTGAATTATTGTATACATATTATATATTAAAATTCAGCAAAACTGAAAGAGGCTAGACTTGGTATTTCCCTTATTAGTTGAATAAATTAATGTGCAATGCATAGCTGAATACATTATTTTATAATTGTAATAATTATAAAACGGTTTAATCTTTATATATTAATTTACATATAAAATTTGCATGCACTTTTATATTAATTGTTACCACTATATTTCTCTCTGACAATGAGTGCTGGTAAACATTTTTCTTAAAATTATTTAAATAATTTTTCAGTATTACTACATTTCAAAATTTCTGTATAATTTTATGGTAAATATCTACATAAGGTCAATCCTTTCAAAAATCAATGATCTTGACATATGTTGTCATGACTATAAGTGATTTCCAATAGGTTTTAGCTCGTTATTTAGTAAAAAATTAATAAAATGTTTAAGAAATAATTAGCTTTTATCAGTATTAAAAAACATAATTTGTTATATACATATATACAGATAGATACAGTGTGTTTAGAGGAGGATTTTCCATACTAAGCAAAGTTCATACCATTCTCTTCAGGGAGATCCACTTTCCACGCGAAGCGAAGTTCATCCCTTTTCCTTCTAGAGAGATGCCCTTTCCACGCAAAAGGAGTGTGGGCTGGAACTCATTTCGTGTAGAAAGTCTGCTTTAAAACACAAATTCTCAGCTTTAACATTTTTTAAAAAGTTATGTAAGAAAATAATTTATGTTTTTAAAGCATTCGTAAAGAATTCGTATTATTAAAGAATTCGTATTTTTAAAATAGAGAATTTGTATTTCAAAGTAAAAAATTCATGTTTTAAAATAGAAAATTTGTTTATAAAATTTGTATTTGTTTTAAAATTTTTTTAAAGTAATAATTTTTTATGCAAAAAAGTTTCCAGCCTACACTCTTTTAATATTGTAATTCTTAACATTAGCTGCGTTCAGCAGAATGTTTATTTTGGAAGTTGTCTTCGCGTTGATTGGATTATATTTTTAAATCTAGAAAGATGGCTCTATCTCATCAAATAATCAAAAAATGGTTGCAAAAACTGTTCTACTACTGTACGCAGCCTTTGTAGACAGAAATAAGACGTTATTTTTTTAAACTTTTTTATTAATAACTTTTTACCGAATAATGAGCATGATTGCACAAATCTGGAAAATCGGGAAGAGTCATGCCAATTTAAATTCATGAAAAATTTAGAAAAGTCAAGGAAAGACCTCAGATAGCTACGTCAGACTTCAGTCTGCCAGGATCACGTATTACTTAACTTATATGTGTCAGAACTCGGGCAATAGCCGCGCATTGTCTGCCGCCTCAGCGAGCATCACAATTGATTGGATATAATGAAATATATTTTATCGGATTCTATATGTTCAAAATTCCTATAAGATCTGATTCAAATGTAAATTCACGAACTAGATTCCATATTCAAAACGATAAGATTTTTTTCTATCGTTCTCTGTCAACTTTTTTTTATCAGGAATGTAGCATAAAACGAATAGTTCCAATATCAAGATATATTATAAAAAAATCCTGCAAAAATTAAACAGAAGTTTTTGACATAAAAATAATATTTTTTGAATTGAATGCTGTCATGATATGTCATCAGAAACTAAGCATAATCAATACTGAGCATAACGCGATATATTCATGTTATACTGGCAAATGTCATCAGAAGTCGAAGTTATGTACTTGCACGGTGTAATGACAAATACATAGTAATCAATATGCTATCTCAAAAAATAACAGCAAAAATACAGCAGAAATACGGCACAGAATTAATGTTATTTGGATCATAGTTCTTCCGTTTACCGCGATGTAACTATCGATATTTATCTCGTATTTAAATTTCTGTTGTCGCCACATATAAAGACTGCATAACGCGACTAGTGAAAATAAAAATATGTAGTATTTTCCTACCAGTAAGTTAATTTAATTTCTGATACAATTCCCTGGCGAAAAAATTTTACGAAAAACTATATAGATTGAGACAAGATCTTAGAAATTCTTAGTTTTTTACAGATATTCGTACTGGAACTAAAGTGGCGTTGTTTGTTTGAAAAACCAAGAAATCCTTCGCTCTCAAACAATTCTATGTGAATATCTACAAAAAACTAAGAATTTCTAAGACAAACAAACCTCACTCTACATCTTACTACAAATATCTAAGAAAAATTAAGAATTTCTAAAATCTTATCTCAATTTATGTACATAGTTTTTCTAAACTTTTTTCCGTTAGGGTATATAAAATTCAAAACATTAAATTGATTTTTCATAGACTGGGCAACAATTTCTGTTTCTGTCATTAGCAGTAGATATGACACAGGGCCATCAATTTCCCTTCTTATTCTGAGCGTTATCAGCATTTATGGCGACCTTACAATTATGACACTCGAAAATGAGGAATTAATATTCAATATGACTATCATCATTTCCGGCACATTCCTGCCGGCATCTTTATCACCATATTTGTCCATATTTCCACATCCTACGTTTGGTTACATTGTGTGTTCATTGCGTTGCGTTGGCTTTGTGATTTTTGTACGCTTTTGTGTAGTGTTGTCTCGATTGCGTCATGTCTGAATACAGCATTCTTGCTGAGATACAGGCGACAGCGAAAAGGTGGACAGATAGTTATTATTCTGTCTTTATCGAAAATTTAGTTTGAAATTTAATAAAGATAAAAATGATTACCTGTCCATCTTTTCGCTGTCACCTGTATTTCCTTTGTATCAGACACAACGTAATCGACGCAACATTACATACAAGCGTACAAAAGCTAACAAAGCTAACAAAACAATGAACATAATGTAGTCAAACGTAGTATATAACAAATATGGCGATAAAGTTGTCGAAAACGATGACATATTGAATATTAGTTCCTCATTTTCGATTGTCATAACCACAAATGCTTGTAATGCAAAAATCATGGTAATTTGATGATCCTGATGACAGACTAATGGCCGCAACAGAGACTCTTGCATACTCTGCAAATTCTTACAAGAAAAATTCTTGTGAAATCTTTCATATAGAAGAAAATTTTCATATATGAATTTCGGACAGGAACATACAAGATCGTATAAAAATATATCGCATACGATATAGGTAAAAATCAAGTATCTTACATGAATCTTACACCCATGTTATATGAATCTTATAAGTACGTTACATGAATTTTACGTGCAAGTTACGTGAATTCTGCGCGTATGTAACGTGATTCTTGCAAGAATATTACTGAAATGTCATTATGAAAATATAACAAGAATATTATTGAAATTTTATGTGATTTATTGCTCGTATCTCAGTAAATAAAATAGAATGGGTAAACAAGGAGTTGAATGGGATTCAAAAGAATTTATTTTGACTAAAAATTAATTCTTTTTACATAAATTAAATAACGGCTTCTGAATTAAATCAAACTTAATTTGGGAAAGAGCATAAAATGTTTACGTCACCTAGATAGCAAAGTGTTATCTATTTAACATTAATTAGTCATTTTTATAACGAACGTGACATTTAAAATGATGTCCAAACATCGTAAAAATGACGTGGATTTATCATAGATACATAACGACATAAGTCGAAATACGTAATTTTTTTCGTGTTATTGATAGTAGCAAAATGTCATCCATTTGGCGTCATTAATTATTTGTTCTTATGACAAATCTGTACAGTTCCTGTAAGAAGAAGTGAAAATTACAAAAAGTGAACAAATTTGCTAGATGTTGAAGTTATAAATATTCTAGTAAATTTAACTTTCATAATTTCCACCTCATTTTAAAAATCAAAATAAGCTTCTTGTTGTTTAAACATCATAAAAATGATGTGAATTCTTACATTTCTTGTCACTCACAATGTCATAAACTGATATCAAAAATTTATCATTATTTTCGTGTTATTATTCGTATATATCGTGTTATATAACAGAATAAATGTATGATGTTAATTGATCACAAATAATTGTTAATACATTGACAATTGGCCATTTATTAGACGTCATTAAGTATAACATTGTAAAGACGTCATAAATAAATGACGTCATTAATTGATCAAAAAGATGACGTCATTATTACATCTTAAATTACATGATGACATCAATAATTTAAAATGATTAATTATCGACAACATTGAAATAACGAGTTTAGGCAATTATTATAGCGAAATTATAATTTATCAATTCATTAAGACAGTGACAATATACGTTTCGATCTTTTATTCAGTCATCTTCAGTTCTCTAACAAATTAAAAAATTTTTCTTAATTCTTTTTTATTTCATATATTCAATCCAGTTTCATTAATTAATTCCATTTTATTTACTGGGATGATTGATATCTTTATAACTTTGAAGCGATTATGTAAAAAAATTGTTTCTTAAGAGTATCTTATTAGACTAAATTAAAAATTAAAATCTTTTCATTGCGATATAAATCGTTGTGTACGATTCATACCAGATTCCTGCACAAAATTGAAAGATAAATTATTTCGTAATTATATATTTTTTAAAATTGATACATAATCTTTCATATAACTTAAGAATCATACATAATTAATATCATATTGTTGGATGATTCTATTCCGTTGGATGATCTAAAGAAATTATTTTTTGATGAACGACGATTAAAATCTGTTGAAGATTACTTAGATTTATGACTTTGACAACATATATCTAGGTCATTGATTTTTGAAAGGACTTTTGAAAGGACTGACTTTATGTATAAATTTATTTAATTTTATAATTTTTTAGAAAATTTTTAAAATTTTTTATACGAATTGGAACATTTTTCAAAAAATCTCTTTTAGAATTCTTTATATATATAAATTTTGAAATATTTTAAGATTTCTCATTTATAATTTTCGAAAAAAGAAATTACACTATTTGAAGAAATTTAAATTTTAAGGCTCCTAAGTAATTATATCTCATAAATAGTCGTGAAAGATATGTAAAAGTGAAATGATGCGGATTGAGTAAACATATTTCACATACCTTTTATCTTTTACGACTAATTATTGACTATTGGGAAGAAAGGAGAGAGGAAATAGAGGAGATAAAGATAACATCGATTTTTATAAGTATTTTAAAGCGATCTTATAATTTCGTTTTATCATAATTGTCTTTATTTATAAATGATATGTAAAATGACATGTAAAAATTAACGCATTATTTTTCATTCATGATATCACAATTCAGTACACCCATGTCGACTACTTAGGAACCTCAAAATATTTTTTTTCAGAAATCTTCTTCAGAAATCTTTTTCAGAAATTTAAAATTTAAAAAATTAAAAAAAAAAATTAATAAATTTAAAGTATGAAAAATTCATAAAAATATAAGATATTATTAAAAATTTTTTACTAGATATAAAAATTTTTTTATCAGCTCTATGCAAATTTCTTGTTTTTTATCAATATAGTTTTTCTTTTTTTAAAAAAAGCTAAAAATGCGTAATTGCAATGTTAATATCTTTGATGAAAATTTCTTTATAATTTTTCATATAATTATTCAAAATTTTTATATAAATTTCAAAATTTTTTCGAATTTTTGTAATAATTTTATAATTATTACAAAAATTTATCATATTATAATATCATAATTTTATAATTAAAAAAAAATTTTTTTAAATTTTTTTATATGAATCGAAATATTTTTCAGAAATAAATGTGTCTTATTTTTAGAATTATTCATATATGTATGTACGTGTGCGTGTATGCATAAGGACATTCCTTGTCAAATCGGACACTTCCTCTGTCCAGAATTCAGTTCAAAAAATTTCTTTCTAAGCTCAAATTGTACATATGTCTACTTTTTTTTAGCTCTGGCCTTTTTGGAAATTCAATACGACGGTTATAATATGATGATTATTGTTCAACGAAACCGATTAAAAATTCTTAAATCATCACTCAAATAGGCTAAAATTCGATTTTCATGAACATCAAGAAGGAAAATGTTAAGTTTTTTTTAAGATTTTTGTAGGTTATTGTCATGTGTCGTGATCCATTGATAATGCTAATTTCATCAATCTTGCCTTTCACTTCATTAGGGCGAGGAGCGCACTAATACTATCAAGTTAAGTATACATAAATCACATTGTTTTCAAAATAATATTTACTGAAATGATTGTCATAATAACTCATACAATTTTCATTTAATCAAATTATACATAAAATTTTAAGATATTCACATTTTTTGTCTCAATCAGTACTTCGTGAATTACAGCCGTCATGTTAGGCTCATCTATTGAATTTCCAAAAAGACCAGAGTGCTAAAGGAAATAGATATATTTACAATTTGAACCCAGAAAGACATTTTTTGGTTGAATTGAATTTTGGACGGAGGATGTGTCCAATTTGAACAGAGAATGCTCCATGTATATATATATATATAGGATGTGTCAAAGTCTAGAAACGGTCGAATATCTCGAAAATAAAGCATTTTTGAAAAATGTTTCAGACAAAAGATGTAGGATTTACAAAGATCGATTCACTGATCATGTCTCCTTGATCTTGAGTGGCGTCGTCAAAGTCAGGTCAATTTTTTAAAATAAAATCCGCTATTTTTTATTACATATTCTTGTAGCTTACTTCGAAAGCTTTTCAAAATATTAATAAAATAATTTTTCATTAAGTATTTTTCGAATTATGAGGCTCCAAAGTTACAATATACCATTGGCATTGGCATTACTCAAGATGCGAAAAACCTCTTGAATATTGATCATGATCTTAATAACATTTGTTAAGATCGAAGCTATTAAAAATTGTTCTTCTTTCATTTTTATGTAAAAGTGAATTTTACTGGAAAAATGAAAATAAGAGGAACAATCTCCAATGCTCTTGATTTTGACAAATGTTATCTAAATCATGATTCTGAACAATATTCAAGAGGTTTTTAGCCATTGGTCAGACACCTTGGGTAATGTTAATGATGGCGGTACTATAACTTTCAATCCTCATAACACAAAAAGCATTTAAAAAAAAATATTTTATTATAAAATTTTGAAAAGCTCTCGAGGTAAGCTACAAGAATATGTAACGAAAAATAGGGGATTCCATTAAAAAAAATCGACGTGACTTTAACCTTGGCAACGTCATCTCAAGGGGATACATGATCAGAATCTTTAGATCTAGATCTTTTTAAACCCTACAACTTTTATTGGAAATATTTTTCTCAAAAATGCTTTGCTTTCAAGATATTTGACCGTATCCAGACTTTTGACACACCTTGTATATATACCTTGTTGGAAAAATTTTGCTAAAATTATTCCACGTTTTTGGATCACTTTTCGGCGAAGTTTCAGAAAAATTTCAGTTTAATTTCAACGATTTTTAGTTGGAAAATTTTTAGCAAAATTTCAACAAAATTTCGGAGAAATTTTAGTTCAGTTTCACGATTTTTCAATATATTTGCTGAAATATTCAATGAAATTTCAACAAATTTTCAGTAATTTCGCTGAAATGTTTCAAAACGTGAAACAATTTCAGCGAAATTTTTTTATCAGGGTGTGTATACATATAGGGTATTTGATAAGTAACGATAAATCTTTTGCACGGAGATAGAATGGACTAAACTGAAAAGAAAAGTCCTCTAACATTTTCGCAATAGTTAATAAAATATTAATTGTTAAAAATTGTGGAAAATCTTCAATAATTTTTTACTCAAATATTATCAATTTTACAGAAAAACTGTAAGAGATAAAAATTGTTTATTTTTTTCTCATAAAATTTTGAGAATTTTTTTAGAATTTTTTAATGTCTTTCAGAACAATAATATTGATAAAAATAAAACGTGTATTTTTTCATGTTGATAAAAATAAGGAAATGCAGTACTAAAAAGTTGATAAAAAATTCTGGAAAAATTCTATGAAAAAAAAAATAAACAATTTTCGTTTCTTGCTGTTTTTTTATAATGTTTAATATTTAAGTAAAAAAATTATTGAAGACTAATTTTCGACAATTTTTAGTAATTAATATCTTGTTTACTATTGAAAATTATAAAATGGCAGAGGATTTTTCTTCTCAGTCTATTTTGTTTCTGTGCGAAAGATTTATCGTTATTTATATATACATTTATATGAATTCTGAAATATTTTAAGATTTTATTATTCTACAATTTCTGAAAAAAATTTATGAAATCTGAAAAAATAATATGTTTTTTTTAAAGAAATCTTTTCATAAATTTAAAATATAACAAACTCTTAAATATATTATAAAATAACATAAGAAAATTTTTTACCACGAATTTAATTATAAAAATTATTGTAAAAGAAAATTATTATTATGATTATAATTGTATTTTTCTGTAAGTTTTCCTGCAAATTTCTCAGGGAATGTTCATCGTTTCTTTGCCGTTTGCCGTCTTACGTGGTGGTTATTGGGCGATCGCCGCAATGATCGGCATCGCACACATCTGCTGCTACACCGGCAAGATCCTAGTCGAGTGCCTCTACGAGCTAGACACAGTGACAGGTCAACGTGTACGTGTACGAGATTCGTATGTAGCCATCGCCAAGGAGTGTTTCGGGCCGACGTGGGGTGCCCGTGCCGTCAATATTGCGCAGATAATTGAGCTGTTGATGACCTGCATTCTGTACGTGGTCGTATGCGGTGATCTGATGATTGGTACTTTCCCCGAGGGCGCCATCGACACCCGCAGCTGGATGATGCTAATCGGCATATTCCTGCTGCCACTTGGCTTCCTCAAGTCCTTGCAGCATGTTTCCGTGTTGAGTTTCTGGTGCACAATGTCTCACCTCTTCATCAACGCGATCATCATCGGTTACTGTATCTTGGAGATTGGTGACTGGGGCTGGTCGAAGGTGAAGTGGACGATTGACATGGAAAATTTCCCGATCTCACTTGGTGTAATCGTCTTCAGCTATACATCGCAGATCTTTTTGCCGACCCTCGAAGGCAATCTCATCGATCGCTCTAAGTTTGACTGGATGCTAAATTGGAGCCACATTGCTGCGGCAGCGTTCAAGTCGCTCTTCGGCTGGATCTGCTTCCTAACATTCCAGAACGATACACAGCAGGTGATCACAAATAACTTGCACTCAGCTGGCTTCAAGGGCCTGGTGAACTTGTGTCTAGTCGTCAAAGCGGTGCTGTCGTATCCGTTGCCATATTACGCGGCTTGCGAGCTCCTCGAGCGCGCCTTCTTCCGCGGTCGACCGAAAACAATCTTCCCAACCATCTGGACAGTGGATCGGGAACTCAAAGTCTGGGGTCTGGCTTGGAAAATCGGCGTTATCGTGTTCACCATTTTAATGGCAATCTTCATACCGCACTTCAGCATATTGATGGGTTTCATCGGTTCTTTTACCGGGACCATGCTTTCGTTTATCTGGCCCTGCTATTTCCATTTGAAGTTGAAGAGAAACTCAATGGAGTGGAGCGCCGTCGCTTACGATTGCTTCGTCATTTTCCTTGGTGTTCTCTTCGGCGTTATTGGTGTCTACGATTCCGGCTCCGCACTGATCAATGCCTTCGAGATTGGCCTGCCCTTCTGAGCGATCTCGCATCAACTAGGTCGTTTCGTTGTTCTTATCTATAACAAAATGGTATTACGGAAACGCTTTCAGATCGCAGAAATATTTGTTTCTCGATTTTAACATTGCTCGGTACATGTGCAATAATTGCTGATGCAAGCAAGAGATCACAGAAAATCTAAAATAAAGGCGATAATTGATAGGAGAATTTTGTGCTTTGAAAAAATTAGAAATTTTTCTGAACTTTCAAATTAATAATCAATAAACTGATTTTTTACAAAATGCTAATATCAAGTTAAGAAAATATATTAGGCCTGTCAGACAGGCCTGTGAGTCGCGAACCAGCCGCGCCGCCGAGCACGTCCTCCTCGATCTGCTGGCTGGATTTCAGGGACAATTGTCAGCCGTCGAAAGTAGAGCCACGATGTAGGCTCTACTTTCCATAGTAAACTATTGGAAACTTCAACTTTTTTTTTTCTTTGCTACATTACGTTATGTAGCAAAGAAGAAAAACTCAAAGTTTCCAATAATACGACGTAGTGTAACAAAGAAGAAAAAAATCGAAGTTTCCTGTGGGGAGTAGAGCCTCCGACATTCCGATGACGACTGACAGTCCCTGAAATCGCCTGGCAGATCGACGAAGGGGGAACCACTTGGCGGCGCAGCAGGCTCGCAAGTTACTGTCTGACAGGCCTGAAACATATTACTGTAAAATTTTTAAATATATGAATGCAATTTTATAAAATTCCTTATAACGAAATGTCTCTAAATTTGAAATATATTTGTGAATCGAGAATCAAGTATTTCCTGCTTAAAAGTGATTAATTTGCGTATAAGAATTTGCGTTTGTGTAATTCGATTTTTTATTACGTATCATTTTAATATTTATTATTTAAAATTGCGTTGTTTGCAGTGATATTTCTTTAAAATAATTTTTATCCGATAATATAATTAAAATGCAAGAGCGTCATCTTCCATTTGTGTAAAAACACACTTTAATAATCTTAAAACGAGTTTTCCAGAACAATAATGTCTTTCAGAACAATAATATTGATAGGAATCTAACGCAAGATTTATGTTTGTATTCGTAATGGCATATTTAGTTCTTTATATTAAATTCATTTAAATTCATTATGAATTAATGATTTCAAGGGCAATGTACAACACATCATGCAATTTTCTCAATTATGATAGCGAGTGATGTTTAGAATAGAAATGTGAAAATCAAAAGACGAAAACGTAACTGTTTTCTAAAGCTACTAATTGTAATATTCTTTCCAGAAGAAAAAAATGGCTGGTTAAAGAGCATTTAAAATTCCGTTGTACATTTCACATGTTGACCAGGATTGCGAATCGCGTTTCTACATATAACATAAAAGATTAATCCCTCTTGCATTCGGAAACCTTTAGGTAAAATAAGAGATTCAAGCGTGCATTGAACGTGACAATAAAATAATGTCTTCCACTATGCTGCAGAGCGCAGCCTAACTAGTAGTTGATTACTGTTACAGTTTTTTGGATTTTATAATTATATCACTGCGAAGTTATATACTAGGGTAGTCATATGAAACATAGTGAATGAAAAAATCGAACATTGAAATCAACTAATATGTTAATTACCATAGTTGGCAAAGTACTTTTTATTATGAAAAAAAACCAGATGATGGTTGCTCTGTTAATCAAATTCTTTACACCGAGATTGAACCCACCGTTGCAAACAGCCTCCTGTATTGATGTGTTCTGAAGGAAATTTCTTGATGGAATTGCCTTTCAAATTTTTCTTCAGTACTCTGATTCTGTAACTCTTAACGATAATTTGGTAACATTATTCGATATCGTTGCACAGCTTTTTTACTATGTATAATATTTATGCAATGACAATATAACGATATCGAATGTTGTTAAAACTGTTGAAAATAACAGATTGGGGTACAGGTCTCTAAAGATATAGAAATTGTATAGCAATTCTAGTGAGAAATATTGGAGCACCCTCTACAGCCTAGACTTGTCACCACGCAATTTCTACATCTTTGAAGATTTAAAGAAGAATCTGAAAGACAGGAAATTTCTATCGGACGCAACAGTGCAGGAGATTGCTTGCGAGTAAATACAATCTCACCTAAAGAGTTTTATAAACAAGATATTCTGTCATTTGATTTTTTAATAATAATAGAACGAGTGTCTTGCCAACTATAGCGATTATTAATATGTTAGTTGATTTTAATGAATTTTTCATCCGTATTTCATTTGACAGCTATAATAGGATGTTTCTGTATAATGCAAAAACTGCAACAGCGGTTTTAGCACATAAAAAGAATTCGAAAATGTCTAATAAATATGTTACGTCCGATTTTAAATGATTTTAGAGTTACTGGATATTGAAGTAAGAAAACATGAATCGTAGTAAATGTTGTTTAATGTTTGTTTTTCTGTTATTTTGAATATTCCTAGATCTTTTTGTGATAGACTTTTCTAATAAAACTTTTACTAGGACATTCCCAAAATGTAAACAAATACACGTTAAGGATGACTTCCTGTGCGAATGTTTCTCATGATCACTATTCTCATTAGATTGGAAGAGGCCAGGACACTCCTATTAAATAGCCAACAAGAAGTCAACTTCACATCATTGGATTTTTTTTTTGGAAACGAATGAAAAATCTAGTCTACAAGAATGAGATTTAGAACAATGCAACTGATATTTAACACTGCCGATATCATCCACGAAACTCCAAATATTTGTCATCAAATCCGAAACAATTTATTAATTCGTACTAGAAACTATATCGAAGAATGGAAGAATTCTTGAATATCTTTTGTAAAGCATTAAATAGAATAACAAACATTAAACAACATTTACCACAATTCATGTCTTCTTACTTCAATATCCCGTAAAGTCAAAACTTTTCGGAATCAGATAGATATTTATTAGACATTTTCAACTCGTTGTGCTAAAATCGCTGTAGCATTGGCACTATACACACACACACACACACACACACACACACACACACACACACACACACACACACACACACACACACACACCCACACACACACACACACACACACC
>Ga0157363_1000732_pt1 | contig 25759 bp, 15 predicted proteins | sample AttsexASBM1_FD_111477 | JGI IMG/M metagenome (GOLD analysis project Ga0157363, IMG submission 111477) | Fungus gardens microbial communities from leaf cutter ant in Ribeirão Preto, State of São Paulo, Brazil - Atta sexdens ASBM1 | ecosystem: Host-associated > Fungi > Mycelium > Unclassified ... | reverse complement strand
GATGGAAAATCGAATATGCTCTTTTGTTATTGCCATCGTGAACACTACTGATTTTTGAGGTTATGTGCATCAAACGTCAAACCATATGGCATTTTAGAAGGCCAAATGTTAACGCTTTAAACCCACAAAAAGGCGGGAAGATATATAAAATTTAAATTGTTATTTCGGTTGTATCAAATCTAAAGCTCAGAACTTTTTTGTACACCTAATATTTAAAAAAATAGGCTCTATTTGGTTTTTACAATCACGATTAAGATAGAATTACCCACACATGTAATATTTCATGTAATATTGCAGTGAGATTATTTGCAATATTACGTAAATACTATTGAGATATTAAAATTGCGATATATTAGAATGTAATATTGCAATAATAATTTTGTTGAGATATTACAACATATGATGATATATCATTCTACAATATTGCTATAATATCGTCCAATTATTGCAGTACGACATATCGCAAAGCAGTATTACCACAAATACGTTCAAATATTGCAATGTGATATATCGCATTGTAATATTACTGCAATATCATTCAATGGTTGCAATGTGTGATATATATATATATATATATATATATCTATATATATAGCACTGTAATATTACAATATCATTCAATTATTACATTGCAATTTATTGCATTGTAATATTACTGCAACAGCGTTGAAATATTACAATGCATTTTATCGCAATGCCCTCTTTCTAAGATATGAATAATATTGTGATTTATTATTGAATAAATATTAAATGTAAATAAATATTAAATGTAAAAAGATTAGGAATATAGATTGAACATAACACAATGGATACAAATAAACGGTTTGTGTCTTATATCTTATTTGTATCTATTACAGTTATATGTAATATCATTTACAATTTTTTTATCTCTCCAATATTCAATATTTTTCTCCTATTCTTAATGGTTTTTTATTATGTCCGAGGCCAAATAATACATCATACAATTGAAATATATACAAGTTGATGTTTCAACATTTGCCGTTCAAAATATAATATAATAGTAAAGTTTAAAAAATAAAATAAAACGTTTATGAATTTTTGTTTTAAATAATAGTCTTTGAAATATAAGAGTTTAAATATGACTATCCCTACAGTACGAAATATTGCAGCAATATTATAAAAATTGCAACAGTATTGCTTGTAATGTTGAATTTTTTATATTTTATTAAATGTATTACAACAGTATTGAAAAATATTTTGTAGAAAATATTGCAATTTACTATTGCAGTATTACAATTCAACAGATTATAGTTAGAGAAATATTGCAAATATGTTGCTATAAAATTATGTAATATTTCAAGAATTATTCCTCTTATTAATTCTAACATATTATTACTTAGAATTATATTCCAAAATACATACGATAAAGTTATGATCAAGATATATTCAGAGACCTAGAAATTACATTCAAAAAGGTTTGGGAATTTCCAGGAGGGAATCTCCTTCGCATACTCCTTATAGAACTTCTGGAAATTTTTCTTTTTACGAGAAGCATATCTCTTTCGTGGGCACTTGTTTATTGAAATATTGCAACAATATATTATATTGCAATATTTTCTACAAAATTAACTTTTATCGTACAAGCTACAATTTGGTGCCTCATCCATAAAAACGTAGGTTATTAGAACCCGTTTTTTATCTATTGAGAATGATTCAAAAAATCTCTAAACATTCACCAACATATTTTCAACTTTCTAGAATAAATATTAGAACTTCATTTTGGAAAATAATCAAATGTAGTATAATTTATAATTACCGTAAGACTCATAAGTTGGGAAAAAGTGGCATTTGATTTAAAAAAATTATAACTTTCCAATATAATAAATGTATATAAAAAAATGACTCCAGGATTTTGTAGTTTAGATATGAAGTTTTGAAAACAAAAATACTAGAATTTCGAATTCTACAAAAAGTTGAATTATTTAAACTTATAAATATGAATAATTTTTAATAAGGGAAAATAGGAAAAATCGATATTAAAATATGTATTTTTTTTTATTTTGCTGTAAAATAGTGTATTTAAAAAAAAATCTAACATATTTAGATAAATATGTAAAGAAAGGCGTGACTAGCCTCTTCAGCTCCATTTTGTCTAAAAAATAAATAATTCTTTTAGAAAAAAAATTTTTTAATGAAAACAAATATTCAGATATTTAATTTAGAATGAAAATAGAATACTTATAATGATTTTGATACAATTTTTATTTTTCACAAAAAGCACCCTATGTCACTAACGTCTCATATCGATTGAACTGCCAGTCACAGGCAGATGACGGTCAAAGTCGCCCTGCCGCGCATAGGTCTCCCCCACCACAAACTTTTTTTTTTAGTGAAATAATAAGCGCCGGATTCATCGAACTTGCGAGAAACTTGCACGAACAGGAATCGCTCAGTCATTAGTAACTCACTTGTAGGATAAGGATTAAAATTACAATATTTTACAATATTGTATCAATTATAATATTTCCAATAAAATATTATAATTTTAATAGTGCAGCAATATCACTGCAATTTTTGTAATATTGTGCTGAAGGGAAGTATGCGGCCCAGTCACAAGAGGCTACTCGTAAAAAGAAAACGCCCAGCAGTCCTAGAAGAAAAAGTACGCAAATAGAATTGGTGTCTCCTGGAGATTCCCCTTTTTTGGGAATGCTTTCAAGGCCTTCGGATTTTTTTTTTATCATAACTTTATCAATCAATACTAGAAAACTGTTGATAAATTTATTGCGAAAAATATTTTCGCAATAACTTCGACTGGGATTTTGAACCCTCTTGTATTCCGTACGATCATCTTAAACCATTAGATCACCAAGGCCTTAGTAATATTGCTTCGCAATAATCAGTACAAAAAGGAAACAACGTCTTTTTTTCAGGTGATGTAATATAAACAATATTAAGAATCTTTATTTTAGACCGCATATGTTAAAAACACAATCAATATTAGAAAAATGCTTATTACGGTTGAAGCTGGATCTAAATTGCTTTAAATAATTCAATCTTAAATTACTAATATACACTATATATGTATTTGCATACATATTATATTTGTTGTTTCTTTTTAGAACTGCGCAACTAGAAAAATGCTTAAAAAAAACTACAATATGATATATATGCACGTACATATATAATGTATTTTTATTCAAGATTGAATTATTTAAAGCAATGAAGATCCAGCTTCAACCGTAATAGTTTTTCTAATATTGATTGTTTCTCACATATGTGGCCTAAAATAAAGATTCTTAATATTGTTTATCATATGCAAAGTGTAATATTACTTTAGAGTGTAATATTAAACAATAATACTTAGCAATTAATAAACTGAATTAATTATTGTAATATATCACAGAAATATTCCTGCGATGAATTTTTTGCGGACATTTATTATTGCAACTATATTTATACTATGTAATATTACTGCAGTACATAGAAATACTATCGCAATATTGCAAAATACATCGCATATGTTGAAATATTGCCTAATATTATATAATAATATTACAAAAATATCACATATTTTGTGAAAATATAATATTTTTGTGATAAATTTGCAGCGGACATTTAATATTGCGTCGGTATTTATACAATAATTATTAACATATTACTATGCAATATTACAGCAAATTTGTAATATTGTTACAATATTACATGCGGTGGATAAAGTGTAAAATTAATATTAAATTTTGCAAAATTTTCTGTGCTAAAATTTTTAACATTATTTTACACGTGGATATTATTAATAAATACATTGTTTTATATTTTTATTGTCTTATGAATACTACAGATTGTATTTGAGATGTTTATATAGAATACGTGGGTTTTTATATACGTTTCTAAAATAAAACTAATAATATAATCTTTTGTATTGAGTGCATAATAGATAAATCGTTTTCTTTTTTTGTCTCATATTTGAATCAACTAAAAAGGAAGGATATGAGGTTGGTACAATCGTGTTTTCAATTACAAGGCGCACGACACTTACATCTAAGCACTGAACACCTCTACAATCAAGCACACTTTGTTGCAGAAAATTCTAACATTATAGAATATTATTCTATATTTCGATTATATTCCTAGATTTGCTCAATACTTGTTACATTAATAATGCTACGAATGTTATCTGATATTTGCCTTCTTAATATACCTTAATTAAATCGTTTAAAAATACAAGCACAATATATAAAATTTTTAAACAATATTGTTTTTAAGAAATCAATATATTATAAACTCAGAAATTTAAAAACGAAATAATTCAAAAGGAGCCAAGCAGGATTGTCGTGCTATAAATTTAACAATAAAATATATTCTTCAAAGTTATAAACGTTTCGACTCACATCGAGTCATCTTCAGTGGGCATACATCAAATAGTAACGGTTATGGTAAATCTCAGATTTTCGTGGCTAATATGAATGAGTTATATATCCATTTTGTTCTCCTCAATTGACTTAACAGTTAATTAATGTCTATTACAAAAATCAATATTGCAATAATGTAAAAGTTCTTAAACCAATAATTTTACAATAATATTAACAATAATCAAATACATACCTGAGAAGAAAACAAGCATACCGCTATCATTGACAAAGAAATAAATCGTAAGTAAACAGTTTGACAGATACATTTCAAATGAAAATGACTGATATGAACCGACAAGGAAAAATCACAAAGGGGGAGGGGGGGTGGATTAGTTTTTGATGGAACAGGAAAAAAATGGATGGAGGACTAGAGTCAGGAAGGGGATAACAAGTCAAAGATCGATAGATATGAATCTGAGAGTAATTCGAATATCACTTTGTTTATTTAAGCCATATTGTTTTTTTTTATGTAGATCTCTGAAATTTTTATATGATGTTTCATTATCCATTATTTTAACTTTTCATTCCAAATAAATTCATTGTTGTACTGTAATCTCCCTCTCTCTCTCTCTCTCTCCCCCTCCCCCCTCTTCCTTGCCCTTCAACTTCTCTCTCTCTCCCCTCCCCCCTCTTCCTTGCCCTTCGACCTCTCTCTCTCTCCCCTCCCCTCCTCTCTCTACGGCTAGAAACAATAGAAGGAAATTCACTTTTTTTATTATGTCTGAAATATGTTCTTTTACTCTAGTACTTAACTGTTCTTTAGTTTGGCCAATATAAGATGTAATCAAGTTATTTTATAAATCAGTCGTGATCTTTGAATGTAATCATCTTTTCCTCTTTTTATAAATCTTTTTAAGGTATTCGGAATGGAATGTGCTATTTTTTTAGTTTTTCGTGCTATCGATACAAAGCTTTCAGAGATGGTCTTAACATAAGATACTGTAAAAAATTTATTTTTAAATTCGAAATGAAATGTTCGTGTAAATTAGATTTATGGATAAATATTTTAGTCTGGATATTAGAAAAAATGAAAGAAGAGGGTAACTATTTTATACCAACAAAATTTTAATAGCTTCTATATTTTTTTTATGATAGTATGGATGGGATAATAAAAATATTCAGTCATCCCAAAACTCTGATATCTCTTTTATGCGATATTGAATGGTTCGGAATGTATTGATATTATTTTTGTTTCTTTAGGGTGGTTCAGAGGGTCAATCATCAATGGATCCTCAACTGGAGCGTCAAGTGGAAACTATTAGAAACTTAGTAGATTCTTATATGAAGATTGTCACGAAAACTACTCGCGATCTGGTTCCAAAGACAATTATGCATCTTATTATTAATAACGCTAAGGATTTCATCAATGGGGAACTGTTGGCACATCTTTATGCAAGTGGCGATCAGGTAAAACATTATGTTAATATAATATGCATTGTGTTTATATGATAGTCATTGCAAAATCCATTTTTCCTTAAAGATTTTATATAATATTAAAGTTAAATACAATGATTTCAATAAATCGATTAATAAAAACTCCTTAATAATAAAATCATAGAAATATACAAAAAACAATGAGCAAACAATTAGGAGTCAGTGTTGGAAGTCAATTGCGCAAAAAAAAAACTATAGATAACGAAAATTTTATATGTTTCGAGTCATCTGCAGTAATAAATAATAATACAACAATAAATAATAATAAATTAAACCACAATATCGTGGAAACGCATTCCCGTTACGTGATTATGACTGCAATGTGGTGAGGAGTTTCACTATCAACATCTTGAATGTTGTACCAAACAGTTGCATAGTTGAATGGAAGTATGATTAATCTTCTCAAGCTAAAGAATTATAAAGATTTTAACGTTGCAACATATTACAATGGATAGAGAATTTTGAAAAAATCATAATAGTGCTCACCACATAGTCGCCATAAGCCATACATCTGTTGATATTGAAAAGAGGGGCATTTTAAGTTTAATTGACAGGACTTCTCTTTCACATCTAGAATTCCACCAAAAGAATTTGGAATTCATAATTAATATTTTATTGGAGAATGATTATCTTTTGGATTTTTAGAAGACTTAGAATAAGAGGATAAAAAAATTATAATAATTAAAAAATCGAACAATGTAATAATTAACATAAGAACATTCAAAAAGAAAAAATTAAATGGTTCACTATTCCATTTATTAATGGTCTCCAATATCTCCAATAAATTCAATAAATTTATATATGTCAAAAAGTTTCATACTATAGTATTAATACGTTGAATAAGTTCATCAAAGTACATAAAGATCCTCTTCCAAAAGGAATGTAGTATAGAAGATCAATTGCGATCTTATGTTGGTCATACAGGTAGAAAGTTAATGATAAAACTATCGAAATACCGAAACCATATTCGCAGAAAGACATCGTCTCATTCGATCATTACCGATTATAGGATGCATTGCAATTGATGAATGACTTTGATTATAATGCAGCTTATGATTGGTAAAACCGATATGGAAAAGAATTCTAGATGAAGAGAGATCTTACTATAAGCGATTAATGTTTGAAATTATGTATGTAAATCTACAATCTAAAGTTTTAACATGCAAATAATATATAAAACAAACTCAGCGGCTTTAAACAACACGTACATAGAGATTCTCCATAAACTATAATATTAATATTGTTTATTCAAATTGATTGATGTGTACTTTCTTTGTTCTAACATGCGCGACAGTTATTATTACTGGGCATATTACAAATCAACATGATTGCTCTTTTGTTCTTTTATTCTTTAATTTTAATTTAATTTTAATTTGTGACGACTTTTGATTGATTCGCATTAAATTTTGATGATATATTTTAATGATGGTTACAGCAGCTATGTGGTGAGCAATATTATGATTTTTTAAAAATTCTCCATCCATTATAATATGTTGCCACGTTAAAATCTTTATAATTCTTTAGCTTGAGACTGACTATCATATTTCCACTCAGATATGCAACTGTACTACAACTTTGTACAACATTCAAGATATTAACAATGGAACTCCTTACCACATTGCAGTCATAATCATAAATGCGTTTCTACGATATTGTGATTTAATTTATTATTTATTATTATTTATTGTGCTGAAGATGGCTTAAAACGGTGCCGAAACGTACAAAATTTTCATTATCTCTATAATTTTTTGCGCAATTGATTTCCAGCGCTGACTCTCATTGTTTTTGATACATTTTTATGATTTTATTATTAAAAATTATATAAACTAATTTTTCCCATTGTTTTTTAGTCAACCAATGATGAACTAAATAATCTGACAATAATCCTATAAATGCACCTTGCCTTTCCTTTATCCTTTTTTTTTTCGAGCATTTGGATCAAGAAAAATATGTTTATTATTTTTTAAATATAATAAATTTAATTTAATTTTTGACTATATTAAAATTTTGAATATTCTTGCCAAGATTGGGAAAATTACTTTGTAAAAACAACTACCATTATAAGATATCAACTCTAAAAAATAACAGGTTACAGTTTAAAAATAATTTTTTATTATTTTTTAATTTTTTTTGTTGTGATTACAGAACAATATAGATAATATTTTAATATTGTTAGAACTAGAGAAAAAAATTTACGTTTTTACATATTTTACGTTTATATAATTTTTACGTTTATACAATTTTATTTAAGAAATAGAATTGTTAAGTCAGAAACGCATAGAAAAATGTAAGGCAATAAGATGTAAGCAGTAAGCGAATCGGACAAATTATGGTAAAAAATATAAGAAAAAATGTAACGGTAATTTTATGTTTTCTACTATTGTCGCTTCGTTATTAGTTACCTTACGATATTCGTACAGATAATTTATTTTTATGGATCGTCTACAATGAGAGTAATAAATAAGCTGTAAAAAATTGATCAATCATAATCGATTATTCTCTTCATCAATTTCTCACGATTTATAACCTACTATCAGTACTTTTATTGTAAATGGCTCTTCAGAGATAAGGATTAGATATCAGTAGATATCAATAATAAGCAAGCTTAATTGTTAAATTATTAACGTAATATTCTTATAGATAATTAATAGGTTATAAGAAATAAAGGATTTGCAGGGAATATTAACAATAAGCAAAATTAAATTACTACTTGTCTTCTAAACGTTGCCTTTATTTTCTACGCAACCAGTAGCGGCAGTAATATAACTATTCAGATTTTAATCAATTAAATTGACATATTACTTTAAAATATGCAAAGTAGCTGTAAAAGTAATTTAAATTAATTAATAAAATAATTCAAATTAGTTACTAAAAGAAATGTAACTAAGTTATAATTGGAAAAAAATAGAACAAAGTTAAGTTAAAGTTACTGAAAAAAAAGTAACTTTAATTTACAAATAATTAGTTGCTTCTCAACTCTGGTTCTGGCATTTATGTATCTGATTTCTTTCTACGTCTTTATATTTTTATATTTTTATATCTGAAAAAAATTTATAATGTGTATATATAATTATAGGCTTCAATGATGGAAGAATCTCCTGAAGAAGCGCAGAAACGAGAGGAAATGTTACGCATGTATCATGCATGCAAAGAGGCGCTTCGTATCATTGGAGATGTCTCTATGGCCACAGTTTCAACTCCAGTACCACCACCCGTGAAGAACGATTGGCTGATATCCGGCGACAACCCAAGGTAATCTTTATGTTATTCCTAAAATGATCTATCGCGCATTTTACTAATTTATCATCCTTACATTTTGTACCGTCTGCTTTGCCATTTGAACACCGTTGAAACAGTCTTGGGTAAGATTTTTTACATATGGCGTATTTATCTTTATTTTTTTAGTCTAATGAACTGTATTATCGATAAGAAAAATGCGGTCATTTTGTTGTACAAAACATCATGTTCATATTATGCATGCTTTTCTCATTAATAAATTTTTCTGAGCAGTAATATTTTTATAAAAATTTTTATTAAGCTAGAATTTGAATTTAATCATTTATCAATATCTTAATTTAATCAATCAATATTTCATATCTTCAATCTCAACTATTTTATTGTTTATATCTTTGAATAATAATATTAAAAAATTATATAGACTATGTTATACATTCGAAGATTTTATGCATTACTTCTTTGTATATATATTAGTTGCATTCTTCTTTTTGTTTTGGATGAACATGTTTGACGCGCTCAAATGATACAGAAGTTGATTAAAACCGATTGTAAATATATTTTATATTTTAGATTATCGCCACCATCTCCTGGTGGTCCAAGACGTGGAGTGACACAGCCACCACCTATTTCTAGCTCTCGAGCACCACCACCAGTACCTGGAAGCGGCCGGCCAGCACCAGCCATTCCTAATAGACCTGGTCCAGGTGGACCACCACCAACGCGAGCTAATCCTGGCCTACCTCCACCTATGATACCATCGTGAGTATAATATAATTTTTGAATACATACACTTAAAAAAACTCTACGAAAATTCTAATTAATTGTATCAGAAAAAACTTCTCAAATCGTATATCGCAATTTTAACATTCTATTGATCACAATTTTTTCTAAGCTACAAATTTTATGCTGCACAATAACGCTCCTTGTTGATTATGTGTTCGAAATATAATGATGCAATAACGATGTAAAAGCGATATATAATCGAAAACGTAAAATTTGCAGCTTTCTTTGAGAATCTTGCATATATTAAACAGTAGCTTTTGTGCTGGGGCTTTTGGGTGCTAACTTCCCTTTCTATTGCAGGCGCCGACAATAAGTCTTCGCACTAACTCGCCTATTCGCTACTAATCAATACCGTATCCGTTGCATTATAGACAGTGTATTTTACACAAAACACAATATTTCTCTCTTTCCTAATGTTATCGTTATTGTCTATATATACTATGAGAAATTACATGATCAATGTTAATTAAGTAGGAGTGTGAAAATGACACGAAAATTATTCTAATTATATAAGTCCTGCACTTTTTTGTGTTTCCGGAATCTGATTGAGCTTCCCAATGTCGAGCAATTTCTCTAGTATATTTCCTGTGTAACACAACAACGACGTATTTTTAAGTGATTAAGATATGAGAAAGGATAAGAGTAATTATATTTTTCCTCTATGATATTATTTCTGTTTATTTAATATTTATATTGCGTGAATGTTTATAATAATTTTTAGCTTAATATATTTATATTACATATCGTATATATATTTTTTTTATATATGTATAGTATTATTTCTGGCACAGAGATTAATACAACCCTAATTGTAGTTGTAGATTTAACACCACTAATAGTAAAATCTATAACACTAAATATTTTCAAAGATACAATATCTTCTTGTTCTTAATATAAAATAAAAATATATACATAGTCGAGTCATACACGTTCAATTGTAAATTATCTTTATGAAAATGTATATCATATATGTATATACCGTTGAAAATATTATCAAATAAAGGACTTTATGTTCTTATGACAGATAGATAATTTATTTACTTACTAACAGCATGACATTTTGGCAAAATGCGACTAAATTTAAAAAATGACTTCGAAAAAAAAATCTATTAATTTTCTATCAATCATATTTATCATCGATACATTTGTGTAAAATCTAAGATATATACATACGCCTTTTAATGTAATTTCAAAACTTTTTAAGCATAAGCACTTCTACTTTATATGTCTACATATCTTTTATCCAAAATATTTTATATGAAGACTAATAATCCGAAACTTGTCAATTACTAATTGTGGACAAATATGTCGGTGCCTGCATTACAATTTATCAAAAGTAACAAAATAGCATATATTATAATTATTATGTATTTATAAATGAAAGAATTTAATCTAACAGCTTAAAAGTTGCCTTTGAATATTGAACAAACATCATATCGTTATTATAAAACATTTTTGTAACTGCTGTTATAAATAGAGCCTAGATTAAAGTTTTGAGATTGTATCAACCGTAGCTAGCTTTCCTCACTTCATTTTCCCATCGCTGTGGCATCGTCGTACTGTCATTTCCCACATTGTGCGCAAATGGAAATGAGGAAAATCATGAGGAATATGTAAAATGATGAGGAATACGGTCAACTCAAATCGGTACATCGATTGGTGGCTAATCCGGGCTCTAGTTATAAAGCTACATATCGTAATGTTACTTTATCTCGGCTACACATTTAAAAAGGCATTATGCACGTTTTTATACACAAGACACGCATCATAAGTTAACATTTAGCAACGTTAAACATATGATGTATGTCCCTGAAACAAATTGCAAGAGTGAAATCAGTAGTCAAAGTTGGGTCCGTGATGTGTTTAGTCGAGGGGGTGGTCTACAGCAGAGGATAACGCAAGCTGCGACACAGGCTGCGACACAGGCTGCTGTGAACGAGCTGATGGATGCGTTCAAGATCAAGTAAATAGATATTCCCACAGTTTTTCGGATTTTTATCCTTAATAACATAATGTATATGGGTATCCATTTAAGTTGCGCGGAAAGTAGATTGGTAGACTGTTCAGGGTTGAGAATGAACTAATATTCCTTTTGAATAGATCTTTATATAACATAATTTCGTTAAATAATTAATTTATTCCTGTCTCATTTTCTCTGTGGCTTCCTCTTTGCATGGTGTTCTATGAATTTAATTAATGCTTTTGAAATCAAATCTGTACATACATACATACACATATACATGTGTATACATAACATATTTGTATTGCATTATATTTTTATGTTGGACAATCTCATAAAAATATATCATATATATATATATATAAGTACAATGAATATAAATATTAATATGAATATATATGTGTATACACAACATATATATATTTATATACGTAAATATTATATCTATCTTATGCAGTATTATCTTTAATGTTTTAGATTTGATTATGGTGTTCCAAAATCACTTTAAATCAATTCAAATTAAGCAATAAAATTTTAAATTTTAACATTTTAAACTTCAGAACTGGAATCAAAGTATTGACAGTCAGGAAAAATATTATGAATTGAAATAAATATATATATGCATATATGTGTAAAAAAAAAGAACAAAGTAGATTTTAGCATAGAATTAATCCGATTTCATTATTATTTTCACGCTGTGCGAAAGTGAAAATTAATAAATAATCTTGTTAACGAAATATGGATTTCTTTCTAAAATGATATTTGTGTCCAGTGAATCCATCCTGGAAAGTCTACCAGAATTTGATAATATGATTGATAGCTTAATTTTGCGCATTAATTATATAAAATATCCAACGTTGAAGAGCGAGTTTGATATAAATATTGTGGCATTATCATGTTGACTGCATCTGATACTATATATTTGTTTGAATTATAATATTGAAGAAAATATTAACTACATCATTGATAGTGATATGATAGATGAAAAAATGTCATGCTGTTGGAAAAGTATGTAACTAAAACTCACGAATGTATATCCAACTTGTTCTGAACAAAATTCTTTAATGACAAAAGCATTATACTACACAGAATCATCATAAAATTTCTCTATTTCTCTTTACTTCCTATAACATTTGTCACTTTTTTCTCTTGTAATTATTTAAAAAATATATATATGCCATATATGTATACTATATAAGAAAATGAAAGATACTTCATAATATTTACGAGATATAAACAAAAAAAAATGGGCTCAGACATAGGATGTGATATAGCGTAGAATGCTTCAAGGATTTTGTATGAAAATCCGAAGTCATGAAATCCTCTTTCTCTTCTCTTTCTATCCCATCCCTTCTCTCCTGTTCTTTTTCTTCTATCTATTCTCTTCTCTCTCCATCCCTCTCTTTCTCTCTCTGAATAGTCTAAATTAACAATATATAGGTACGATGTACCTACTGAGTATAATGATGATCAATACTACGTACAATGTATAACGAGTAACATCATATTCAGCAAGTACATCCAGGAGTGACGTTGATTTTGTATTATTTATAGTTATTTTCTCGAAGAGAGCTTCCTGATTATGCTTGCGGTTTAATATATGTATATATACGATGACTTGTAATTAGATACTCTTGCCTATTTGCAAAGCAACGACGTGCTTCAAGATTATATAGTACACGTTCTTGCATGAAATATTTATGACATTTAGGAAAAGTAGTTTATTAAACAGGCACAAGCTTATTTTATTATATATGTTTTGTATATAAGATTCGTAATATTTTCTGTAAAGCTTGTGTACTACTATATACTGGGCGACTTATGCTTTCATTTCAAATAAACGTTTACGCAGTGATCCGGGAGAAACTCAAAAGAAGGTAATCGAAGTGCAATTAAAAAAAAAGAATATTTTTCGTTACAATAGAATGTTGAATGTCTTCTTAAATAATGAATTTAGAAAAACACCGACAGCTGAAGCTCGTATCTTACGTGTCATTGCGTATTCTCCTGTCATAGTGACATTATGAATTCATTCATGAACAAAAAAAAATCTATAAATTTCGCATATAATCACAAGTATTAACATGTAGGATATTTCTTCATTGAAATTGCCAATATTAATAAGGCCTAATAATATTTCTTAGTACACACATACGTAACCATTTACTTCAACTTATTTTTTCTGATGGTAGCGTAATTCTTTAGCGTTTTTTACTTCGTGTTTCAATTAATTAATTACATTGCTATTAATGTTCTCGAATTTATTAAAATTTGTCGCTCTTTTTGGAGCACGTCGGATTAATTATACATGATTTTGCGTATCATTAAGGCAAAGATATTACAATCATGGTTTAAATATAATAATAAAGTTTCGGAATACTAAAATTGATGTCATATGTTGCATTTGGCGTAGAATGCATCGGAAACATCAACATGAAAGATATTCCGCAGCCACAAAGTGCACTATTATAACGTTATTGTACAGTATATAACTTGTATACAGATGTGCGTGTATATGGTATATATCACGCGTACGCACGCACATTTATCCTTTTGAAGCAATGTTAGAATTGAATAAGCGTCGATATAACAAGAGTAAAATTGCAATTAAATTATTAAAATCACCGTGCTTTATTATATACAAAAGTATATCCATAGATTTGTTTAGTAACGTATTTCACACTCGATCGATAGATTCGTGAAAATTTTTTCTTATAAAATGATCATTTTTGCATTAATGAGCATTATTGACATAACAATGAGGTTATTAAAGGCCTCTTTATAAGGAGTTGTATAGCTTTTTAATCGGGCATATTATACGCTGTGTGCACTTACCGCATCGAATATTGTTAATTGAATATTTAAATGAAAAGTTAAATTAAATATTTAAAGCTCTGTCGATTTAATTGCGTATGAATATTCCACCTCTTCTAATAGTGCACTATTTACCAATTTATTTTAAAAGAAGAAAAAAGGTAGGCTGAAAAATTAAATCAGATAATAAGAGTTATTGAAATCATCTATATATGTATATTAGGATAGAATAAATATGTGTAAGTATTCTGTGTTTTATGGAATAGATCAGAGCGAAAAAATCTCTTGTTTCATATTTCCGCGAAATTACATTATTGTACTTGTAGTAAGTCCCATTATAATATTATAACTTGAACCATTAAATTTATACATATTTAAGAGGATCCTAAAGATGATTAGTCATATTGTAAATAACACACAGATAATTTACATGTTATTGACACATCACTATATCAATATCTCACTCACGTACGCCACACATACACATAAATTTTCATAACAATTGTATTTTAATTAAACGTCTAAATCCAATGTTAAGAATTACACGATGTTTCTTCATGCAAACTACTCTGTGGATTACTATTATATTTCATAAGTATAGATTACACAACTTTTGAAGTAAATGTTGTCACAACTCTGGAATGCCATATTGAGAATTAAGAAATGTGTAAAGATCTCAAAATTTTTTCGTTCTCACCATAAACTCCACCTCACAGACACGTATTAATGCGTATATTTTAATCCTGGAAGGATTTTTAAATCAGTAAGAGAGGAAAAAAAGTAATTATTGATACAAAAGTTATATAGTTTAGTCGGTAATACTTTAGGATCCCCTTAAATGCATTTGGGGATGATTTGATGGAATATCAATCTCAAGTTTTACAACAAAGCATGATATGATAATTTTGTTTAGGTAATTATTAATACTGTAATTATAAATACTTCAACATATGATTAATTAAATATATTTTGCCTTTAAAGGCAATTCGCGTTCTTTTTGCTTTATATCAGTACTAGGATTTACTTGCAGCTGATTTTCAGCTTGGTTTCCTGCCTCTTATTTTACAAACCCGCGCGCAGCCTAATGCTAACTGGCTAATGCTTAGGCTGCACACGGCTTGATGAAGTAAGAAATAAGAATCAAACTAAAAATCGAAATGTGCAAGTAAATCTTAATACTGCTTTATGTTATGATGGTTTAATTATAAAAAAATTAAGACCCAACGTGTGAAATGTAATTAAATTGCGCCGAGCTGATGAATATCAATTTCTATATTATTCATGATTGATGAAAAATGAAAGAATATTAACTACGCACTACACACACACGCACGCACACGCACACATACACACACACGCACACATACACACACACACACACACACACACACACACACAGAGGATATCTCAGAATAACTGTCGTTTCGTATGCTGAAAAAATATTTCGTATGCTAAACTGAGTCGAAAAGTTTTCTATCATTTTGTAATTTTCGTAATTGTTAAATTACTAAAAATCACTGAATATTGAGTTTTAATCATTTTTTATTAGAATATTATAAACTTTACAGAAAAATAACAAGAGGCAAAAATTGTTTATTTTCCTCTCATAGAACTCTAAGAATTTTTACAGAATTTTTTAATATCGTATTTTCTCATGTTGATAAAAATAAGAAAATGCAGTACTAAAAAGTTGATAAAAATTTTTGAAAAAATTCTTAGAGCTCTATGAGAAGAAAATAAACAATTTTTTTCTGTAAAGTTAATAGTACTTACTTGAAAAAATTATTGAAAAATAATATTTGGCGATTTTTGGTTATTAATTAATATCTTGTTAATTATTGCGAAAATTGCAAAATAATACAGGACTTTTCGACCCAGTTTAGTCCGCTCTATCAGCACACGAAATATTTGGCAATCATTCTGGGATACCTTGCATATACACGTAGAGATCGCGATATGCACTTTATTCGATGCGTTATATATGCTTCCATCTAAAGCTTTGTACGTCTATATAGTTATGCTTATTTTATGTATAGCTAACATCAATTAAGTATGTAATTCTATTTTACACCGCGGACTTTAAAAATCTTCGGATCACCGCGCTTATATATAGTATCTATTATAAAGAATTTGAAAGAAGAGAGTGATGCTTCGATGAGCGAATCGTGGATTTGCTATTAGCGTAGTTTTGATTATCTCGAAGGGTTTGGCACACTAGAGAAAGTGATGAAATTTGTCGAGAGAGAGAGAGAGGGACGAGGAAGGGGAGAGAGAGAGAGAGAGAGAGAGAGAGAGAGAGAGAACGGACGATTTAACAAATTCATGAGCTGCAAATAAATATACTTTAAATGTTTTCACTATTATATAATGACAGTAATTTCAAATTACATAAAAGATACGCATATCTTTCCTTTATTTCTTTCTATTGTGCCAAACCCTTGATCGTACATGAGCAAAGTAACCTCCAATCATAAAACGCGGTAGAGAGTCCTTGATATAAGCAAAAACTTTTAGCCGCGATAACGAGCAACTATATGCTATACAGCAAAATCACTATGTACTTCTAACCCCAGATATTGGATGGCAGATATAGTTCTCGGTGATCAACACAAACTATCATATATTATCCTTGTTAATTTTCATATTGTATATTGATTTTTGTAATTATTTACGATTTTGATAATTATTTGGTAATTATTTACATTGAGGGATCCCTCTCTCTCTCCTCCAATGATCTTGACATTATTATCAAAATCATGATTCTAAATGGCCTCCAACAAGCTTTAGTCGCTCGTTACCTATAAAGTTATTAACAGTAAAAGTTACTAATTATTTTCCTACTTTATATGAAAATCAGACTCTAGATAGGGAGAGAGATATAAAGTGAATTAAGGAAATATAACTTTCCACGTGGAACGAGTTCCGTCCCACTTCCCTTCCTGCCAAGGGGTGTTCAACTTTCCATGTGAAGCAAGCTCCTAAATAAAAAGTTATGCGCCTCTTAGCAGGGGGGGACGTGGGATGAAAAACACTTCGCGTGGAAAGTCGTAACATATATTTTAAAACAAAAAATTTGTTTTATATAATAGAAAAGAGATATCATTTTTCAAATTTTTTTTGGTAATAATTTTTTAACGAATAACAAAAAACAGCTAAAACTTGTTGGAGATCACTCCAGATCATGATCTTGACACAACATATGTTAAGGTCAAAGTCATTAAAGGGAGAATCCCTTAATGTAAATAATTACCATGATTTTTATTTCTGAATCGTTAAATTCGACCAAGAAACCATAATTATATTGTGGGAGAAAATTCTACTTGAAATATTATATTAAAATTATTACAATATAATGTTGGAGGGTTACTTGGCTAAAGCGGCTCCTGCACGATTAGCATTATCGATGCAAATGTATTGCGCTATAACATTGATATAGATATATTGAATATAATATCAATATACATTACATACATTATATAAATTATTAATATTATTTTATTATACTATATCAACATATTCTTCGATAACATTGATCGTGTAAGAGTCGCTTAAGTTTTTCTGCGCTACATTTAAAAAAATGCGTTGTAATATCATATGCACGAGAGGAACACACATACTGTTTTACTGCAATATAAATGTATATAGGGAGTAATGTTATAAAATATATCTATACGTATATATGTATACATACGTATATATGTATACATACATGAAAAATAAGATTACGTGAAAAAGAACATTGCTCTCATGAACAGTCGAAGACGCATTTTCGTCCGGATTTATTGCGTAAATCGCAAAATAAATTATTTTTCTCTCTTGATTGAAACATTTAATATGTCCCACGATCATTTATTGCGAGTTATAATGTTGAAATTATCCAAAGATGAGACAAAAACTCATAAATGTATTTCCCCTGTGTACGGGGATGCGTATTCGCGTTCTGTGTATTTTTTCAGTAAATTTTGAAACCTCTCGTTTACAATCCTGTAATATGTTTTCTTTTCGAAAATAGTAGCGATGTGACAATAATTTGAAATGTTTGTATGTGTCAGGAAAATGATGAAAATTGATATTATTTGATTCATTAAGGCGACCTAAAGTCGTCTGTTTCACTAAATGCAATAATTTTTGTGTAACAATTATTTTTCTTTTTCTTTACAGATTTAAAAATTTAATAATTATGCATATTAGAGACGATTTCACAGATTTTAATGATCTTGACATATGTTGTCATAATCTTGAGTCATCTCCGAAATGTTTTAGCCGTCAATCATTATTCATTTCAAAGTTATTAACAAAATTTGAAAAATAATGTTCGATTTATGCTACATATAACATCCCAGCAAATACGGAGTATAGTTACAATAGAATCTAACACGTAATATAACAGAATGTTATATTGTAGTAATATTAATATAATATATTTATTATATATCTACGAAATAATTGTTATATAACTGTTGCATTATTTTGATATGTACTTGTTACAATAAAGTAACGGCAATATAATCTTAATGTAACACAGATGTTATGTCGAAAGTAGATAACTGTTGTATATTACGTAACATTTATAAGATCTATATATTATTGTTATATTCACATTATAAAAGTTGCGCTCAACATTTATTTGTAATTAGGGAATAACAGATTTAATACTTATATCAGAAAATATGCATTCTACACAGAGTACATTTCTGATAAATAGAAATTTCTTATTCCCTGTTCCTATATTTTTCAAGTAAGTAGCGATCAATGTCGACTCTGTCGGATAGAGAACGTTTTTTTGTAACAGCGTAATAATATTAATATTGTTTAACAATTAATATTGTTTAACAATTAATTCATGAATCTGACATTTCTACTGAGAATAATGAGCATTCTACAATAAGTCATTACCTAAGCTTTAAATCATGCTACAAGAAAATTGGTCAATTTCTTACAATTTAAGACTTAAAACTTAGGTCCTAGTAGCTATGGTGGAAGAGATAACATGGTATGTGCAGTTGTCCTTTTCTAAATCTCTGCTCTCTCCGTCTATGGACTGTTCATAAAGAGGAAGAGTTACCAACTGAAACGCTAAACGTGAGGCGCGATATTCATAGGCCGTTTTTATTTTTAAATTTTTAAATAGTGTCTTAAGATGCTAGTACAGTCCTCGGATTGACATCTTAAGACAGTCTTAAATACAAGAATCGAATGAATATGAATATCGACCTATTTCGTGTCGGAATTGGTACTGAATCTTTTCTTATTTAATTAAACACACTTTATGTTTCTTTTTCTATAGAAAGAGGATTTAAAAATTGCATTATAAAGTGTGTTAAACAAGGAAAGATTCAGTACAATTTCACAACGCGAAACAGGCCAGTATTCATAGTCGAGTCTTGCATTTAAGACTGTCTTAAGATGTCGTAAGTCAATCCAAGGATTGTATTAGCATCTTAAGACATTATTTAAGACGGTTTTAAAATAAGAACTATGAATACCACCCCATGTTTTGCGTTTCATAGTTGGTAGCTCTTGCTCCCTCTTGACGACACAGAGCAAAAGTAGGCGTGGTTTGGCAGAACTGCACACACCATGATAATAGCTTATTGCAGAAAGTCCACAAAAGTTATCATATATAAAATGACATAAGTTGCGTAAGTATAACTTAAGGCCATTGGATTATTCAGCATTAAGATATATTGATTTATATAAGATGCTGATCCAGCGATCTTATGCAATGCTTATATACAGCTTATATGTGTGATTATTCTAATAAAGTGTATATAAATAAGATTATACGTAATTATAATATAAAACTTATCAATAGAAGAATATTATCAATTTATTGTATAACAATTATATAACATTGGAATTATTTATAGTCGTATAATAATTCAGCATGTTATGTAATTATTTTATATCTTTTCTGTAACTATGCAACAATTGTATAACGTTTATTACATTGTTATATTTATTGTATATAACTGTAATTTGCAGTGAGGAAATTACAACTAACATGTATGTACTAACATATACATGTAATGTCAACACGTTATACTACCTGTTGCATTCCGTTTCATCATAGCAATATAACAGTTATATAATTGCATTTGCAGGGATTAAGACTCCTGAGTAGTTAGCCATCATTTAATCCACCATTTCGTAACGTTATAAGCGAGAAATGACATGTTGATTTTTTTTTGCATACCATTTGTAAATAAAGAAAATTTGGATGAAATCAGTGTTGCCAACTCGAAATTTTTAAATCCGTCATATGTCTCTTTAAATATACCCAGAAATAAACTAAAAATAATAAAGTGTACTATACATACTGTGCATGCATGCGTGCGTGCGTGTTTAAAAAAAGGAATTAAAATAAATATATAATTATATGTTAATTAATTTTACTTTATTTATATTAATGCAATAAAATATATAAGAAAAATAAAATAAAATATATGGCATATTTTTTGTACATTTTAAAAAAATTTCAAAAAAGTTCATTGCCAGTAATAAAAATCTATCAGTACATATAACGTAAACTACAGCATTTTTAGCGCTGGAAGTAAATTTAAAATGCATTCCGATATATACTCCCAGTGCCGAAAATCTATAATGCATATAACGTATACTGTACAGTTTCAGCACTGACAGTGAACGCACTCTTAAAATACAGCCTATAACACATTATCTATTGGCTATTGCGCAAGTTGCATGATTTCATTGTCATTCACATCTTACATTGGTTTATCAAAGATGACAAATTACATATATTAATTAAAATTTAATTTAAAAAATAGGTTTATTTTGAAGAGAAAATCCGCTCCTTCAATTCTCAAATAATTCAGAAAATAAGTTCAGCTAAATGCGATTTTTGCCCGTTAAATGACATTAAAATAAGCTAGAAAATAAACCAAGTTGGCAACACTGAATGAAACGAAATAAGATCGCTTTAAAACATTTATAAAAATGGACAAAGACTTTCCTTATCTCTCCTGATAGTTATAAAGAGAAAAAAACTCGTGAAATGAAAATAGGCGCATGCGCATTGAGTAAAAACTATAGTAAACGCATTTTATGTGCCTTTTACGACTATTTACTGACTGTCATGGGAGATAAGGATAGTCTTCGCCCATTTTTAAGGATATTTTAAAGCGATCTCATCATTTTATTTCAAAATTTTATTTATTCCAAATTTTCTTTATTTACAAATGGCATACACGAAAAACGTGTTGCTTATGACACATTTCTCGCTTATGATGTCACAATTCAATATGGCTGGAGTGAGTACTCAAGGTGCGTTTAGGAAGACGCTATTAGCGATACTTGTGTTATTCTATCCTTGTTTTACGTTTAACGAACAACGAAGGTAGAATAACAGAAGTAGCGCTAATAGTTTCTCCGAACGCATCATCAGGAGCAGAGTTGGATAATCTAGCACGATAGAAAGGCAATATGCGCAATGCTACGCATAATACACATAAAATGCAGAAAATGCATAGAATACGCAGAAAATGTAGAAAACACAGAAAACCTATGAAATGGATTCTGCTGTATAATCTAAAATAACCTATGATAGTTCTACTCGTCGCTCTTGAATGAGACAATGAGTTTTATTAATACATATGTACGTATAGGCCGACATTTATAGTTGTTCCTTATTTGAGGAACAACTTACTATCCTAAATACAGTCTTAAGATGTCATCAGCCAAAGGGTAACATTAGCATCTTAAAATATTACTAAAACAGTCTTAAAATATGAACGATGAAGAACGAGATTCGTAGTTTCACGTATTTCATGATCATAGACAAATGTTTGTACTTTGTCTTACATGTAAAATATAATAATGAGTTATAAAATATAATAGAGAGAACTGTGACTGCGATGAGAACTGTGAGCTGCGATTACATTTATGCTCTAGTTACATACGCATGCGTTTTAGGTACTTTTCGCTGAAATATAAAGGGCACAAAATTTGATTAATGAGTTTACAATATATTAAAAATAATAAAAACTGAAAAGATTAGATGAACCTCTATGGATTTCTTTTTTCTTCCTTTCTTTTCTTTCATTTTTCTTTTTTTTTGTCATTGTTCGTTAATAAAATAAAGCTATACAGAATGTTTGATAATTCTTCCGAAAAGTTAACGAAATATTAATCTCTAAAAATTGCCGAATACGCGCGTTCGCCCAGCCTACTACTATCAAGTGTACGCCCATTGATAGTTCAGCCTGCTGGGAGTGAGATGGCTGGCAAGGCTTGTTAGGCCCATCTCCATTCTCCGCAGTCCACGTGCCGAACTAGTAATATGCGTACATTTGATAGTAGTAGGCCGAATGGATGCGCGTATTCGGTGATCTTTAGAGATTAATTTCTTGTTAACTATTGCGAAAATCGTAAAATGGTAGAGGACTTTCCGTCTCAGTTTAGTTCGCTCTACATGTTCACAAATTCTGTCGGAAGAATTATCGGACACCCTATATATAATCTTAACCGAAGTTTTCTGCATGAAAAGAGTTTTATACAGCAGAAAATCTCACTTAATTCCGTGCAGAATACTCGAGTTTTCTACGCATAAAATGCAAGATATTGTGCGTATCCAATTCTGCTCAGGAGTCTTAAGAATTACAATTATTATTATTATTTATTTTATTTCTTTGCTTAGAAATATTTTATACGGAAAATGTTTTAAATGGCTGATTTCCATACAAAACAAGGTCCATTCCACCTCTCTCCCTGCCTAGAGGCGCATTTCCACGCGAAGCAAAAACTACTTTAGGAAGGAGGGAAGGACAGTCATCATTCCGCGTTATAAAAAGTATATGCATGGAAGCAGTACGTATCGCCTCCCTCCTAAGGAGGAAGAGGGATACTGCCTCCACGCATACATTTTGCAATGCGAAACGAAGTCTACCCCTCCTCCCTGCCAAGAGGCGTCTGACTTTTTACGCGAAGCGACCACTTCACCATCCTCTCCAGAATTCACTTATTTAAATCGTACTTATGAAATTGTAATAATAAGTTACATGAATAAAGAATTCTTAGAATTAGATTCAATAGGTAAAATAAGAGCTAATTAATCTATAGTTCTCTTAGAATTAGATTTTGACATTTGATCGCTATAAAATTGTTATACGATCATTTATGCATATGTGTGCGTGCGATATTGATGTAATATGTAGCAATATATAGTGATGTGTCAATGATATGTAAATCTCTAGACAGCACAAAATACTAAAAGATAATACAAAAATATTTTTCGTTAAGATTGTCTTCGAGAAAACGAAAAGATGACAAAAAGATATCGATTCTTAGATATTCTTTTTGATAAGACGAAAAGATATCTTTTCGTGTTATCAAAAAAACGTAAAGAAAATATCTTTCCATATTTTATATCTTTCATCATTTATCTGCGAGTAGTATGCAATATCGCCACCAAACGGATGCGGTGCAGTTCAATTTCTCATGTTTGAAAATCATATAAATAGAATAAAAGATGCAGCATTGTGAGAAATTTTACCCGTATTCTAATGAACACTAATAAAATATTTTTTGAAAGTGAATCTCCAAAAAGAATTATGATGAAAAATAATGACTCTTGCACACAGGACATGGCATTACGGCAAACATTGCAAAATGGGATGTATATTGGCAGTTTCGTTTAGTTTTTTGTAAAAACTAATTCAGGTATCTGATATATGTTATTAAATGCTGCCAAAGTATAAAAGAAGTCTTAAAGACAACTAATATCCACAGAAGTCCTTCTTTAGATATTATATGGCTAAGGCTATAAAGATTAGCAATATTTGTCGTCTTTTAATCTCATCTTGTCGTTAACTATATTCTTTCAGTAAAAGATATCTTTATATAACAATTTAGTCATTTTTTAGACGATTATGCTCTCTAGGTCGTATATATAAATTCTATTGAGTCAATAAAACAGACGACTTTAGGATCTCCTTAAAGGTCATAATTTGAATAAAGAGTATTTATATTTATAAATATGTTCCAAATTATAATTATTTAGATTTCGAATTATGATTGACATAATCTTTCTAAAAAAAATTGTAAGATTCCTTTACATTACAGGAGACATCTCTTCGATGGCCTTGATCTTGATATATATTATAGAAATGGGAATACTGATCAACTTTTCCTAATAAATTAATCAGTAGCCTTTTGTAATTTTGAGATATATTTACATAAAACTCATTTCCAAAATTTCATTATTTTCTGTCTATCGCACGACTTTCCATGCAAATGATTCTCACCCCAGCTTCTGCCTGCTTAGGGACGCGCGACTTCACGCGAAGCGATTCTCACTCCACCTCCTCCCTGCTTCAGAGGCATCCAAATTTCATTTCCCTTAATAGAAGGGAGTCATTTTGTAAGGCAAAGATCTAAATATCTTAGAAATTATAAGAGACCGCTGATTAATTTGTAAGAAAAAGTTAATCAGTACCATCATCTTTATTACATGTGTCAAGATCATCAAAGAAGTATCCCCTAATATAGGGGTTTATCAACTTTAATGTATTATATTTGGATATTACATATTGAAAAATTTAAGAGAACATCATGTCTCGCATTAAAATTGTTTTCTTTCAAATGAAAATAGATTATTGGTCATTAATTGGGGATTAAAATTGATTATGTGTTGTTTTGGTGCGTGCGTGCGTGCGCCTTTTCGGAAAATCAAAATGACATATTCAAGATGACTACCACAATGAACACAATAAAGTTCGAGCGAAAAAAGATGCTATATCTTCAGAAGAACTACATGACTTGGAAAATTAATGGCAGCAAATTTTTCCATGTATTTTTGCTGCTGAAAACGAATCTGATAATAAAATTTGGCACTTTGGTCATATTTTGACCGCCATTTTGAAAAAACTGCAAAAAAATTCGCTTTTTGCGTATATCTCGGAAAATATTGATTTTAGAAAAAAAAAAATATTCAACAAAAAATAAAGTTCTTGAAATTCTTTACAAAGAAGATTCTATGCATAATTTTCGTAATTTTAACCGTTTACGCGTAATATGACTTTGGATTATGAAACCTTTTCAATTAGGCTATATAAATTATACAGATGCTAATATATATATATATATATATATATATATATATATATATATATATATATATATATATATATTAATATTATAT
>Ga0157363_1000731_pt1 | contig 25783 bp, 17 predicted proteins | sample AttsexASBM1_FD_111477 | JGI IMG/M metagenome (GOLD analysis project Ga0157363, IMG submission 111477) | Fungus gardens microbial communities from leaf cutter ant in Ribeirão Preto, State of São Paulo, Brazil - Atta sexdens ASBM1 | ecosystem: Host-associated > Fungi > Mycelium > Unclassified ... | reverse complement strand
TCCACAACACGTGGTTCGGTAACGAATGGTCGCTCAGTGTCCTATCAGTGCCCTTTGATATTATTATGACAAAAGATAACAGAAGGAGTGTAAATGGTCAGGCTGAAAATGACGTATCGCATAAGAGAGATTACATCGTAATTTTTGTGTATGGAAATTAATCGGTTTCAAAATTGCGTAACGTGGCAAAATAGAATTATAATAACAATTTTTATTAAATTTAATATTAAACAATAGCTTAATTAAATGATGAAACAGTTTTCGCACGTGTCTTTTAACTGCACCAAATTCAGCAGCAAATCTATTTCATTCGTTGTATTCAAGTTCAATTTCCAGTTCAACAAATCTTTTGTACCTCGTGAAATTTATCAAAAGAAGAAATATGCAGTAATTGAGTTAATAGAATGTACGTATAAATGTTCGTTTTATAGGAGAGTTTTTTTTTGCATAAATTTAAATCTACGCAAATGAATGCTGATGTGATAGCAGTTTTTATGAAAATATTTCACCTGACTATTATGCGCGCGATAGCATGGTCAATTGACTAACGAAGATACTTTTTACTTTTTTCTAAATATACATTTACGCGTTGTTTCGTTGCTCTCGTTGCCCATTTACGTTGCGTTATATTGTTGTTGTAATATGCGTATGTACATCGCTAAGTAAACGTTAAGTTAATCAATAAATCGAAGTGATTATATAGGAGAGACGCATGTAATCTTCAACCTTGTCATTTCAAACTGATGGTACGCACGCATATGTATGCATATACACGATCTATATGTAGAAAAAGAAAAAAAGAAGATATTGACCACTTTAATTATCAGAGATTTCAACGATGTGATAATGTATTAAAATAACACGCACCGTCGTATTGTCTGTATATGTTATCTTTCGACTTCTGATTGTTCTACTGCCAAAGTCTCTTATTATACGTCAAGTTACACGGCAATTTGCGACATTCTGCTGTAAGTAATCATCCGCTTCTTAAGATATTTTGTATTCCTTCTCTATTTGATTGAACGCCAGGCGCACTTGGAAATGATTTTGTCGCAATAATTATAATTGTTAAATAAAGCGAGAACGCTTCTTTTCAATTTTAATTAATTCTAATGTCTCCAATTATGCATCATGCGACACGATTTCACTCGTTAATCGTGCATGCGAGCGTGAGCGTATATACATTGTAATTGCTCGATAAACAACATGATTAGTTATGAATCTGTAGGCTCTACCTGCATTATCACAATTTCAGAAGATTGCTTTTTACTGTATCTCACCCTTTGCATTTGTTTGTGCTATTTTATTGGCGACGTGATGCGATATTCTAATCTACAGCTTTTCATTCGACAGAAATACTATGTCCGTTAGAAACAAGAATTGAATGAATCTCGCTACTTCGGATTGCGTGCTAAAAAAATATTGAACGTCGTGATATTACTTCAAACAGCTTGTTTTTTGAATCGTTTAAACAATAAAATATTACGGAAAGACTTCTGAAAAGAATTATCTATTTATTTTCATATAATCCATATTTATGCTACATCAATGTCACAGAAGGTATCGCTTGAATATATATAATATCTATCCTTTTTATGTACAAGTAGAAGTTGATAATGAAATGAATTTTTCGTCAGTCGGTTTCACTAATTCGTATTTTTCGGTGACTCCACCAAGATTGTTTAATTCTCTGACCAAACTCCATATATTGACTTTACTTGAGACTATCAGTTTTCGTTGATCCTTGCCTTGGCTACGTGATTTAAGACCCATTGTTCGCGCAACTCTGAAAGATTGAAATATGTTACCTTCAAGGACATTTCTTACAAATGTTATGTAATTTTTAAGCGACATACTGATGAATCACAATTCTGTCTTCTTTAGGGAAATCCAGAAACACAATGTCTTTTCGCGAATAATTATCCGTTTGTAAGAGATCTTTAAATAATTTTCGACATTTAGTTTTTATTTCTTGTTCCGTATAAGAATTCTTTTTCAGACCAAGACCTTCTCGATTTATTTGCGTCTTAACCCTAAAAATAAAAAAATTAAAATTTATAAGCAAAAGAAATAAAAGAATAAGATTTTTTTTAGAAATAAAGGAACAATGTCGTTTTTCACTAACATGGCAGACATGGGTTCCACAATACCCTGTTCAGATTTTCCAAGACCACCGCCGGTCCAGCCCATCATTTTCATCATATTTTTCCCAATACAATTAGATACTTTCCAATTGTCCTCAGATTGAGATTCCTGAGACTTTAATTCTTCTGTCGTTACAGTTATTTTTGTACCTATGTCTCCTTTAACCTAAATTTTACAATGTATGTACATATAAAAATGTTTTTTAAAAAAGATATGAAAATTGTATTTCTCTCTCATTCTTTTTCTCTCATGCAAAGATGATAAAAAACATTACACATTTTGTTACAATTCATTATAAAATAACATAAATATCAATGCTAAGAGGATTCAAGATGTTCCTATCTCTTTAAATTAAAGACATTTAATTTTCTTTTACCTTAACCGTATAACAGTGTTTTTGTAATTTTTCTAATGCAATAATAGCTGCTTTTTGTCTGGCTACTTTCTTATTGATATCAGTGCTACAACTCAATTTTTGTGAGTCAAAAATAATAGAGCATTCCCTGAAAAGAGTTGATAATGAGAAATCTTCTATGATAATTTTTACAACTGTTAATTTAATTTTTGCAACTGTATCTATAAATACAACTATATTTATGAATTTATATTACATGCATACGCGCAAACATTTACGCGCGTGCGCACATACATATGTGCACATAAATAAATGTGCGCGCGCGCGTATGTGTGTGTATGTGTGTGTGTGTAGAAACAAAATAATGTTCTCTTTAAAATATAATACAAAAATATGCTCACCAGCCTTCTTCTATCTTAGAGTACTTCCAACGCATAGCGATACCAGATACTCCAGCTGACATTTCTAGTATATTTAGTACATTATCGTTAGTACCTGGTTTTTCCCATAGAACAATGTCTTCGTATGGATGATTTTGAGCTTTAACTAAGACATTTTTCTCTGTTTTTATTTTTTTAAACGGTCCTTCTTTGATATCAAGATTTTCACAAGACTGATAATTGTAATTCAGTATACTGGATATAGATTCTTTTTTAATATTAGGAAGCAATTTCATTTCAGTATCAAGCTTTTTATTTTTTTTAGAACGTTTTTTATTTTTTTTACGAGATTGGTCAGTATGATTAGCTGTGTTCGATATAGGATTAGGCATACTCGGTATAGATTCTTCTGTGACAGTGGATGTTTTAGCAGCGCATCCTTCAAATATAATATCAATATAATTATCCAGAGAGATGGCAAATAATACTTTACTTACCATCCCTGTAATTATTACATTTAATAACAGACATATATGGTGTATAATAAAATACGAAAAAAAAGAAAAAAAATTATTAAGTCACAACTCACAATTTTTCTTTATACCTTTCACCTTAGAACTAGCTGCCTCTGATGCTTCCACAAATGTTCTTTGTAACTTTTTCTTTTGCTTTTCTCTATATTCGGCTGCAACATCTTGCGATAATTCTTTGACTAAATCCATTGTTTCTTGTGGATATCTGTAAGGAATTTATACAAACATATGTATAGCTGGAAAAATATGATATATATGAGAATGATTGTAAATGCCAAGTTAATCTTGATCGGCACCACATATATATCACTTCATAAAAAGAGATTAATTAAAGAAAATTAAAAAGATTATAGATTTTAGGACTATATTAAGTCTAAGAACCTGAAGGAAAAGATTAAACAGTTTCATAAGGCCTAGTATCATGGACTAATATTGACAACACCTGACAGAAATCACAGTGATACTTTTCTGATCTAAGTAATATTTATATAGCTATAGTAGCAACAATAGTGAAAGTAGATACGACTATATCAATAGATAGAGCTACATCTGCTTCCATTACTGCAATTACTATGCTTGCTTTTAAATTTATGACACTCCCAAGTTCTATTTCAATGAGTATATACTGACTATACATGAGTTTAACCATAAAAATCAAACTCATAGGATGATTTCCGGCAATATAGATGACACAGTGTATAACACAGTATATAATTCTGTGCTTTCCAATTGTGTTACAAGTCAACATATATGTATACAGTTAAAATACGATGCTGTTCGATTGTGTTGCCGTTTTATATTATTTTATAAATACAAATTTTTACATTACTATTTATTTTTCTAAGAACCGATAAAATTTTGAGATTGTATCCAGATATATTCAGATATAGATATACAAGATCTTTTCTTTATTTTATTCTGGAGGTGAAATAAAAAAAGCTAAGCAATATTTCATCAACAAAATGATACAGTAATACTGCCACACAGCGTATGATTATTCTATTCATGTAAGGAAAAGCATTCTAATATATGTAAAGGCAAGAACAACATGTATCTGTCAGATCATTACCTGCATCCTAACAGTTCGACATTGACGAACACTTGGGCTAAACAAACGAGTATATCTTCGGAGAATTTATGTTTGTGGGTCAGCAGAAATTTACGCCGTAACTCCCAGTGTTCGTCAGACTCGTATTCCACTTTATGTTGTTCCACGTCCCAATCATCGCACATACTCATTCTTGTCTTAAATCCTCACCTTATAAATATCAATAAATGTCTTTGGTAAACAAACACGATTTTAAAGATTAATTCAGTTCAGAGACAGTAATTAATCTCTATCTTACTTTTTCCACCGTAGGTTAGAACATATTTGTTGATATTTTGTGTAACCAAAAATACAGAATAATCTTCTTTTAGATCGGAAACGCACGAGAAACTTGTCCATCAAACACGTGGCGACGCCTAGAACAAACACGATTCGCGTGATAACCAATCATTGTTTTGCTTTTTTGAAAATAGTGGGATATGGCGAAACATGATTGGTTGTCACGCGATCAAGATGCGATATTACTTTTTATGTCAAGTGCGATACGAACTTTATGTAGTTATGATCGTTGCGGATACTATCTAGAAGCCTTTAAGTTGGGACGTCAAACTGTCACGTCGTAACACGAGGATTAGCGAATATCGAGAGCAATTAGAGTTTTCCTGCGATGACAGTTGCCGATTAATAAGTCAAGCGAGAGAAGGGTATAAATATAATTATGTCTAATAATAATATCACTTTACCGAAAGCTCCTAAGGACTTGTGCTTCTCCGAACTCGATTTCGTACAGGTTCGTACGAAATCTCTTATTGCCACGTTTACGTTTATTTACGAAATATAAATTTAATATTCTCTCCCGTTATATTTGACGTAGGAAAATTTCGATGTCGACACATTTCTGCAAGATCACAGGAAGAATGGCAAACTGGAGACAATGCGGGATGATCTTGGCATGTATTTGAAATTATTAAGATCGGCAATGATTGACCTAATTAACAGGGATTATACGGATTTCGTGAATCTGTCTAGCAATTTAATCGGGCTAGATAACGCCATCAATGATTTACAAACACCGCTTGGACAGCTGAAGGAAGAAGTTATGGTAAAAATGAAAAAGTACAATTACAATAAAGAGATTCTGTCCGATATTGTTAAAGTTTTAATCATTTTAGAATTAAATTGACATCAGAAATCTCTATTTTACATAGTTGTGTTATCTATTTGGATTCTAGTGACAGAATTTTGTTTTGACAGCAAGTGCGACAAACTCTGGATGATGAAATAACAGCTATTTCTGGCAATTTAAATGATAATCTGAAGATAAGAGAACGCAAGCAAAGTTTGCATAGTTTACAACATGTGTACAAGTCACTGAGGAAGCTTTCTTCCATATTATGCATGAAAACATTTATGGAAAATCCCACAAAAATTGATGTTCTGGAGCAGGCTGCAATTGAATTGAATCAATTAAAATTCCATATGTCCAGGTGTAAATCGGATATTTCAGTTGATCAAGAAAAGGTAGAATTTTTAGAAACAAAATGATACTGTGTTTATAGCCAAATAAAAAAAATAATAGTCAACTAATAAACTAAAACGATTATTTCTCAACAGGAAACCATAGAATTGGAAAATTTATATGTAACATGTCTGAATGAATTATTCTTGGCATGTATACATGAGAAAAATTCCAGTTTGACAATTCGTTGCCTTAGAATTTATCTTACGCTTGACAAAATAACAAATGCAGAAGAATTAGTTAGACACGAGCTTGTAAGGCCATTAATTTATAATGTAGTTAACGAAGATAATCTTCAAACTGATCCACTTGGCCTGCAAAGCATTTATCATAGGTTACTGAACATTCTAAATGTAGAGTTGAAACAGTTGTTAGATATCACATTACATCCTGAGAGGTATTTACAAGTTACATTTGGTAGTTATACATATAATTTACACATTTATAAATTTTTTCCAATTTTTTCATTTACTCCAATTATTATATTGATAATAAGAACAATAAGAATATTATATTGATGTTGCAGAATGTCTGTGAAAGGATTTAATTTTTTGGTGAATAGTTTTTGGGTTGAGATCGAAGAAAAAATTGAGCAATATATAAAATCCATTTTTGCTCCGGGAGATCCGGTACTATTTCATAAAGTAAGTGAAGTATTAAAAAATGTGCAATCAATACCCAGATAGAAATATATAATTATCACATTTTCAGAGGTATACAGCTACGTTAGAGTTTTTAACAAAGTTAGAAATAGAATGTATTACGCCCGAAATTTTGGCAGCACTGAGAAATCATCCACAATACAAGAATTTTCTCAAGAAATGGAATTTGCCAGTGTACTTTCAAATTCGATTTCAAGAGATAGCCGGCACCGTAGAGGCAGTGTTAGCTGAGCCAATATCGCCAGATTCAGTTAAAGCTAATTTAATATCTCTAACGCAAAAAGAGTTCTCGCTTCATGCAACCGATGTGGTCTGGGATAATTTGCTTAGGATTTGGACTGATGACATCTATTTATATCAACTATTTCACAGGTAAAAGCAACCACTTTATAATTCTCTTCTCATTTTCATTTCAATCTTAATCTCCTCGTGATTAAAACTAATGATTAATACTATTATCAGATTCTGGAAACTCAGTCTTCAAATAAGCTCGAGATATCAAACTTGGTGTCAGAGTGCAATAAAACAAGTACGTTTTCACATTCAACTTATATATGTGTGCATGCGTGCGCGTATGTGTATATACATAAATTAGATTAAATCTATGTATATATAGAAAATATAACAATTTTTATATTTAAAGATATGGCCAGTGGTAAACAAAACTAATAATTCAAATGATTCGGAACGCTCTACGAGAGTGAACTTTCTAGTGTATTTGTATATTGATATAGAAAAATTGATAAATGCTTTACCATCTTTCTTACAAATGGTACAGTCAAAAATTAAAGATGAGACTGTTACAATATCGAAATTACTAGAAGGTAATATATATGAAGAACTATAAATATATAATTATTTTAAAGAATTAAGATTTAATTTATTAATTCTTGTATTTTAGACTCTCTAGGTGAAACATCGAACAGTCTAGCCAATCTTTTGCCTTTAGTTACGAAAGAAATCGTGAATGAGCTCTCAGAGCAATGTGTAACATACTTGAAACAAGTTAGCGACATTCCTCGATTGTTTAGAAGAACAAAGCGAGATGTGCCGACTAAACCTTGCCCTTATGTAAAGAGCGCAATGATTCCTCTTACAAATTTTTATACAGAGTATAACAAGATCATTCCCGAAAATATTATTCTTTGGTTAGAACTAACTTTATCCTCGTTAACAGAAAGGTAAATTAATATTTTCTTTTTATTTATTCTTTATTATTTCTTCAATAATATTGTTATATAAAAATCTGAAAATTACAAATTTCAAAATTACTTCAAATTAATATGGATACAGTAAGAATATTGGAATTTATTTTAGTTATTTACTATTCGTTACGGATGTGTTAACGTTTGTACAAAAAACTGAGGAGAGTTTGAGGAGATTGAAAAAGATTCGTGACAAATCCACTGAAATTCTTCCTTCGGAACCACAGGGAACCAGCGATGACGAAAAAATACGTATTCAACTTAAAGTAGATGTGAATAGTTACACAAATATGGTAAGAAAATATTATGCATTTCAAAAATATATTTTCTAATTATTTAAATCTTTTAGGTCAAAGATCTTAATATTTCAACTGATAACATACATCATCTGCAGGAATTGATAGATGCTGTAGAAGCGGCTGTTAAAAAATGAAATTTACCAGCAATAATTGTTTATTAAATTATATAAAATGTACAGTTCAAGAATAACTTAAATACGTCGTCAATTAGTAAGTTATTAGTCATTGTAAAAGTTTTGAAAGTAAGAAACATCTCTAATTCGAATTGTTGCAATCAAATTGGTACATCAACCAAATTATTATTTATAATCATATATAATAATTTTATTTTGATGTACATATACTTTATACGACATAATAATGTACATAAAACATTTTTGCACAAAATTTACACTGTCTATTATTTCGATGTTGTTTATATTTTATTTTCTTAATCATAATTATAACTTTGAAATCATTCATGAATTGACGAAAAAAAAAGAGGTATTAATTCGAACAACTTTACATTTGTTACGCGTTGATATATTTGTCTTATAAAATTTAAAGGCTTCTCTATTTCCCCAATACACAAAATATAAGAATAATCTTATAATAAATTTTAGATTTCCCACGAGTCGTTTTGCGGCAATTCGATCGTATAACCCACATCCTGGTGAGGATAAGCGGGATCCCACCAATTCAAAATACTATATCCGATAACATTACGAAGTATTATTTGATTTGTTAACGTACTAGGAACATCGGACGTTCCGAATCCAAGTTGAAGTCGGTATTCTCTGAAGCCGGGCATTAAGTTTATAGATACTGTTTGCAGGACCAATCCGATCACCGGTGGTAACATACTATACTTTAAGCAACTCACCTACACATAAATTATTAAATATATTAAAATATATTATACACACGCACGCACGCACGCACACACACAAAAATAAAATGAATGTAATGTATGAATTGAATTTCTTTGAGAAACTATGAACAAGTTCTACATTACAAACCCTAAGCACTTTGCAACCGTCTTCGGGATTAACAGCTACATCTTCCAATGTTTCGAGAAATTCCGTTTTTTTAACATCACACTGTTTATTTTGCTTCAACAGGCTGTTACGTATTTTGGAAACTTCCTTCAACTTAAAATAGAAATACCACCGTACTTTCCCTTCCTAGAACACACCACAATGTCGTTATATATTATCACGTAACGTGAAATAAAAAACGACAAATTCAATACAATTACATAATTACTGTTAAAGATATACGAAAGAACAGCTACACATTTACTTGAGCTTAGAGCTTAAATGTGGACAAAGAGTTATTCGCAATTTACTTTATGCCACATGAGAATGCATTTTCTTTTCACAAGAGAATGCGGTTCCTCCTGTCGTAAGTAAGACATATCATCTCCTTCTCCTTCCGATGTTCTAAAATAATTGTAATGTAATGCCCTGATAACGCAAGCTCTTAGTCCATATAACCTCTGACATTGTGGTTGCAAGCGCTCTGGTAAAGATGGTACGAATTTGTAATATCTAAAATTACAATCTGATTTTACAAATAATTCTATAATCACGCAACTGCATCATATTTATCATATTAACAGATATGTTACATTTCAGCGCTATTAATCCATTAAAAAAATATCAATATAATTTGGAAAGAATTTTTATCTTTAAAGATAAATTTATAGATTTTAAATTATATACCATTATCAATATAATAAAGTACTTACGACTTGTATAAATGAAACCAAAATTTTCCAGTAGTAGTTACGTAATAAGAACTTTTGCAAATCCTTGCAAATTTTCCTACTACTTCAGGTTGTATGTATTCTGAGATAATAAACCATATATCTGATGGATAATCAATTCCTAGTCAACAAACATAATAAATTTTTGTAATATTTCTTCATATATGATACTTTATATGTTTATGATTTTTATCATTGTAAATATTTGTTTAATTAAAATATATTTCCATTTACCTTCATCTTCATCATTATTATTTTGACATTTCAATCTTCTTCTATTCCTCCTTCCTTTCGTATCTTTTAATAAGTTCTCTTCATCCGTGTCACCCCATACTAATTCCTCTTCTTGTTTTGTTACTTTCTGTTTCACTGAATAACATTTAAATAACAGAATTAAAATCTTGTGCAATACCAATTGTAATATCAGAAAAATAGAAATACGCAAATATTGAGGATTACTTTAAACAACAAATTATCATATTTACACTTTAACAATAAAAAATTTTAAAAAGTATTATAATTTATTTTCTAACCTTCATTAGAGACATTTCTAACCGATTTCTTAAACTTTGTAGGTATCCGTAAAGCATTAGCGGAGTCATCAATGGTCATATCTGCTGTAAAATAAAAAAGTGTGTCAAATGAGTCTAATTTTATCAAAATTGGGGTTAAATTGAGTATTTACCATATCAAAATAATAATTATTTACAAGATAGAAATATTTTTTAATTTATAAAAAAATCCACTATTTTAAACATATTATATTAATTCAGTTCTCTTGTTATTTTACATTTATTAAAAAAGGAATTAACATTTATATATAACTTACGTTATTTCAAATTAAAAAATTTAAGCTCAAATAGAGACTATATTTATATTTATGTAACTTTTCATAGATATATATTGACAGAACCTTTATTCTTCTTTACTTTAGATAAATTTCGCACAATGCAGCGACAAATAAATTTACAATACGAATAAGTGGTAGTACATATTTATATATAAGTACAAATATATATATATGTATATATATATATATATATATATATGAACTACGTGAGCACTTAACCTCCTACAAGATTATCAGTCTCTCTCCGTTCTTTCGTCGGTCTTCGATTCGTTTTCTTCCGCAGAGCAGACATCGTGCGTAGATACGTTTTAACGTGGTGTGATTAAAGCGTGCTAATTAATCAGGTACACATTGCGAGGAAATGAGGGATCTATATACAAATATATACACTAATAACGTCACTATACGCAATAGGCTACCGCGCTCATCACGCGACACTGTCCACTGATCGCACGATCTCATTCTCGCATCGCGCATCTCCTCGCTCGCTCGCTCGCACGCTCCACGATTCTCATAATCGCCGTCGATGAATGTTATCGAAATCGAAATGTAAAAACATCACGACGAAACATCATATCACGACTGTATATTCAAGAGAAGTATATCATGGCGACGTAGGTTGCTAATCTCTTATATTGTGTCACATATGCATATATCTATATATCACTATATACATATATACATATATCATGCAATACATTTATATGTATATACATTCTTGATCACTGAGTGTAAAACATTCTTAATTTATCGCATTTTCTTGGAAAAGGTACTATAATAAAAGACAAACGAACAATATAAAAATTATAAAAATAAATATTCTTTTTCAATAAAACTTTTTAAATTTATTTTTCATTAGATATAGAACGTTTACGTCAATTTGTGGAGGTTTCATATTATAAGGTTGAGCGTATTCGATGAAGTTATACATGCGTATTACGAGAGACACATATGTAATGATATCATACAGACACATACATTATATGACATAAATATAAAACACAATAAATCATTACATTCTTGTTGTCCGCCAATGCTAAACAAAGATGAAACGATCACTGTGTTTATACTTACAGCACTATGTATAGCACATTGGATGCGATATATGAGCAACGAGCGATATCCAATGAAAATTCTGCTTTTTCTCTTCTCGTGACGATGTAAAACTGAGCTCTTATTGGATATCCCTCATTGTCCTAGTGTGCAGGCATTATACAGTGCTGCTTGTTGAAAGCTTACTAACCAACATTTAAAAAATTAAATTAAAATTTCAATTAGAATTTAACCAATCAAAATATGGGGAATTGCGGAGAATTAAGATTAATGCCATCGGATTGGTAGAATTCCAATATTCATTAAATTTTCAATTTTTATATCTCAAATATTTGTTCAAATTCCGGACAGGTGATCCGCGGTTTCCTTAGCGCACTTCATGCGGTTTTACTCCTTTCGATATCTCGCTCGGTATCGACGCGATTTTTCACGTTTGAAACAGTGAGTTTGAGCCTCGAGGGTTCGAAGATTACGAAGCCGTTGGCCGAATTCCGAAGGTGGCTGACTGAAATCGTGCGCGGTAATAGTGATAATACACTGTAATATATGCCGACGCAACATCGGCAACATGTTCGGGTTGACAACACTCTGGAGAGCCGTGCTACTCGTTGGCCTGGTTGCGGCGTTTTACGATACGACGGTTTCCACAACGCATAGATTGAACGTGCCTCGAGTCCTGTTGCCTGTATTCAACAACTTCGCGGTGAATTTCACGCTGGAGGTGACAGACGGCGGTTGCTATAAATGGTAATTATGTCATTTCTTCTTTTCGTTTCTTCCAACTACAAACTACAAGTCGCGCCGACTGACTCCCAATTGCGCGTAGTTGAAGCTATCAATCTCCTTCCTTGAACATGATTTTTTTATCACATATGCACTAAGCACGTTGCCAGGATTGCCGGTCGCACCATAACCTCATTCAGAAATACGTTCCACGCACATTTCACGCATTAATGTATGGCGTATCGTTTTATCTATATTCGTTGCTCATCGAATATATATATATATATATAAAATATAAAATATATCTTTATATATATATATATATATATATATATATATAAAGAAGGATAAAATGATATATCATGCATGAAACAGAATGTATTCTGAATATCTCATTAGCATTCGCAATTTTTGACATGTAATTTTCCTGCGAGTAAAAGGTTGCGCTCCTGTGACATAGTATTTGTTTAGAATAGAATAAACAAATATGGTGCCTGTTTGTGAAATTGTTGATATCTCTCCGAAGCTGACATCAAAATCTGTAACACAAGTAGCAATATTGGATCTGACTCATTTAATTTATGTTAAATAAAAAACACTAATTAATTTCAACTTTTAGTAAGAATAATTCAAATTTGCAGATATAAAAAGAATATTTTTTGTAAAAACAAATAAGCATAAACTTCTGAGGGATGTTTTAAAGATTTTTTGGACATGTCTATATTCCCAGGATATTCCTCAGATAAAGTGTGCTGTGTATGGAAGATTATAATTGAGTAGGTCCAATAAATCTATCGTTAGTTCCAGAGGAGGTTAGATAGTACATACATCTAGATAAATATGTCTTTATTTTTAAGTAAATTATACCAATACTTTATGTAAAAATATTGTGTTTTAGAGAAATTCTTCTGAAATATTTGATTAATGTTCCTGTTTTTATATTCTCTATTTTTCTTTCTTTGATATGTCTTATAGGTCTACCTCGCGTTTGGATATTATACAGCTGATTCCCATAAACGAGAACTTTGATAGAACATGTTCTCCAGCGGTATTGATTCAAACTATAACGAGAGAACTGACAAGGAACACTGCAATTGTCTTGGCAGAGGACATCAATACTGGTCATTTTCTGAGATGCGACATTATAGTAGATGCAATTTTCTCTCTAAATCTCATTACTACTACGAGAGAGTTATACATCGAGGATATACCTGAAGCCTTTGAGGTCCGAGCATATGATGAACACGGAAATGAATTTACAACTTTAGCAGGCATAGAATTTGTATGGAGTATTGGCGATGCTAATAAACACATGCCATCGGATAATAAAGTCACAAGCAATGTGCTTCGTTTTATGACTTATGAGGAATCACAATATGAAAGGCCCGTCAGTATAGCTACGTTAGATAGTATTGACAAAAGAGGTCACATTGTTCTCATAGAAGGCGTTAGAACCGGCACGGCTAAGGTATCTGTTAGATTACCGCATTCAGAGTATAAATATGTTCCATCCATAGAACTGGAATTGGTCGTTATTGCCAATTTAATCATCATTCCACCAGAGATAACAATAATGGCCCACGACAGCTTCAGGTACAAGATAATGCACACTCGTCAGGGTCGCCTAGAGGAGATCAGCCTGCCTTTGAGCCAGTATTATCTGGAAGCCGAGAGTCCCGATATATTAGAGATCGATAACGATCGTGATTTTGCCTATGGACGTAAACTAGGACGTACAAAGGTGTTCCTACATGATAAGAATGTCCGTGAAGAGTATCCGGTTATTCTACCTTCCGCTATAGTTAACATACACGAAGTTGCATATATCTCTTTTTCTGTTTTACCGAACAGAAACTGGGGATTGGTATTAGGTCACGCTCACGAGATCGTTGTTGAATTATATAACAGCAAAGATCATAAATTTCACATCGGAGAAGGCGTGGAAGTCTCCATGAAAATAAACGAGCAATACCTAGAACCGAAATCGATTACGCAAAATGGTACTTATGCTATCGTTATACCAATCGTCTGTGGAATAACGACTGTGGAAGCGACATTGCGCGGTATAATCAATGAACATGGCAAGAGGATTGCTTTTGAGCCACAACTCTCTACGAGAGCTGAACTCACGATACACACACCAGTAAAGGTTCAACCTCGCGTCTTGGCTGTTCCATGGGATATTGTGAATAAGTCTAGGTAAGCATAAAGGAATTGTTGATCAGAAGGAATAAATAGATCAAAAATAAAGAAATCAAAATATATTGTATATAAATATTAAAAATAAAATAAACATTTCAATATAAACTTTAGGTTTAAATGGGATTTCAATTTAGTATTCCTCAACCATTGTTTTTTGGTTTGTTTATTTCTTTTATTGTTTTGCAAATATGAGCTAGCAAATATGAATTTTTTCTAATTTTTTTGAAGGATTAGTAATTATGAATTTTGTCTACATTTTATTACTGTGTGTGTCTTAGATTTGACATAATGTTGAAAACGAGCGGAGGAGACGGATCATATGTTTGGTCCAGTAGACAACCATCGATACTAGCTGTCTCACAGAACGGTGGTATCAAAATTCTATCAGCGGGTACGGCGGAAGTAGTTGTTATGATGGCAAGAAATCAACACAACAGAGACACGGCGAAAATACATGTATTGCCTCCTGTAAAGCTGAAAATTATCGAGTATAACATGGAGGCGGCTATAGGAGAACCTATTCATTTGCACGTCGCATTATTTGGGCTACTGATTAATGGATCCGATGCCAGGGAGATACCCTTCAGTGACTGCAAGGATGTTGATTTCGAAGTACATATCCCGGACGTGAATTTCGTACGGAGTTATGATAAAAATGCACAACCGGTTGGCGCCGCATGCGCCGTGATAACCGTAATAAACTATCGTAGCGTTGGTACATCCGACATGACCGTTGCCTACAATGCGAACAACAACGATGTGATCGATCATTACTTAACAGACAATGTCACCGTATCAGCATACGAACCGCTCGCGGCGATACATCCAAAGAGTAAGGAAACGTTACTCACTGTAGGGTCCTCAAGGTATGTGATATTTAAGGGTGGACCATTGCCGTGGACGAATAAATCTCAAGATTACTCACGGGAGATACATCTATCGAACGAGGAGATTGCTGAAGTAATCGAATATGAGGACTCATTAAGTGGACCATTTGACAGAGCCGTTCTCAAAATAATTTGCAAAACATTAGGCAAAACTACATTAACGTACACGGTGTCAAATGTGCCCCTGTTCTTGAATTGTCGGCGCACTCACGCATCGGAAACGATTGAGATTGTCTGTGGCAAGCCTAGATACATCTATCTACAACCAGAATTCAAGGAGATACACGACAAGAATTGCCCAATCAGTAAGAACACGGATAAAATAATGGCGCACAGTCATAAGCGTTTAAAGATCGCTGTGATTGTCAAAGATGAGGATGGTAAGCAGTTTGACAATATCACGAGTTTGAATATTGAGTGGAATTTGAAGCCATCCGGCAGCGGCGCTGTAGAAATCCAATCCAGTACGATGGAAGAGATTTGGACGGACATGAATGTAGTTTTGCCGAAGAGTCACTATCAAAACATCATTTTCAAGAAGCATCATGGAATTCTCACGATTTTCGCGACTGTGACTGGCTATCAGAAGCTTGTTCTTAATAGACTGAAAATCTCGCCGGAATGGCCACCGTTTCCCATCGAAAATGAGAGAGGCGGAGTAGAGACTCCACTGATAGAAGCCTCTATAGAAGTGACTTTGGTGAACGACACCATCGTCAGTCCCGATAAGTTGATAATTTTGAACGATTCAAGCATGAAGTCGTATTTGCAGGTCAGCCAAGGCTCTGGTCACTATGAATTAGTCCTCAGTTCGAAAGACATAGCAGATATTCGATACATGGATACAACGAGAACGATCAGTGTGACACCGAGGAAACCAGGTGTCCTTCATATAACATTGATGGATCTCTGTCTACCCTCGAAGTTGGCGGAAGTACATGTGGAGGTTCAACAACTCGCGGCTATCGAAGTAAACGTCGTGGATAAAATCGAGAAGGGGAAATGCGTGATAGCCGCGTTGAGACTTTACGACACGAACGACCACGTCGTGAAACTGCCCTCTCTTGGTGCACTAGATTTCCGCGCGGAGATCGACAACGAATATGTCGAGCTTAAACAATTACCTGCTAACGAACAGGATATCGCACCCTATGAACGAATACTGTATAAAATCCACGGTTTGTCGGAGGGTGAAAGTCAACTGATGTTCGTGAAGACGGGCGACCGTGAAATACGCAGCGAGCCGATCACCGTGCAAGTATTTGTCCCGCTGCGAGTACAGCCAAAGAATCTGACGATACTGATCGGTACCATTTATCAAATGCAGACCATCGGTGGTCCACCGAACGCTGAAATCGAATTCTCAACAGAAAGCGGGGATATTCTACGCGTCGATCGCAATGGGATCCTTGAAGGAAAATCAGCTGGTTGGACTGGGATTCACGTGCGTGCCGTCGGCCTCGACGCTAAGGGTAACAAAGTGATTTACTCGGAAGATCGCGCTGATATATATGTGTTGCATCTTGACGGAGTAAAGATCTCGACCCCAGTAAATAGAGTAAAAGTCGGCGCGACGTTTCCTCTTTGGGCATTTGGTATTCCCGATTATCTAACGCCACTCATCATCGGTTCCATGCAGTTGCCGCTGAGTTTTGCGTGGTCATCGAACGATCCTAGTCTATTGACCTTGCATAATATGTACGAAGGTACTGGCATCAACATTAGATATCAAAATCAGGTATCGCTGAGGGCCAGGGCTATAAATCCAGGCGTAGCAACAATTTATTTGAACGCTACTGTACCCTGCAACATGCTCTCTAGCTTTAACAAGAATGATATCATATACACCACATTCGTGAAAATCGAAATTTTTGAAGAGTTGCATCTGACTAATCCGTCGTTGTCGGGAAACTCGGTATTGACGATATTAATGTCACCGAACTCTGTTCTGCAGCTACAAACCAATCGCGACAGACATGGTACAACGACCTACAGGATCCTGTCGAGCACGCACAGCGACGAACCTGAAAATCTGCGTGCCTTGACGCCCGCTGCGAAGGTCGTGACTGTGGAAAAGAACGGAATCGTGAGATCCGGCGAAAATTACGGTCAAACGATTATTTTAGTTACGAATACAGAAACGTACAATTTGAAGCAATCGTTGATGGTGGTTGTCGAAGTCAAGCCTATTCATTACATGATGTTTTCACTGAAATCCAAACTACGTATACGGAACGGCGAGGAGCTGAATATGTTACCGAAGGGAATGAAGCTGAATTACGTAATTGAGTATTATGACAATGTAGGAAATAGATTCCATGCTGCCGAGACAAATGTTAAGGCCATGCTAAATCGCGCTGATCTAGCGTCCTTTACCGCAGCCGCGGATAACGTTATCACTGCCAAATTTCTAGAAAATGGCGAACTAGTCGTGAAAACTTTCAATGAGAAACATCCTAGTGGAATATACGACTACGTTCACATGATGATCGGCGATATCATATTTCCAACGAAGACTACCCTGACTATCGGCGATATAATATGTTTCTCCATGCCGCTTCTTTCATCTGATGGTGATCCAGGATACTGGCAAACCTCCGCGCCCGAAATATTGTTAGTAGATCCCATCACGGGTATAGGTCGCGCACGAAACGTCGGGCACGCCGTTATAAAACATAGTCTCGCGACACACGTGCAAAGTGAAATAGAAGTCAACGTTCTACCAGTTGCACGGGTAATGTGAGATTTCACAACAAAAAGACATAGTAATGTTATAACGATGTTTTTTACAATACATTATTACATAAAATAATTTTTTTGCACAGGTATCTATAGTTCCTTTGAGAGGAAGAAATATCACTGGCACAGAAACTTTCAGCGTGCCACTTGTGCTGAAAGGGAAGGATGAGGAAATCAAGGAAAATAACGTATTGGCGAGAGGTTTGGGCGGTTGTCGGACATTATCGTCATTCGCATTAAACGCGTTTCCCTATTTATGTAATATTCAGTTTGTTTCATCAACCTCTTCAATTGGCGTGAAGGACCTATTTGTCGTGAAGCCGCGATTCGATATCGTGACAGGTCAGTGCAATATCATGCACATAATGAAGGATAGAGAAGAATAGAGAGATAAGATGAAAATGAATAAACTTGTTGTCATCACTCTTCGTATTTATTGTAGGCTTCTATTACTGCGACATCATACCAATGAGTTCTCCAACTATAGCCGCTAGTATATTAGAAAGCCATATTCAAATTAATGTTCAGAGTCGGGACATTGAGTCGACATCTCTGGAACTCGCTTATTTGCCACCTATATATGTCGATGCTAAGGAGATTATGTTTGTCAGTACACAAAGTGGTAGTGCGCCGTCGACGACGCTAGAGGTGTATGGCTTGCCGTCGGTATTACAGTATCTCACTGTAAGTCATTTGTTTAAGAATAAAAATATATATATATGTATATTTGTTTAAAAATCTATTTAAAAAAACCTTAGTCTTATGCATAAAGAAATGACATAATTAAAATTATTGATAAACGTTTCAATTTTCTATTGAATTATTTGTTTGTTGAAATTAGAGATTCCAAGATCTCTCTATATTAACATTTAACAAATATTACAAGGTTCTTAAGCTTAAAATTTATAATATTTGTTAAATGCTAATATTTATAATATTATTTCGTATATCTTTTTTTTAAATTTTATAAAACACTAAGTTTGTCTATTAGGTTGACGTACCAGATGGTGTGGCCGTTACTTGGCAACATGTTTCCAAATCTACAATGCAATATAGATTGCGTTTAATGAATAATCAAGATGAGATTCAGGGACAAAAAGTGTTTATTGCGAATGATTTGACCAAGCAAAACATATCTGTAAGTAAGATGTATGTTTTAAACGTATGTTTTAAACGTATTTATGTATTTAACTGACATTAGCAATCGTTATTTTATCATCTTTTCAGCTTCGCATACGTGTTTCGAGATATAATCAATTCATCCCTATGTCCGGAGTACAATGGGTCAATTACATGTATTTTCACAGATACACGCTGGGAACGTTCGCTGTTATTGTGATTACAATTTTTTATGGTAAAGCTAAATTTGAATTTTTCAAACAATATTTATGTCATTTTTAATGTTACTAATGTAGATTTTGTGTGTTTTTTTAGTTTGGAAACATAAAATAGCGACTGTCGATTTAACAATTAGAAACAGAAGTATTTTTGGTACGTATACCATTCTTTCTTTTTCCTAATTTTACTTGTTGACATTAGTGTTACGATGTTTCTCTTACAATGTTTTTCTCAATACAGCATTGTGACATTAATGACATTGTTTATAGCTGTTAAATCTCCGCCGATGATGAAAAAGACGATCTGTACTTCATGTACAACTACTCCAACGACTACTACTCCAAGTACTACAAGCCCGCTTCGAACTCCGCCGTTAAGGCCTTTTTCAGCATTTGAATCATCTGTTTACGGTGACCCTCGTAGTTTCGGCACACCGTATATTAGAAGAAGAGATATATGTTAGAACTCTCTATTGACGAAAATTTGTTAGAAAATAATGTCCGTTCCAATATTTTCGCTAAGAAATATTTAAATTAACATGCTCAATTTCATGAGAAAAGTTTAGTTTTACAAACGTAAAGCTTCTCACGCTTTCATTGAGAATTATTTTCATTTATTATAAATGAATATGATAATCATTGCAGAATCGTGCCTTAAAGTAAAAATTGTCATTTATTAATATATGGAAAAAAACAAGCTTAATTTTTGTAAAATGTTATACTTGTTCTTTGCTTAACGTGACAAATATATGATATTATATATATATATATATATATATATGTATATATATATATATATTATATTATTGTATGTTATATATATATATATATATATTATATATATATATATATATACATATATACATGACTTTGTGTGTGTGTGTGTGCGCGCGCGCGCGCGCGGGTAGGATTACAATAGTCTGTTGTTAACATTGCCACGATACACGATTTCTCTGTATACTATTTTTATTTCTCTGTATACTATTTTCATTTTTATATCGACAGTTCTTAGTCATACTAGATACTTTTGTTTACGTAAATAAAATGGCAGCCAATTTGTTATTCAATGTACACAATATTATATTGCATCACAGAAAGGACAAATATCTTATTTTTTTATATTTTTTGAAGCTGTGATATGTATACATTTCTATATATGTATAATAATATGTAAAATAATCTTTCAATTTTATAATCTAAGTTAAATATAGAAGTGCTAGAAATAGTTAAATTATTCGCTTGTTAAGTAAAAAACCCAGGTTAGATTTCTGGTGCCAAATATAATATAAAAAGTTTTGACAGGAAAGATATTTTATTGGAAAACAAGGAAAAAGAAAACTTAAAGAAAGTGGATAATGAATCAAAACATTTTACTCTTTAGAAGTAAGAAGTTGAGATATACTCATAAATACAAAAAATGCAACATGATGTTCATAAATAGCGTCACGTTTATTACAAAAGTAGATGTACGTAATAGAACAGTTGTGATTCTTACAATGATATAGGAAAATTTATAAAGTGACCTAGAAATTTCTAGAAACGATTCTAACATGTAATATACAATCAATGTTTTTTCGTGTTCTTCAGTAATTTCTCATATTTACATTTACTCGAGTACCACAAGGCGAATGGAATAAGCAAGGAAGGTAGAGTCATCACAGCGAACGCGGCCCAATCGACCTGTAAGACACAACACAATAGGATTGTAATGAAGCGATTTCAAAATTTAATTCTAAAATATATATATAAATTAATATATATATAAATTAATATAAATATATATATAAATTAAGATAATATATATAAATAAAAAAATATAATATATATAAATTAAGATAAATTAAGATATAAATTAAGATAATATATCGATACTTAATTTTCAACCAAGACCTTAGGCAATAATTATTGTAATTTTGTTATAAAAAAAAAAACAATGTAACATACATTATATATGATAAAAATAAAATAATTTGTAATAATAATCTTACTTGGCAAAAACAAAATTAGATTAATTATCGTTGTATAAATTGAGAAATAGAAAATAAAAATGTGTAAATAGTACATTATACAACACAATGATATACAAGACTCTACAATATTTATTTTTCATGTTATTACATATGAGATTACATTTCTAAAATTTGTGAAGTTATAAAGTTACTCTCTTTTTTCTGCAATATCTATCTTGTAACTCTATTACAAACAATATTTATATGATTATATAAATATATGTGTTCGTATTTACCACATGAGATGAAAACTGTTTGTCATAGTCCCTATATGCCACAATAAGTCCTTCGCCAGGTTCGCTGCTCACAGCCACTTGTAATCTGGGGGCATCTTCCTTGCGACGATAGAGAACTTCGGCTGAAGTAAAGTTGAAATATCCAAATTTGCGTGGCCTCACTACCACAGTATGGCTTACATTGGTATAGGGTGGCACGCGATCGATTCTAGCGTTCAATTCGCCGCTCACGTGAGTGAAATGATCTGGATGGAACGAATTGTCCGTAATCTCGACCTCTAACGCTGCTACGTTGCCAGTATTATAAATAGTATACTACAAATTTTAATGCAGATTAAGTAATATTTTGGCAGTTTAGAAAACGTCCGTTGATCATTAGCCACGTTCAGCAGAATGTTTATTTACAACTGTTGGAAATTTTCTTTACATTGATTGGATTATATTTTTATGTGTAGATCTAGAATGGTTCTGTCTTCCAATGAAAAAAACTTGTAACAATTGCAAAATAATATTCTACTAAACGCAACATTTTAAAAGAATGTTTTAATAGATCCGTTTGCGTTATTTTGTACCTAAAATAAGATAAATATATATTCGAGCTTTGAAGAAAAAGAAAACAAAGGAATACTAAATACAAAAAGTGTAAGCAACCCAAACAGATCTAAAAAGATATACTTTATTTTAGTTTACATAGATATCAGAAGCATCTCGAACATGGAAGAAATTCTCCTTTTTTATTACCTTAATAACTATGTCCATATTTTCTACCAGGTATTTGTTGAGTATCTGTTTGGAAACTAATAATCTAGCAGCTTCTTCTTCCTCCTCTGCATATATAGTTGCGCATAACACAGTGAGCGCTATGAATAAGATGTGCCACTTCATTCTATAAGATTAAGAGATCTTTTTAGCCACTTGTTATCAATTTTTATTGTAAAACGCTATTAACATACGTAAATTCACCAATGTAAGTTCCTTAGTTCATACATCACGATACTTTATGTCAACTTTATATTAATTTATCCATTTACATGCGTCTTGACGACTCTGTCATCGAGTACAATTTTGACATTCAAAAGTAGCGAAATTGGTGTGAAATTTGTATAATATCTCAAGGATTGTGTGTCGAACAATTATCTCGTTTACTATCACGGTCATAATTATGCCATTTCGGGCAGAAATTCGAGAACACCTGTAATGTGCCACTAAGACTCGACCTGTTGTCTCCTCTTGAGAACAATTCTTGAATTTTATCCTCGCGAGTGTTGAGAATGAAAAAATGAAACTTACGTTTTTCTTTGTAAAAACGTTCAAGGACTGGTTATTGTCGCTGTCTCAAAACGCAAATAGTCTTCCGTTTCAGTCGCTCAGTGCGTTCAGTGCCAATCGCGCCATACGTGATACGCGTACAACAGGAGCACTCAAAACCTGATCCAGCACCGGAACAGAATATATCCGGGAGAACCAAAGAAGTGCCAACGGCGCCCTGTATGCTGCCACGTTTCTGGACACGGAATGATAAGTCCGTGTACACATCGTTACTTCCGGTACGCGCTGTAAACACTAAAATGGCGATGGGTGGCGCACCTTTTGTATGAACGATATGAACGCGTTTGCCACAAACTCGAATAATTTCATTCTTAATTAAATAACTGCCAATAATTCGCAAAATCGACATTATAAGAAAGACATTAGCAGAAATAAAAAAATCAACAATTTTCATGAGAACTTAACAAAATTTCTAAACTCTGTAACATTGATTGTAATTTTATTTTAATAAATCCGGAATGAGTAAAATTTCATCGAAATTTGGGCAAAGGGGTGTTCTAATTAATTATTAAATCCAATTACAAAATATTTCCAGTGTCGAGTAGGTACATACAAGATGTTGTATAAAATTTTCTTATTACAACAAAAAGAATGCCGACGCTTCTCACTCTTGATTCTTGCAAATAAGAGAAATTATCTATGTAAAGTGCAAGTGCAGATATAAGTGTAGAACATTGTTGACGATCAGCTGATTGTGACAATTGCTCGATTGTTATGCGCGGAATGAGAAAATAAAGTGATTTCATCACTTCGATCGTACATGTTTATTCGAATTTAGAAGAATCTTGTAAAAAAAAAGAGAAAGATATATATAGAAGATAGAAGACCGTCTCAAAAGAAACAAATATCCAATTTAAAGGAACGATGCGACAACGAGCCTGACATATTTCGTTTATATGCGTCAAGAACTGCGTGATTAGAGCTACTATTTACATCTCAGTATGTCGAATCGACATTGAAGTGGCACTTAAAACTGCGAGATTTCGATTACCTGATGTGATATTCCAAACGATGGCTGCGAAAGTATATCAACCTGATCAGGAGTTGGAAACAAAAGTTAAGAAAGGTTAATAATGTTAGCGTCTTGGTATCTTATTTTTAAGCCTGTTCTACAATAAGCATAGTTGTAAATAGTTATTGTTGTAAGAGCTATGGCACACAGAAAAACTTAATAAGAGGAAAGCAGGAAAGAAATCAACATGTTGCTGTTGTTTACATTATGATCTCTACTGTGATTGACAAATTTCAATTGTGTGGTTGGTCAACTTTTATAAATATAAATTTAAAATTATTTACAATTACGCCTATATTTTGAATTGTGAATTGAGTGTTAATTTATATCATTTTGAATATTTGCTTGATATCATAAGTTGACTTATAGACTAGTTCTATTAAGTTTCCGATTAGCTTTTAAGAATTCAATAGGGATTGGTATGTATATGTTAACATTGATATATGAAATGTGATAGAATATAAAAATTGATTCGCATTATGAAATCTCATTATTGTAGCAACGGAACGCATATCAGAGAACATGCACATCGTCGCGAACGAGCCATCGCTCGCATTTTACAGGCTGCAGGAGCATGTGAGAAAAGCTCTGCCACCAATGGTGGAGAAACGAGTAGAGGTGCTGGCGCTACAACAACAATTGCTAGGTAGATGCTACGACGTGGAGTACGCGGTCAGTGCCATCCGAACGATGCAGGGTGCTGGAAAGAGCTTCGAGAATACCCTAGAGTTCATTAAGAACGCTATATTCTTCAAGCAGCAGCTCAAGTACGAGGAGCAAAGGCGACACAAGAAGGATGGTAGTAGAGATTCTGTCTACAAGAGACTGTCTGCGCATATCCCGACGCTGGATCATTTACCGGACGAAATATCGGACGTAGTACGGGAGACAGCGAATCGCGTGGAATCGATGATGAATCATGCTCGTCATTCGAGCGATATACAACGATCGACCACCACCCACAATTAGAAAGATGGAGGAAAGAACGCTCGGTTTTCTGTGATAATAGCTCGCTCATTCGCGAATTTTATACATGTAGATTGCAACTGCACAATATGTATATAACGTTATTGCTGTAATAAATGTAATTAAGATAAATATTTCTACCCTTGCTCTGTCGTCAAGTATCATTATTCTATCCGCTATCGTAAGTGACTGGTGTGCGTCTTATGGCTAAATTTACATTAGTTTCTATTAAATCTTTTTCTGTTATATTTGGATATAAATGTACATTTTTAATTACGACTCGAATTAATACTGCATTTTTAATGGCATTACTGATAACAGCATTATAAATTTTCTTTCATCTAATTGTAGAATGTTTTTGTTGTAAAACATAATTTTTCAAATTAATGTCGAATGTATCTCGGTAATTTTATTTTACTTTTAAATTGGGCAGAAGAGATTTGTATTTTTTTTTAAAGAAGTACATTGATTAATTTCATGAATAATATTGCATACATAGTAAAATGATACTTTTTATTTTTTGCTAGGCATTTGCGAATAAAAACAT
>Ga0157363_1000730_pt1 | contig 25812 bp, 11 predicted proteins | sample AttsexASBM1_FD_111477 | JGI IMG/M metagenome (GOLD analysis project Ga0157363, IMG submission 111477) | Fungus gardens microbial communities from leaf cutter ant in Ribeirão Preto, State of São Paulo, Brazil - Atta sexdens ASBM1 | ecosystem: Host-associated > Fungi > Mycelium > Unclassified ... | reverse complement strand
TATTTTCAGGAAATCGTGAGGATTTCTTAGCATCATGTTATTGCTAGATAGAGTTCAGTTTCAATAAAATGTAGTTTTTCTTTAGTACACGATTGGTCATTCGTATATTTCTATTTTTAAATACTAGAAACACACTAGGTTAAATAATGATCTCTATTTTCTATTTCTCTTTCCTTTTTTTAATACAATTTTACAAATATTTTCTAAAAACGTTAAAGTATATGTAAGAATCATTTAATAATTATTACATACGTGTAAAAAGTGATGAAAAATAACCCCAGATATATAAACAACTTACGTATGTAAAGAATCAGAAAATCATCGCGTGTACTAATTTTTATATGGGATTTTACACTGAGTCAAGCTGGCTGCCATAGTTCAAGTGCAGTACTGGCACAATACTGGCAAACTACTGGTCCAGTATTGGCTAAGTATTGGATGATAACTTGGACCCAGTGTACTGGCAGATATTGGCTCAGTTATTTTAGCTAATAATTTGTCAGTGATGGCCCAGTACTTGACAGACCTTTGACGGTCATTTGACAGTCGTTGACTAAGTGTTGGTTTCGTTGTAATTGCTGGCGATTCTATATATGAGAAGGGTTAATATCACAATTAATGGTACTGAATGTTAAAAATATAAATTTTTTTATATATCATGGTGAAAAGTACGAATTGCTTCATCTAGTGCAGAATATTTCGCATGATCTTTTAACTACCTTTTCCCTCAGAGAAAAATAAATAAGCATGTTATACGTAGCAAGCTATCAGAAAATGTGCATTTGTGCGCCGATGTTCGTGAAAGTTGATAGGAAAATTTGAATATACTTGTCGAATCAAGCGCGCCCGTGAAAATTTGAAAGGTGAGTCACGCCCGCATCAATGACGATTTCATGGGCGAATCTCCGCAATCGTTAACGGAGAATTCGTTTCGGTTGCTCACGATTTCCTGACAGTATAGTGAGGAATAGAGAAAGATAGGAAGCCCCGATATGTCAACGTCGTTGATATTCGATGAATCGGGAACTGAAAATCGCGCTAGTGTACATGCACGCATACTGAGGTATCGTATGCACATAAATGCATATATCTACGCGTAGATATATGTGTATTATGTGTGACGGTGCAGGTGTTCATGCATGTGGCGTGTTTGTGTGTGCAGCTAAATATAGGGAGCAGCGTTCACACGCTCGACACGGAACGCGGAAGCGGCGAAATAGATTTTCGTTATCGCCACGTTCTCTCCGATTCGCATACGACAGAATAATATCTCTCTGAGGCAGATCGACTGCCGAACTTCTCCATGGGAATTCGATATCGTGATACAGCCTTGTGCACTGATATTTTAAAAGACGCGAGATGTTAGATATTTTCATGTGATCATCAGAAGCATCCTATAGAGAAGTTGGCAAAAAGATCTTTGGGTTAACTTTTTCACGAGGAGGAGTTTGTTTGAATCGTGTAAAATGTGAACTTCGAGAATTGCGCGGTATAATATACTCCATTATGTGAAAGAAAAGAATTGAAATATAGCACCTTCATTACAAACAGATAAATTAATAAGACATAATCTTTGTAACGATTTAGTTGTATTTTAACGACTATTAATACAACGAAGACAAAGACTTCTTACAAAGGATTGTTATCGCTTTTATCGCGAGGGACAGTTTGTCTTTCATCTTTATTTCATCTGTTTTAAATCATTCTATGAGAGGAAAATCTTTGTCATTAAGAAATGGATTACATCAATGAGATTAAACGATTCGCGAATAACAAAATTACGAGAAAACAGACTTCTTGAATCTGAGTCGAGATAATTCAATACTTGTTAAAAGTTTCAGTTTGATAAATATTACTTATCTAAATGTCACAAATATCTAACAAATATCTAAAAAAATACAATTTACACGATAATAGATATCGTATTATGTAAAAAAATTTTTATTAAGTATTATTTATCCCATTTAACTAAATAAGTACAATATAAACGTATATATTAATTATCAAAAAGAAATATTATATTGTATTTTGATATCTAATTTTATGGAGATTTAAACGAGCAATGTTTATTTTCTATGCAATCTCTTCTTTAAACATGCTTACGATTGACTTTTGAATCATGCCCTAGAATTCATCCACGGTATACATCCTCACATCAAAGAATCTGTTTTGCGCGCGTTGCACGTAAATACAGCGTGTCGTGCGGAATGTTTGTTTCGTTTATCAAAAGAATTCTATTGTTCTTGGCCCGGGTCCCAGAAGAACGGTCTACCGGAACTAGATATCAGCGCCGTAAGACAGATCGGTCGCTGCTCAGGTGGGTATTCTTGAAACCTTCCGAAGATTTATACCACGAAAGTACATCGTCACGCGAACGCGAGGCCTAAGCCATGAAACGCGCAGCGCATTTCCGGTGGTGCGATACGACGCAGCCAAGTGCCTGTTCCATCAGACGACGGCGACGACGACAACCACAGCGGAGGCGTAGTTGTTCGAGCGATACGAACTCGCGAGAAAAAACGGGCGAGATACTAGGGGAAGAGACGGTGTTACATAAATCACTGAAACGAGAGAGCTACCGAAGGCATGGGGTTTTTCGAATCGTAACAAAGTGGAAGATAGCCAGGCTCGAAGGCTAGGAGAATATGGCTACCATTTTTCCTCGGCTTCGACTGCTGAAAGCACACGTAACGGCGTAGGACAGTTTATGTCTGCGTGATTCTGGCCTCCTCTTACCCTAACTAAAGATCCCTCATCCTCCGTCCCCTATTGCTTTTTCGCGCGCGTCGAAGATTTCGGCTTGTCATGCCTGGAGTCTTCGTACTCCCTTTTTCGTTTTTTCCCGCCGTATTTCTCATTCTCTCGCATTCCGTTCCATGTTCTCTCACCGTCTCTTACATCAAGCTGCCACCTTGTATGCCTCCTTTTCGTGCCAACTCAAAAGGGATACGAATGGCCATCGACACTACATACATGAAAACGAAAAACTTTTTCGTTGCACGTACTGGCACGTCCGTCCACTTTTCTGTCCGGGCCTTTATCGATCGTGCCTCTTTGTGCGTGGACGCGCTTTCTCGCACTGTCCTGTGACTTCCTTCGTCCTTTTGCATTTTGTATACTCCCTGCTCCTCCATTGTCTGTCCTCGAGTTGTTATTTACGCGGACGTTGTCACGTACACTTATCACGACTACGTAAAGCGAATATTAAAAGCTAAAAAGAATGACTTAATATGATAAGCTTCAGCACTCCAAGTTAATTACGTATAAGTAAGAATGCAAAATCGTAAAATAAATTGAATGATATACGTTTTATTTAACTGAGCGACTGAGATATTATTATACAAAGGAATGAAACGTCGCGCAAAACTAATTGACTTGCGAAAAGCATTACGTCCGGCTAATAAATGTAATTACGTTTTCACATTTATTTACTACGTATATTCTACTTATCCGTCTGGCAGAATGGATGACAATGACCTTAAAATGTCGCGTAGTTGCCTTGTCGCAAACCCTCTCTAATAAAATATACGATGTAATTTTGTTATGCTGAGAACCAGAATACGTGTACTTTGAAATGCAGTACTTTAACGCCACGTTGTACATAACGTTGTATCATATTCCGTGGAGTAGCGCACGATGGGGTAATATCTTACTGCGAGTCCTTTGCTCCTCTAGGGTAGCCCTGACCTCTCATAAATGGAAATCTTTCATCTATAATTATAATCGTGCGTTGGCGTGATGCATTTCGCGTTATCGCGAATCACGACGCGATAACACGTGTATCGCGATAAGCATCAGTTACCGAACTACCGCGAAACTAGATTCAAGGCTAGAAGCTCGTGAAACACAAGCGCTGAGTGTCTTCACTTGAATACCCTCACGCTTCGTGACATCGAAAAGATTTTATCGCGATGAGAGCTTCCAAAGTGATTACTAACGAGAATCGGGAATCCTCCAATTATACAATCGCAATTGATAGTTACGGCTGATACGTTTGCCGTCCTCGCGATGTTAACTCTCTAATCGCATTAGGATGTTTTCTTAAGCAAGTCGTTTTTATTATATCTCGTAATATATAGATATATGAAATATTTCATACAATATAAAACTCAAAGAATATAATAAAAAAATTATATGGATATTCGGATAAAATATTAAATCCTCATGTAATATTATTTATATGTATTCATAAATTCTTTAGAGTAGAATTTCACTCTAAAAAGTAAAAATTGAACCAGTTTTGAAAAAGAGTAGTTCAGTCTTCAATCTTTAATAGTGAGATTTCACTCTTTAAAATAACAATTCACTTTAAAAAAAAGTTTTAGAGAATATTTTTTATTGTAATCTATTCTTATAAAAGTTAGTAATTTATATATTATTGAATAATATGAGAGAAATAAAAGCTATAAAAGAAGCATAAAGAAGATAAGTTTATATTCTAAATTAACAAAAAAGAAAAATATCTAGTATAGTCATTGAAATGTGGTGGGCAACATTGCAGACAACATGGCGGACGAATCACGGTCTTGAAAAATTAATTGGTCCCGAGTGTCGTACCCCTTTTGCGAGTGGGAGCGGCGCCTTGCTCTAATACAGATTTATTGCCACCTAAGAGCCGGAGCCAGGCGTTCTAATACAGGTATTATGCTGACGCAGGCACGAGGAATTTACACGAAATTGGAGGTAATTTGTAGGGGTCGAGCGCAAACCCCTTCTACCATTGCCATCGCCGTCGACTCCCTTTCGGCCACTACTACCCTACCCCACGTTACATCGTACCGGACTTGTGTGTGGCCGTGTATCCCGAAACTCTCCGGTAACGACTTGCTCGAAGGACGTAACTCTCTAGCAAGGGCTATCTACCTCGAAATATGCAGTCGCGTAGGCCGCTTTTTGATTTACGGAGTAGATCGTTAATTAAAACGTCACGGCTGATCGGTCGCGCGTATGGCGGTTTAATTAAAATTTTTTAATTGCCAAGCGTGCCTACGATAGGCGAATGATCGTATCGCGACGGTCTTCCAAAAAAAGTAGTCTTTCTCTTTTTTTTTTAACATCGGCGTTGTTTTTCATGACACCCTAACAATGGTATCGAAACATGAAACCGGTTATTATCGGAGATCGTGTCATGGTTTTCGGTGGGCGCAAAGAGCCTACCGTAAATTGTCGCGTATCGTTGACGAGATCGATCCGCTCGACACAGTTCGCTTCTGCGGTCTACGTGTTCTGGATAGGAAACTCGTTATTAATGATGAGAGCGCGAAGAGACTATATGCACTAATCGCGGATGATAATCCTTCAATTTCATCGGAGCGATCAATCTTAGTTTTTTTTACTTCGTTATCGATCACAGATGGATTTTTATAAATTGATTAGAACGATTATCCTATTTTTATTTCATAATGTTACTTCTTTCTGCATTTCTCAAGAAAATATGAATAAAAATTTTGTAAATTTTAATTATAACTACCAACAAAGAAAACTACTATACAAGGCAAAAGATTACTATCGTGAGCGAGAAGAATAATAATGATGCTCATAAAATTAATTTGTCATTTTGCGCAAACGAATCAAAAGGTTTTTACTCCTTTATCCTTTCATCATCCCATTCGTTTCTTGATAACAAAGTTTTACAACCGTGCTTTTGAGACCGCGTGTTATTTAAAATTTTAATACACCTAAGGCGCGGAACGCAAACGCCATACTAGCTAGTGATTTTAATCTTGCTGTTATAATAAGAAATAAAGTGAACCATGTAGCAGGTTCGCGCTAATGCCATTGCTCGAGAGACATTCCTTCGTGTCACGCGATTTACATTGCGAGGTTAAAAGAATTTCGATAATACAGTATGATGCGAATGGCAATTACCTAATTTAATTCTAACATGAGACGCGTGATATGTGTATATGTGTTGCATTATATCTTACAATCTGTTTTGAGAAGTAAACTATAATTTTTTAATTAATTATAAAATGTAGAGAAAAATTATTTTACATTTTTAATTATTGTGTAAGTTTTTGTTTTTCATATTTTTTAAACAAATCGTTTCAAATGTACGTTCTGAATTTAATAGAAATATTGGATTGGGTACAAAAGTGCTACGAACTTCAAAATTCACGCAACTGTAATTTCGTTAAAAATAAATGAAATTTAAATTAGAAAAAAATTTTAAAATTTTTACTTTCGAAAGATCATGTCTTTTGAGTTTCTGTAAGTTTGGTAACTTTTACAGAAAACTATGAGCTGGACAAAATGGGAAATTTTCTTCTCATTTTGTGAGCTTGTGTCATGTGTATAAAAAAACTTACAAGAATTTCAATTATCTAACGTGAAAGCTTAATCTTTTCTCCATAAAATTATTTTTTTTCTAAGATTTTGTTGAATATTTCTAAGATTTTTTGTTACTGTGTCATCGCGAATTAAACAAAAAGATTTTACATTTTATTTAATCTTTTGATTGCTCGTATCTCCGTTAAAAATCGTCGCAATTTAAAAAACAGATTTTTAAAGCCGAAATTTTGCTCTATTGAATGGTATAATTGCTAAATTTTTTTTTTAAGTAGACATGATACAAATGAAGTAGCACTACGAACTTTTATTCTAACCTAATACAATTCGACTATTTTTGATAATATAACATAAAATAAAAAAATATGATGAAAAGATACGATAAAAAAGTATGATGAAATAAAAATTATATGAGAAAAAAGGATATAAAGTTATAAATTTCGATAGTAGTATTTGTAATCATTGTAAAAAATAAAATGTATTCATATTTTCTATTGAAAAAATATAATAAGAGAATAATAGAAAATTGCTGTGACGATAAACAAACTCAATGATTACACTAGTCGTATTGTTGAGAGAAATAGTCGACCCACTTGACAGCAGTTTCATGATACGATTGTTCTCTTACCTGGCATGTTTCGGTCCGAGGCTAGGATCGTACATAGAACTTGCCGAGATGTCTTCATCGGGGATTTCTCCGCTCTCCATGCCTAACGCCGTAGTGCATTGTCCTGAAAACAATTCACGATGAACAAAATTTGATATCAATCTTCATTTCATTAATATCGCATATTAAGGTAAAAACTTAGAGTGGAAAATGGTGACGTGGTGAATAATAGATCGTGTCACCTGCGAGGATTCAGCCGAATCACATCATTGAATAATTAATTCTACATATTTGCATTTGCAGTCAAAGATTCTCGATGATTTTATTCTGGCATACCTAAGAATTTTCAACAATCTCGTCCGACGCTAACAGCACTATCGCAGAGATGTGCAAATTCTCCAACGAAATCCCTGGAAACGCCGGTCGCCACAAACATGCGACTTCGTATTCCGCTGGGTACATACGAGAAGCAATTTACAATCGTAGCGAGTACGCTCGTATTGCCTCTCTTTTCCGGTTTCTTTTTCTCCACGAGAGTTACCAGATATTTTCATGGTCACGAATAAAACGAATCGAGTTATAATGCAATAATGTAGAATAGGTATTTAACTAATTCTCTACTTATTGTTAACTAATACGTTATATTCAATCACTTTTTTTTTATTTTGCTATAACAAGACAAATGTCAGTAAAAACATAAAAAAAAAATGAATTTAAAATATCTTATTAGCATTTTGGTTCGATGTATAAACGAAGATTCTTTCAACTTTTATTTCAATATCCATGAATCGGAAACGTTGTAGAGACGAGGGATATTCATGTAAAATAATGTACAAACATTGCCGACTATTCGTGCAGGACGGCAATAAAACAATGCTTTCCGATATCTTTTTTCGCTATTGTATAAAATGTCTGCACAACGTCATTGCGAAAAATCGATAGCAGGAATATTAACTGGCAATGGCCAATGACAATGTCGGCATGTATGTACGTGGAATATGATAAATTTTCGAATCTACGGGAGTCAGCCCGAACCAGTATACCTCGTCGCCGCGCGCGTGCGACGTCGCTACGCTTAAACTACGGTACTGCAGTTACGGCAGAAAGTTTCAAAACTGCAGAATGCAGCGGACGTGGGATTAGCCCAGCCTCCGGAGCTACTACCGGCCGACCATGGTCTCCATGAGCCGGCATTACAGCGAACAAAACTTCGTTTGTGTTTGTAACTGTCCCCTACGTTTCATCTATCGTCCATTATACCGGTGAAACCTGGTCCAGCGGTAGCGCGACTAAAATCTGCGCTCAATATGTCGAAAGATGTCAAATGCGAGATTACTGCGTTCCTCGTTTATAAGTCTTCTATAGTAATAGTCATATCATTATTAATGAATAAATCTACATTTTTCTTATATATATCAATTTTTCTTTTAATTGATTGTCAGAGGATTCAGAAAAGATAGGGAAAAATTTACTCGAGCGTGCAAAATCAATAAACTGAAAATTTTATCTATTTCTGAATTGGTAATTTGATAAACACTCAATCAAGTGAACAGTAGCTAAACAATTCAATATTTATATTCAACGTATATATACACATAATGCTCACAAATATAAAAAAAAAATCTATATAAAAAATATATTCAATCATAACGTTGTCAATCATGAACAAAAATAAATGTGAGAATTCGTTATTGCAAACACGCGATGAAATGACTGCTGGAGATTAAGAAGATAAATATTATTACAAAATTACATTTCGAAAAAAATTATTTGAAATACTGAGGATAGTTAATATATTGCATAAATGGCATATAATTCATTTAACGAGGTTCCATTTAGCAGAAGTTCTTTCCATCATGTGTTTGCTGTTTTATTAAAAATTTTACAAATGGAAGTTATAACTTTTACAGTGCACTATCAACTGGCTTCTTCGCATTTTTTCATAAAAATGGCGTGCTTTTCCTTTGTTATCAGAATTTATTACGTTTTCTCTTTATATTGCTTTTTTTAATTTAATAAAAAATTATTACACATTTAATGCCTGAAGTTATTGATTCAGTTACTAATATATTTTTCATTAATTTGTCAGACTCTGTGATGTATATCAAATTTGAAGACATTATCCATTGAAATTATTTAGTTCTATCGACATCATTCGAGACTACACGTATTAATGTACATGTTGGAAAACATAGTCTAAATTTTGAAAAAAATTAATATCTTACAATTAGTATGAATTACTTACTAAAATGTCAAAAATGAAAATTTTTTTTTAACATGTTCCACTAAAATTCCGTCATTTGAAGGAATTAATATTGTGCGCTCGAATATAAAGACTATAGTATTAATTGGGACTCAAATAAAATTCAATAATTAGATTTAGTTTCTAAGAGATTTGAGAGAAAATAAATTTGAGAAAATTATCTTACGTTTTCGCGACGCATGACACTCGCACGTGTATGTATGTTTGTATTTGTGTGTTTATGTGTATAAAATTATAATATTATCTAATAAACGTTAGAGTTCCTCTCTCTATTCAGGTTGCGCATCTCGATCGTATTTGCATCTAGTATTCGCCTTTATACTGAATCCATTAATGCGATACAGTGTGTGTGTGTATGTGTGTGTGGGGGGGGGAGGGTGCGCGCGTGTGTGTGTGTGTGAAATTGAAATGAACTATACTGTAATTTTCAACCTGGATTTAGCGAACCACAATCGTTTGCATCCGATGTTTCGTGTCCGAAAATTATGCAGCAAATAAAATCCTCATCGTAGTTAATCAACCGTTGTATTGTGTCCTTCCAACAAAACAGACATGCGATACGAAGAACATGAAATATCGATAGTATTATTTTAATAAAAGGATGATTTCTATTTATTGATGATTTCTATTTAATTTCGAATAGAGTTGATATGTCCTCATTTGTTTGTAATATATAAAGTGTTAATGATAATTTCGAAAGTACAATATCTTCGATAGGGCAATTTGTATATTTTTACATTTGTATATTTTATACGTTCGTTATACTTTGTACAAAAGCGTATGACGCATCGTATACAATGTACATATCAACGATAACGGCTATGAACTCGAGCTTTAGTGTCATGCCCAAAGCAATAAGTCAAGCTGACATATTGGAATATCCTAGATGCGATGTGTTTTCACGTAGCGTGCAGGATAATGAACGATTTCAATGATTCGTGACATGATTGACAGTCCAATTCACCAGAAGCTGAAATGTATTCAATAATGATAGTCAATAATTAATAATTAATATTTATACGATATTATTAATTATTCCATTTAAATATTAATTATTAATTAACATATGGAAATTAAATTAGTTAAAGAAATAGATATATATGATGCTGGATAAAAGACCCAAATAAATCTTTAAATAATAATCTAATAATAACGATTTAATAATAATTTAATATTTTATAAATATAAAATGCATGAAAGAAATATTAAAAAATGTTATATATAAATTTATAACAACTTTTCTACATACTTTAAATATTATAATTTCAAATTATTCTTATTTTGTAAATGATATAAAGCACAAAAGAAGATTCATGGATATCAATACGAACAAAAATAAGCTAATGTGTTCTCTTTGTTTTAAAGTAAATACTTTCATTTAACGCAGCATCGTCTTCCAAGCAATAATTAATTTGCATAAAAATATATAACGGATGAGCGGTAAACAACGAATCAGAAGCGTGGCACGCCAGAACGAATCGGCACAATAAACAGGTTTCTCGCTCGTCTGCATCTGAGCAGCTATTAGATAGTATTGTTAATTCATCGTGCGGCTGACATTTCATTTACGAGGGTACAATACCTCAGTGAGGCCAGGTGTATATACGAAGGGATGGTATTATTGCGTATGCGCTTCAGTGATAGAGAAAAAAATCATTACGTATTCTCGATTCTTGTCATGCCTTTTCCGTTTGCGCAACAAACAAAAAGAACTTTCATCTTGCATCTTGTCCGCGAAATTTCCTTATCAACATGTATTCTGAATTTTTTGTACAATTTAGCAGTGTAATAAAAAATAATATTAACGTTCACGGCAATCGTTCACATTTTAATCATTGCCCTTATAAAAGTGTTTCATTGATGAAAAAAATACTTATAATTAAATAGATTGTACGATCGTGAATAAAAAATATTAAAAAACAGAGTAAAACAAGAGAACGATAAGTAATAAAGCAATCTTTCAAGCAATTAAAACTGATGATGTTGTAATTAACTTATAAACACGTTGCCGGCGGCAGTTAGTTTATTATAGAGTTTGATTTACTTCATATTTCATCATACGATTTATTTTCTCTTCGTTCTTATACAATTTTCAAACACTAAGTTTGTAATAAGAATAGCGTGAATCTAATTAAATTGAAATTAATAAAATTACAAAATTTATTTATAAAATTATACTGAATATAAATACATTAAAAAAATCTTGTTACGCATTGACATGCGTAACAAGATTTTTATAACATTTTATATTAAAGAAGTTTAAAGATCACAAATTTGGTGTAACTTTGAATAAATTAAATTTTAGTGAAAAATTGTTTTTGAAAAATTATAGATATGCGAGACACATACTCGTACTTGTTTTGAGGCTATAAGCATTTTAGTTCGAAGAAACTTCTTGTGGTTGTCTCCACGGGATTGCTTCGTATAAGATTTTCAATCGCAACCTCCTGACTTCGCGCGACGACAGTCCGCTCTGGGACAATGGAGAAGATTGTAAAGAGAGTGACGGAAGTTGAAAGGGGTCAAAAGAGTGTCAGCACTTTTCGGAAGTCATAAAACTTGGGTGTGTGACGCGTATGAGAGTTCGAATTCGACTTACCTAGATCTGTGCAGCGACAACGCGGCAGGGACAATAGGATGAAGATGGCGATCAGAAGTCCTCGAAGTGAAGTTGAATCGACGTTTGGACCAAGGACTGGCATGTTACTAGTGACTTGGGCCGTCGGCACGCCGATAACTTGCTCCTCCTCATCACTAACTATCCGCTGTCCTGACCGCATCGGTCATCAAGCACGTTCCTGGCATCGTGATGGTCGCAAGGTGGTTACAGGCTCGTGTCGATGTCCTGAGCACAGAGTAATTCGTGTTAGTTGTCCGCAGACACCTCGGCAATGTCGTGGAGTATGAACGGATGGTATATAATGCAAGAGATAATATTTACAGACTTGAAACAAAAATAAACATTTAACAGCCGTGTCAAGCGTAACTTCCTTCACATACGTTCATTTAATGTAATCATAGCAAACGATTGTGTCCCGTTTCATTGATAAATTTATCTTCGTGCAACGATTCTCCATGAAAACAGTGTCGGTTGCTATCGCGAAAATGTATTGTAGCTAGGACGTTACAATGGAATTAACTGCCAAGGTAAATTTACCGCCACGGAATAAAAGAAAGTAACTTTTGCCGTTAAAAAGTGAGGAAGTGTTCTTTTATATATATATGTATCCTTTATATATATATATATATATATATATATATATATAGAAATATTTCTCGATTTAATAATTAAACGTACATTCCTTTTTTTAAAAGGAAATTTGATTAAAATATATGTAACAATTATAAAATAAGGTACATATTTTTCATGTTAGATTTGAGTGAAAGATTACGAATTAACATTTAATTAATAAATGTAAAATAAAACACTGTGCACTTTGTATTCCTATCAACAAATTTCAATCGTTTTTCCGATGTAAGCTGCCATTGGGATAATATAACAACCATATTTATGTAAATATCATCGCTGGAACTTTCATTTATCGTGTAAAGCGGGACTCTTATCGCGCTGCTACGGAAGCGTAGACATTTGTTATCATTTTTGCAAATAGCACTCTCCACCCGCCCTCTCGTTCGTCTTCATTTTACGTCGCGCACAATCTGCACGATAAGAGGTCTATTTTGCACGACAAATCGACCCCCTAAATATTGCGCTTGTGAAATAAAATCGCTTACAATCGTCCAACTGGCACTTAGTTAAAAAATGGTCGTTATATTCAAGATTAATCACATACTGTGATATCAACGACTAACCCATGTCATCCTCATACATAGAATATGCACCAGCTATATGGATCGTCGACGAATAGTGGAAACATTACTATGCCCTGGGCCATGAAATTTTAATTGCGCGAGTGCTATTAGTAAACGCGATCGTTTTCAGCGAAGAGGTCGAGAGCGTCTACTACTACTACTGCTGCTGCTGTTGCTATTGCTATTGCTGCAATTGTATCGTGCTCATATGTACCGCACAGAGATACAGTATAAGTACGCGTGTTCCATATGCTGCAATTGCAACTGCAACACCGCACGGATTTCGCGTCACGCCTCATGCATTATTCACACCTCGCCGGAGGTGAAATTATTTTTCCCCCTAACGTTAGTATTATTAATTTTAGACGGTAGTCCAATGTGAAACTCCAAACCAGGAAATAATCACCTTGGCACCCGATGCGTTTGAGTGCATTCACACAATCGCATGTAACAAAAACATTCGCGTTTCTGAATCAAGATCATCATCGTCATTTCTTCGAAGTTATAATAGCACAATACTCGAATGTCGAATTTCTTGAGAGATATAATAAAGAAATGGTTTTTTTATCATTTAAATATGTTATAATTATGTAATTGTAGAACTATGTTATTGTATAACAAATCATAACTTAATTATATCATGCTGCTATTAAGTAATTTCTTGCTTTAGAAAAATATGTTAATATAAAATCAAATTGTAAATAATATACATGTTCCGACTGCATAACGACTCCGTATGCTCTACCACGTTTAAGATATAGGCGCAGAATACGAACGAGGCCCTAAAGCCGTCAGAAACAAGTGTTGCGCTCGGTATTGAAGTTGTAAGATACGGCAATACATGCACCAAAACCTATAATGGAACTTCAGATAGGTCGCTTTGAATACTCGATGGAGCTCGAGAAATCTATCGGGTACATTGTACCTTTCAGCAAAACCAAGCAAAACTCAACGAGTACATGTATTATGTGAAACGGGTAAACTGACTGAAGTTACACGAGTAAGCAAGATAATAGAAACTTTATACCGGAGATGACTCAATGTTGAAAAACGAGCAGCCTCTCGACACGTGGGGTCATTAATGCTTCTCGCGTACAATGCTTTTTTCAAGAGGTATACATATCCACGGTCACTGAGCCCTTGTCGAGCACCCACCCATCGAAGAGGCATGCCTCGCTTCACTAATTATTTATAATTATCGATCGCTAACGAGCAGTGTCCAGGAGAGATCGCATTACGTTCGCCCTGCAGCCACAGCATCGCAGTAACGTCTACTCTGCCCTTTCACATGGAGCTATTATGGTTGCATGATTTTATAAAATTCGTCTAAGGAGAGAAATAAAGAGAATTAGAAAGATGGACGACCATGTACGGGGCGCATTATAGTCAATCACGTCTTTACGACATAAATAACACGGAACATTTTCGACGTATTACATGAATGTTACGATGAAGTTGAGATTCATTCACAGAGGAAAATTATATCTGGTACTAAAGTTTCGTCTCGGATTATAACTGGTAATGCATACGACATGACCTGTATAATGATACCATGATAATAATTTACATTTTAAATATCTTCTTAATATGCGGATTAAATTGGAGATAGAATATCTCTCTTTAAATACTTATACTCCGAGTTTCAATTTCTTGAAATCAGTACACCGAATCGCAATGCAAAAATATAAATTATATTTTATAAATCATTATGAATACTAAATTTATTAGATTATTTATGTCTACAAAATTTTCTTATAAAATTACGGCAGTTAAACGAAGCATTAATGTGTATATTTTGGCAATATATTTCGGTGTGTAAAAAGACCGCAATCTGTTAAAAAGTGCGTGAAATCGGTTAATGAGTAAGTATCAAAGGTAGTTACTCAGTTGAAACAGTAGCTTGTTTACTTGTTTCCACTACACGGGCGTATAAACGTTTTACGTACAGCAGTTAAAGCCCTAAAAATTCCTGCTTCATAGGTCACTACCTTGGTCCCTTTTCTTGTAACGGGCGAGCCACAGTAGCTGAAAGAATGAACGAAAGAGAGAGAGAAGGGGGGGAAGGAGGGAGAGAGGAAGGGAGAGGGAGGAGAGAGAGAGAGAGAGAGAGAGAGAGAGAGATTGAGCGAGGGTTGCGAAGTGGAGGAGAGAGAGCTCTGGGTCTTTTGTGTGCATTCGATAGTCCGTGCAAAACAAACAAGCCTACGAGACACAAAACAGGATCCACGATGCAGACGCGAGTCCCGCTTGTCCAATGGACGTTCTTCCTTTTCTTCACAGAATACCGAACACCGTCATTACCCCGTATACGAATAGCTCCACGCTTCTCCTTCGCTGAGTGAAAGAGGGAAACGACGGTGGGGAAACACGGGAGTACGGCAGAACGGAGTAAACGGTAGGATTTTGCGATGCAAATTTCATTCCGCTCTCTTCTCTTCAGCTCCGTTTCTGCCCGACCTTCCTAGTCAGCCCTTTCCACCTATCTCCGTTCTTTTATTTCCCATCCCTAGTTTTCTTTATCTACGACCGCCTGTGTTCCTCTTTTTAAAATCACCTCGCGAGAGTCCTCTCTCGTGTCGTCGAGCACCCCGACAGAATTATCGCGATCGCCTCGCTCGGACGGACACGCTTTTTCGCGGTTCGTCGCGATTTTCACGAGGAAAAAGCTCAGCCGATGTCGGGGAGGATAGCCTAGAGAACTTGTCGTGGATACGGCGGTTGGAAAGAGGTGACGGTGCTGAAAGAAACGGAGATGGAGAAGTGTCGGCGGAATTAATTAATTCTGACGGGCTGCTATCTACCCGTCTTTTTGAACGACAACGCGTCATCACGTTCGTCTTCATCGAGGGAAGATGTCCTCATCTCTGGGACGGAGAAGAGCTATCACGATTTGATACATTAATTTCAACCGAACAATCGTCAATTCAATAAAAATAATTAAAAATGATGGGCGGAACGATACCTTTTTGAAGTTCCAGCTATAGCTTCAAGAGGAAACATAAATAGAACAGTCTCGTCTAGAGATTGGAAGTAAAGTTTCTGGAGATTGGAAGTAAACTCATCTGCACGACTACTATAAAGTAATTCATCAATCCTGTGCAACGTACATTTCGTAAGAAGCTTAGTTGACTGAAGTGTCGATGTATTATATATGTCCTGCATCTTGCAAGATAGCAAAACATTCCTCTATGACTTTTACTTTCATAGTTTGAAACTAATTTGAAAGTGTCTAACTCATAACATCTTTTTATCTACTTTTCGTATCAATATTGACTGTTATCCTTGTCAATTTTCTAATTTGCAGACTTTCATAAAACTTGTGGTGAAAAATATAAAAACGTTAATTATCTTCCACAAACTTTTATAAATATAAAAAATGTTTAAGAAATAAAATTATTTTATTAATGTAGAACAAACATTCTATATCCATGCTGAAAAATTACTTAGATTCTTTTTAGGTTTCTTTCCATAAACGCCACGTTATTCATCTTAACTTTATTTATCATAATAAGTAGCTACACGAATTAATGTAATCCTCGTTAATGACCGCAGAAACGACGCCAGACATTAAACTCATTGCTCTTAGGGGTCGCAGCTAATCCAGTATGGATTAGTTGCGAGAGAAAAAGAGCGGATAAGGAACACCGAACGGGCTTTTCTCAAGAGAAAAGAAAGCGTACGGAAAAGAAAAAGTGTATGAAATTTAAAAGTCCGCCGAGTCGCTCGTCGTTAAGCAAGGGTTTAGCGATTCTTCCAAGAGGATAAGAAGTGTATATAAGTGCGACGGATAAACGTATACCGGGGTATGCTTACTTCGCTCCGCAGAATCTAACTTCTCCGATAATGCAAGCATCGTTGCTCGTCTCGATGGAGACGATTCAGGTGAGGCTTCGCTTGGAATTATTCGGTTTGTACCAATTTCGAGCCATCTCGTTTTCCCTCCGCATTCTTCTTCGTACTGCTACCACTTGTGCCGCTACCACTTCTACTTTTATTCCAGTCACTATCCCTACCTATCCGCCGCTCTGAGCCAGTTCCTACGTAACTGAACAATCGCACCGTCTCCTCAGGAGGAACCGAAGGATTTGGGAAAACATGGTTATCGGATCGAACAGCGCTACTTTGCTACCAGCAGAAAATCTCGCGGGAACCTAAAGGCTGACGTTTACACCTCAAAGAGAAAACTAACGGGATTCCTTTTCAGAGCGGAAAAATCCGATTTAAAATTTTGATTCGTGTTATCCATACCTGTATCGCTATATTAATATAATTAGAAATTTGTTTACTATTATACATATTACATAATTTTTATGTAGAATATATATCGATATTCAAATAATTTATACTATTATCATGTTATATTGCATAGTTTTTCATTTCCATCTGTATATATCTATTTATTATTTATAGCGTACATGTACCTTAAATTTCACAAAGGTAAAAATAATAAAAAAATGACAAGAGAGTAAAAAACTAAGCAATGCATAACATGATAATCGTAGAGGAAATCCGAGTAGTACTAGACAAGTATTTTGAACACGTGTGACAGCCACTAGTCAAGCTACTAGTAAATCCACTTGCATCTTCCAAGAACCAGAACATCAAGAAAAGACAGTATTGTGGTAGTTATTGTGTATCTTGTTGTAAAGTTGTTGTCAGGACGGAGTTAACTTTATCAACTACAATTATATTATTAATTATAAATCGAATCTAGTTATCATGAATAAACAGCATCTATTATTCTTTAAATTGTAGGTTTTTACAAAAAAACATTTTTATTTAAAAATTGCTCATTTCATATATTACTTTTCCATTTTTGTGCGTTATTTAGGTGGTATAGAATAATGAGGTGACATCAGCCTCAACAAGACTTGGCTACTGACAATTGTGCTTTGTTTTATATTGTATATAATATAAAACATTCCCAATATAAATATAGGGAAAATATGAGGAAGAAGAGAACATAACAGCTATTAAGGAAGTAAGAACTATGAAAATGACAATACGAGAGATGAGCAAGCGATTCTGTCGTAAAAAGTTCATTATAAATGATAGATTAAAAGCTACTGAAGACAAAAGATAGTGTTAAAATTATACATAAACAATAATTTAACCTACTAAAAACATGTAAAACATATTTTTATTGGACATAAAACATATTTTATATTACTTTTCAATTTAGAAAAACAAATTTTTTTTTTTAGAAAAATACGAATTTTGATAAGAACAATGTTTAAAAAAAAGAAAAGACTTAAGGTATCCGATATATAATACGATCTTCCCCTGATTGTGTTAAATATTTATGTATTTATATCATAGAAAAATTATGTATTATAACATATACACTGAGAAAAAAATATAGTTAATTTTAATAAATATTTAGTTCAATATTGCCAACTAAACATTTACTTAACAAATATTTACTTAGTTACAGTAAGTAAATATTTGTTCAATAAAAAAAATGATTGTTAAATCAAATTAATATTTTTTGTATCAAATACATTTATCTTTATTTAATAAATTTAGTTGTATTCAACTAAATATTTATTAAAATTGACTATATTTTTTTCAGTGTAAACATATAAAAAATTTTTTTAATATTATTGCACTGTTGAAACAAAAGAATTTAGCGTTTTGAAGACGTTGACGTTTGTGAGACTGGAGAAGTTGGAACTATCTCTACTGTCAAGTTAAGTACGCCACTTATCGCCACTCCTCGCGGCCCTTGGAAACTATGAAGTTTTCAAGAGCTTTCTGCTTGAGAAGAATTTCGCATGCAATGGCATAGCCGATATCGAATGCGCTATTCTCATAAAACTTGTTGGGCGTTTCGGATTTCGTTATCGTGGAGACGAAAGAATGCTGCTGATATTAGAAATTTTTATAAAGCCAAACAAAATCCATAGCAACCAAGAAATAATAAAATTATATAATGATGTGAAGTGATATTATGATTATAGTGATATATAATTTTATAATGTAAATAAGGAAAATTGTGGTACTGCTAAGACATGTTGTATCATAGACATACTAATTATTTTTTAACAATAATTTTTTTTTAATGGAACTTTAATTGTAAAAGTAATACTGAATAAAAATAATTGAATATTAAAAATTTCGTTATTGTTAAAAAAAATAATTATCTAGTATATACCAATGTGTATGTCCCTATATATTACAGCTTCCTCTAATTGATATAGATATGCTTGCATAGTTTAAGGATGTATGAAGTGTACAACTTGTGCAAAAAGTGACTGGAATTGAAAATTTATACTTTCTACAAAATAAGTGTTATAGCTATATGAAAGAATTTCTAAATCGCTATCAAATTTTTTATATTGCTTTCAAATACACTATAGAAAATTTATTATTTCTTTATAATGTTTTCATTTTATTAATACATTAACATACGCTTTTCAATTACTTAATTATATAGATTTAGAACGTGTACCTAAATAATATAAATCATTAAATTATAATTTAAATCATAAATTAATTGCCAAAAATAAAAGCTAAACTTTAATATTCTGATGAAACAGAAGAAAATTACATTCAATGAATATGAAAGAAACAGATGTTTTTTATAGGTGCTATTTCATGACGCGTCATATTTTTATGTAATCTTTTCCATAAAATGGTTATTACCCTTCAAAATAATTATTCTATGTTTATCATTTAATTGTAAGACATTTCTTTTACTTTAAAATTGCTTTTTGCTACAATTACGTTTACTTACGAACGACGCTTTAGTACATCTTTTTCCTTTTAAAATGAAACTGCGTCTGAATATATCTCAACCGAAAAAAGGGTTAATTATTTCATAACGCGAAGAGAGAAAATAATAATAAAATATCTACAAAAGATATTTCTTTTAACTGAGAATGACATAAAAAGTTTAATAAGAATTCAGAGAAAGGTCTTTATTATATTGAATTACAATTTGACGAAACTATATTAGAAAAATATTGCTGACATTTTAATATCGATATCGCCGAATTGTAAGATATTATTAACCTTGATTCTTATCGAAGGTACATATGTATATACTGACAAAACAAATATACAAGACTTTTGAGCACGTTAATGATCAACATTCATTCTATTCGACCAGATATGTTGGATTTCCGTCAATCAACGTAGCAATTAGCAGAATTCACTGAACGTGCTTACTCCGTAATCGGGTGACACTATCTGCCTAGTACTTCGCAATATCAACAAAATTATACGGCACAAGAGAAAAGTATGTTTATACAAGCTAATCTACGTGATTTACGCGTCGTTCTTAAGTTAACAGCTTCCGTAGATTGTTATCATTTAATAAAAGTAAAATAAATTAAATATTTTTGTTTAACAAAGAGCAAAATAAAAAACAAAAGAATATACATTTAATCGAATATCAGACTGTATCTATCTCAAAAGATCCGTTTCATTTTTATTTGTAGATATTATTTGCATAAAAATACGCGGGCAAAGAATGAAACTACACCCCGATATGTCCTAGTTCGAATCAAGGTTTACCTTTAGCCGTGGGCTTTATTGTTATCTCACGGAACAGGAAAGTAGCCGTACAGAGACCTCTCTGTATTTTGCCTAGAGCGTCAAAATATCTGGGTTTAGCGGCCGTCCTTTGTGTGTACTCTGCACGCTACCGATATCTGCACATTGTATACTATAAAGCACTCGCGAATTCACGATATTTTAAATTGCTAGTTGTTTGATAACAACTATCTAAACGGCTTCAGACTAAAGCGTCAGATGGGAAATGTTTCAATGTCTTCCGATGTTATTCAATGTATCGTATCTATTGTTTGAGAAAACGGTAGCATTGCAATTGTACTTGATGTGAAAACGTTATCATAAATCTATTCTCAGAGATTAACATCTTTTTATATATTTTTTAAATCCGCATCAATAAGAATGTGCAAATTGTAAATTTTTAAATCGGAATTTATTTAAAAAATAAAAAGAATATATAGAAACTTTAAAAAATAACATCTCACTATATATACATGCATATATATGAGTTTTTAAAAAAATTATCACTATCATAAAAAATAGTTTTTATTCAGGCATTTTGCTATCACTCTTTTGTGTCATTCAGCTATATAATTATAAAAAAAAATATTTACTTTTTTTGAAGGCTGTAAGTTTTGGGAACAAAGCTGAAAAATATACAAATAGGTAACTCGCATGATATGATACCGTATTCGTGAGATAAGCATGCTTTCGTGGCGAGAAATGCCGCTTGTTGGAAAGACAATGAAGACGATAACTCGTGAAACTTGACATTCGGACATCTCCATCACTAAGCCTTGCAGTGCGACAATAGAGCCCATTTGACGTACCCTGTGCTTTCGTAAATAGCACAATCCGAGGACACCTCGTTTTGATATTTAAACGGTGTCTGCCCGTCTATGCCCTTCATGCGAACACGCACACTTTGATTGAAGTATTCATGGTAGCCAGTGAAAAGCGACCCCGGGACATTTGCTCGTGGATTTCCTCGCCCTGCCGCTCTCGAGGAGAATGGCAACGCGCGGAACAATAAACGCCGACCAGGTGGAGGAAATATTTTAACACAGCATTCTGCCAACAAAGTGAGCAATTATCCTCTCTTTAGAAATGCGCCAGCGTGATTTTTACACTTAAATTGCATTCGCTTGGATATTTTTTAATCGATGTATTATTGATAATTAGTTCGTGATACTGAGTGAATTGTAATATAACAGAAAACTCTGAAAAATGTTTGTGTATTGGTACAGATCGTTATATTTTTAGAGAAAAAATATTTTTTCACAAAAACTGTTATTATAAAAAACGAAAAATTTATCCATCGATTAAATCGTGAAGCTGTTATCGAAGTAACAATATAGTATTTCCATATTGTTTAGAAACGAGTAGCGTAATGGTAGTAGGGGAGACCGGATCTAATAGATTCATTTTTCAGTTTCGAATTTTTACAGACGAAATTAAGAGACTTATCAAAAAAAATTAATTCTACACCAGTTACTACATACATTTGAGCAATGATCTAATAATATTTTAATAATAAGGAGAAATTGATAACTAATACGAAAAAAATGCATTTTTCTAATGCATTCCATCTGGATTCAACTAGCCCCACGGGATCGGAATAATTTGACTAAGTTTATTAAAGTAAAGATTAATGTATTTTAAGCTACATCTTTGGCTACATATTAAAACTTTTGTAAAAATATATTTTAAACACAAACATTCGCTTCGCAGGGCAAAATGCTTCTTTTTACAAAATTTGCTCATTTCGTACAAAAACGTCGAATGCCTAGTTTTCGAGATTAGCCATGAGAGAACTAAATTTATAACATTTATTACTGAGAAAAATCTCTTTAAAGAAATAAAATTTTGAATAAGTAAGAGTCGTCACTAAATGAGTACAGTCCCATGTTATAGTTAATCTACTATCCTCCTCTCCATCCGTTCATTTTTTAAAAACATTAACAATATACGATAACAAAGACAAATAACAAAATACTTTATTAAGTAAGAACTACACTTTTATTAAGTAAGAACTACACTTACTCTAAGCAGAAATCAAATATCTCAAATAATCATATGCGATGATAAAAACAAAAACTTTAAGAATAAAAATATTTACTTAGGTGTATGATTTTTAAAAATTGTGGCATAACTTCTATTCTCATATGTTCTTAACAAGATGTTACAGCAGAAACTGAGCGGCAGTTGCTGCTGCATGTTCAGACACGCATTTCTCGCGTGTTTTGTTTTGTAATGTAGCCTTAATTATTCTATTTACCCCTATAGTCAACTGACCCCGGTCTCCTCTAAAATATTATTTTAATGATAAATAATTGCAAATGATAACTGTACAATACTCGTGTATGGTGTAACAGAGTGCACCAATAACATATACAACAATTGAACGTTATAACAAAAAATCGAATATTAAGCTTACTTTGATGTTATTTGTTTCAGCCTGATTTAAAATCACGGTATAACAGCGATCAATAAAATCAGGATCCTAGAACAAGAGAAGCGTATTCATCGCTGGGGAAATGCAAGATACAGCGCCTCATGGAAGTCAAGGAAGCGTAAGGATCTAACTTAGAGAATGGAAGGCTCTTCAAGGAGTAGACCACGGGTAGTAGAAGGAGATTGTCGGGAGCGGGTTCTCGGAATAATCTCTTTAAGAGCTCCAGGTATTGAAGCGCAGTTTGAACGGAAGTCTCTCCTACTCGACCGCAACCCTTCTCGATGGTTGTCGCGCTTACGAGCATAATCGACACGATCCTAGTTTATATGCGTTGATACGCGACGATATCGTCATAAAATAATTTTCCCCTCAAGTATAATTATTTTGTGCGGGCGCCGGGCACGATTCGATCAGCACATATCTCACAATGATTACCTACTTTGTTATTTTAATGTGAATGTCGTGTTACCCAGCGACAACGCGACCGCGCACTGAGCTGAGAATTAATTATGATAGATTATCTAATTAGTTACAAGGAGAAAAATGTTTTATTAATCACTCCTTTTAAAGCGCCGGCGTACACGCGGATTCTTATCGGCGGGCGACCTCATTCCGGGTTAATTGCGTGAAAAGTACACCCGGTACATTGTGCAGGGACGACTTGGGAAAGTGGCATCCATCCGGCGTAATTTGGTGGATGATGGGCCTATTAAGAGCCCGTTGAAATGTTGCGCCATTCTGGACAATATATAGCCGTTTCCGTTTTATCCTGTCATCGCTATATTTCGTACGCTTGGTGACGTATCTTACATCGCGGCTCATTAATGCCGAGGATGAAAAATGCCACGATAAACTTAACGAGAGAAATGCGTTAACGAGAGAAATACGTTAACAATGTTTTAGCATATTAAAAAAGGCTGGCGTTAGCTCGTGTCGAGAATGTCCGATTCGTGACCACGCATTTTCTTTCATAAATGCGAAAGAACGGAAGAATCCCCAGTTTATACCTTTAATTGTAACGTTTCTTGGAATATGTTGCAATTCTATTATGTGCTTGCGAGCAGTGAAAATGGCGCTTTATGACGACAGTCTGGAAACTTCGGTAACGTCCACGAAGCGACACAACTCACCCTATAAAGTCAACTTTATGGGAAAACTAGCGTCTTTTCCTGCCGATATACTTCTTTTCCGTGAAGAAGTTTCGTGGCAACTCTAAAGCTTGTAAAAAATCGCTTTGTTTATCGCAGTCAGTGAGCAAACCACTATCGAAAACAGGCTATGGTCGATTAATGGTGGTTTACGAGGATTGTGAAACGTTTTACATCGTGTTATGCCGATAGTAATTACACATACAACACTGCAATCTCGTCCTTTTTTTTTTGTATTTTATCAGCACGAAAAGCAGAAGGGCCGTACTTAAATTTATTTCAAAAGCAGCGCGAGGTACTTCGTAGCGTGATGACCTCAATCTGGGAGTTATCAACGCAGATCTCCACAGAGAATTGATTTCGGTCGAGAAGAACGAACGCTACTACCATTACTAGAACTTTAGCATTGTGGTTGGGAAATCGAAGACGAGCTTCGAGAAATCAACGCGCGCGACAGCGAGCCAAATTAAAATTTGCGTTCTCGAATAACAGGAGTTCCGTGCTCGTTCTCTCTCTTTCTTTTCCTCTACAACTTCTCTATCACGTTTGTTTCTGAGTCTTCCGTCTCGGATCGCGGCCGGTTACCAACGTTCAATTTGACTCCGAAACTTCTCGCGGATGGCATTCCACATTCCTTTTATTCGGAGAAACTTGCGAAACTTGAGCGGGATAGAACGGGGTAGAACGACTTGCGGTTAGAACAGGCTTGGCTGAAGCGCAGAAGATGAATAGCGTGAGAAGGAACGACAAATAATATGAGAGACGGGCGGATAGCGTAAGAAAGAGCGAGGGACGGCGTGGATAGGAACAACCTCGCAAGGACGGCTAAACGACACTTCATACATGAGAGATTATCGCGTCTGGCGGGCGCTGATACCAGGGATGTTTCATCCCTCGTCCTCTGCTATCTCTTAGCGTTCCTTAGTGCAGCCACCACGACCATGTCCTGTCTCATCTTCAGCCCTATCATGCTGGGTTCATTACTCACATGCAAATAACGGACGTCCTCAGTTGAGAATTCCTTATTTATACGCATCAACGCGATGTCTTTTAAAACTATCTCCCTTTTTAATGTTAGAGCTCTTCTCTTTGGGTACTCAAGCTTTCTTTCTCGACCGACCCTTTGTGCGTCTTCCTTTCTTTCTTATCGAGAAAAAACCAGACTCTTATAACAAAGAGAAGAGAATGAGCGTTATTAGATTTCCAATATTTATAAAGTGCGCTATGCCATGCAGAACCTCCGAGGGAAATACAATAATCGTTTCCGGAACGACGAAGTTCGCGGGTTTGTAAAATCTAGTTACGCGGTCCCGAGCGTAAGTTAGATTAAATTAAATAAGACCGGCAAGAGCGGTGCCGCGAATCAACCGCGAGCGCTTCCTTGCGCACGCGGAAGAACTTCCATTCCATAGAGATCGAGAGTTACGCGAGTCGAAAGCCCGTCGGGACATTCTTTGTGCTGAGATTCGAAGTATATCGTATAACCGTCGGCGTTATAATCGATTCTTTTTTCACGCCATCTTTTTCTCGAGTCGCCTTGACGATCACGAAGAAAGAATGGTTTTGGCGACCAGAGTCCATAAGGAAAAATTCAACCAACTTGAACGATCTTACGGCGGTCGCATTAACTGGTCGAGATAGGAATGCGAGTCACGTAAGAGTAGGAGCGAAATTCGTCGTTTAGCTTTCGTCGACGCAGCCCTGTCACCTCATATGTACAAGG
>Ga0157363_1000729_pt1 | contig 25823 bp, 19 predicted proteins | sample AttsexASBM1_FD_111477 | JGI IMG/M metagenome (GOLD analysis project Ga0157363, IMG submission 111477) | Fungus gardens microbial communities from leaf cutter ant in Ribeirão Preto, State of São Paulo, Brazil - Atta sexdens ASBM1 | ecosystem: Host-associated > Fungi > Mycelium > Unclassified ... | reverse complement strand
CTGGCTGCACCCGAGGACCGTTTAGCCCGGAACGAGCATGTCCAAGCCGAGTGTCAAACCCTCCCGCCCGTTCTTTTCCTCCGGTCCCTGCGCAAAACGCCCCGGATGGTCCCTTTCAGCACTCGATCAAGCGCTTCTGGGCCGTTCGCATCGCGCCCCTGAAGGCCGTGCACGCCTCAAGGAAGTCATCACGCGTTCCAAGGATGTGCTTGGCATTCCGGCTGACTGGCGAGTCGCCGTTGTCCCCGCATCCGATACCGGCGCTGTAGAAATGGTTCTCTGGGCGCTGGCTGGCGGCGAACGCGGCATGGATGTTCTGTCTTTCGAGAGTTTTTCCGGAACATGGGCGCAGGATCTGCGGGACGTTCTGAAAATCGAAGACCTTCGTGTTCACGAAGCGCCTTATGGCCGTCTTCCGGACCTTTCCGCCGTTGACTGGTCCCGCGATGTCGTTCTGAAATGGAATGGCACGACTTCCGGCGTCCGTATCCCGAATGCAGACGCTATTCCCGCAGAGCATGAAGGCCTTGTGATCTGCGATGCCACGTCTGCGGCCTTCGCCATGGATCTGCCATGGGATCGTCTCGATGTCGTGACGTGGTCCTGGCAGAAGGCGCTAGGCGGAGAGGCTGCTCATGGCATGCTCGCCATCAGCCCGCGTGCTGCTGCCCGTCTGGCTGAGGGATCTCCGCGTCCGCTGCCGAAAATTTTCCGTCTGGCTAACAAGAAGGGGCTGATGGAAGCCGTTTTTGAAGGCGATACCATTAACACCCCATCCATGCTTTGCGTCGAAGATGCTCTGGATGGATTGCGCTGGGCCGAAAGCGTGGGTGGCCTTGAGGCGCTGAAAGCCCGTGCGCAGGCCAGTCTGGCCGTTGTGGCCGAGTGGGTGGAAAAGACTAACTGGGTGTCCTTCCTTGCTGAACTGCCTGAGACACGGTCCTGCACCTCCATCTGTCTGAAAATTTCCGCGCCATGGTTCGAAGAGCTTCCTCCTGAAACACAGGGCAAGGTCGTGAAGCATCTAACCGGGCTGGTCGCGCAGGAAGGGGCAGGCTATGACCTCGCGTCCTATCGAGATGCCCCGGCCGGGCTGCGGATCTGGGGAGGGGCGACAGTGAATGCGGAAGACATTCAGGCTCTCCTGCCGTGGCTGGACTGGGCTTATGAGTGCACGCGCGAGGAGTTTTCTGCATGAGCCTGTATTCCGAGACCCCGAGCGCTGCCCTTTTACCGTCCGGCTTTTCTGATCTTCTGCCGGGAGAAGCCGAGGCGGAAGCCCGTGGCATTGCCTGTGTCATGGAAGCGTTCTCCCGCCATGGGTACGAGCGCGTCCGTCCGCCCATGCTGGAATTCGAAACGTCTCTTCTGAACGGTTCCGGCTCGGCACTTTCCACGCAGACCTTCCGCCTGATGGACCCGAGTTCCCATCGCATGATGGCACTGCGCCCGGACATGACGACGCAGATTGCGCGTATTGCCAGTGTGCGCCTGCAGGATGCGCCGCGCCCGCTGCGTCTGTCCTATTCCGGAAGCTGCATCGTTATCGGGACGCCGGGCCGCGAGGCTGATCGTCAGGTGTCGCAGGCCGGGATCGAATTGATTGGCCCGGATTCCGCTCAGGCGGATGCCGAGGTGGTGGCACTTGGTGCGACGGCTCTCGAAGAACTCGGTATCAAGGGTGTGTCTTTTGATCTGTCCATGCCAGCTCTGGCTCTTGGCCTCATCGAGAGTGCCATTCCAGCAGCTGATCAGGATGAACTGATTCAGGCATTGAACCGCAAGGATGCTGCCTCTGTTGCTGAACTGGGCGGCCCGATTGCAGATATGCTGGCCGTGATGCTTCAGGCCGCGGGTCCTGCGGATCGTGCGCTGGATATGCTGGCGTCACTGGACTTCCCCGAGATCGTGCGTCCGCATTTCGAGCGTTTGGTTGCGTCCGTTGCAGCGATCCGTGAGCGGGCTCCGTCTCTGCGTCTGACGGTCGATCCTGTCGATTTCCGTGGCTGGCAGTATCATACTGGCCTCTGCATCACGGTGTTCTCCACGACCTCTCGTGAGGAACTCGGCCGGGGTGGCCGCTACGTTGCAGGTCAGGAGCCCGCCTGTGGCCTGACGCTCCGTCCGCAGGCGCTTCTGCGTGCCGCGCCGGTACCTCCGGCCCGTCCACGTTGCTATGTCCCCGTTCGTCTGGGCTGCGAAGACATGGCGGCTCTGCATGCGCAGGGTTTCGCGACCGTGTCTGCCCTTGAAGCCGATGCAGACCCTGCCGCTGAAGCGCGCCATCTGCGTTGCACCCATTTCTGGCGGGATGGCGCGGCTCACGCGCTCTGACCTCCAGTTTTCCTGAATTTTTCATTCCTGTATCCCAAGTCGAGGAAGCCAGCTCATGTCCAACGTCACCGTGATCGGAACCCAGTGGGGGGACGAGGGTAAAGGCAAGATTGTAGACTGGCTTGACAGTCGCGCTGATATCGTTGTCCGTTTCCAGGGTGGTCACAACGCTGGTCATACGCTGGTTGTCGGCGATCAGGTCTATAAGTTGTCGCTGCTGCCATCGGGTCTCGTGCGTGGCCAGATCGGCGTAATCGGCAACGGCGTCGTCATCGACCCGAAGGCCCTGATGTCCGAGATTGACCGCGTGACGGCGCAGGGCCTGAAGGTCACGCCGGAAACGCTGTGGATTGCCGAGAATGCTCCGCTGATCCTGCCGGTACATGGTGCGCTGGATCGTGCGCGTGAAGCTGCGCGTGGTGATCGCAAGATCGGCACAACGGGTCGCGGCATTGGCCCGGCTTATGAAGACAAGGTGGCCCGTCGCGCCATTCGCGTCTGTGACCTTGCCGAGCCTGAGACGCTGGACTGGAAGCTGGACGAAGTCCTGCTGCACCACAACACCCTGCTGGCGGGGCTGGGTGCTGAGACCTTCACGAAGGAAGAGCTCAAGGACTTCCTGACGGAAATCACGCCGCGCCTCATGTCCTTTGCCTGCCCGGTCTGGGATCGTCTGGACGAGGCCCGTCGTGCTGGCCGTCGTATCCTGTTTGAAGGTGCGCAGGCCGTCATGCTGGACGTTGATCACGGCACCTATCCATTCGTGACCAGCTCCAACACGGTTGCTGCTGTCGCCGCATCTGGCAGTGGTGTCAGCCCGTCTTCCATTGGGTTCGTTCTGGGTATTGCCAAGGCGTACACAACCCGCGTGGGCGAAGGGCCGTTCCCGAGCGAACTGTTCGATGATGTTGGTCGCACGATCGGTGAGCGTGGTCATGAGTTCGGCACGGTCACTGGCCGTCCCCGTCGTTGTGGCTGGTTCGATGCTGTCATGCTGCGTCGTGCCGCCCGCGTTGGCGGCGTGACGGGCATTGCGCTCACGAAGCTGGACGTGCTCGACGGTCTGGAAGAAATTTCGATCTGCGTTGGCTATGAACTGGACGGCAAGAAGATCGACACCTTCCCATCCGCACCCGGTGCGCAGGCCCGTGTGAAGCCAATCTACGAGACGATGCCGGGCTGGCAGGAAACCACTGCAGGTGCCCGCTCCTGGGGCGAGCTGCCAGCGCAGGCCATCAAGTATGTGCGCCGGATCGAGGAACTGATCGAAGCGCCGGTGACGCTGCTGTCCACGAGCCCGGAACGTGACGACACGATCCTGATGCGCGATCCGTTCGAGGACTGATCTTCTTTTCCTGCGAGACTCTCCAGTCCGTTAACGAAGCCTCAATTCCTGTCCGGCATAAAGTGTCAGACAGGATTTTGACGGAACGGACATGGATTACACTCAGGGAGATGACAGCCCGGAACTGCTGATCGCAGACCGCTATCTGGTCAACACGACGCAGAAGCAGCCAGCGATCGGGGGCTGTCCTACCTGGGTTGCACAGGACATTACTGCCACAGGCTCGACCTGGCTGGCGCTGGCACCGTCCATGCCGTCCCCCAAATTTTCAGAGCTGATGTTCTTTCGACATGAGAGTGTCATTGGCCTCCATGCTCATGAATATCATAACGGTGCCCTCTGGGTGCTGTGTGCTCACCCGCCCGGCCCGTCCCTTGTCGAGGGGTTGGGTCTGTGGTCGGAAAGCCAGATTATCGACGGCGTTATCCGGCCTTTGGCCGATGCTCTTGAGAAGCTTGATGCTGCGGGGCTGACCTGCCGTGGCATCCGGCCTGATAATCTGTTTGTAGGGCAGGGACTGCACAAGGTCGTGCTTGGTCCTCTGGGTGTGGCAGGAGGTGCTGAACTCCAACCCGTCCTGTTTGAGCCCCTATGCTCCGCTGTCTGCCATCCGACTGCACGCGGGGTAGGAACTATCGCCGGAGATATTTTTTCGCTCGGCGTGCTGGTGCTGTCGCTCTGTATCGGTGAACTTCCCCTTCAGGGCTTGTCAGATGCGGACATTCTCAGGCGTCGTTTTGAGGTGGGGTCGGCCACAGCCTATATGCAGGGCCATAATGTGCCCGTAGGTCTGGTCTCCCTACTGGAAGCCATGTTGTCCGATACGCCGGAAAACCGGCCTGTTCCCAGCGACCTGATTACGATTGCACCTAGCAAGCTCTTTTCTATCCGAGCAGAAATTCCGGCTCGTACGCCCCTGATGATTGGGGGCGTCGAAGTCAGAACTCCACGTGCGCTGGCTTGGTATGCGGGCAAATATCAGAACGAATTTCTGTCTCTGCTTCAACGGAAAATCATCAGTCAGTGGCTGCATCGGGAGCTTGAATTGTCTGTCATGTCCAGCCTGATCGAGCAGGCTGGCGTGGCCTTTCTTCCCTCCAGCGGGAACAAGGCTGTTGACCCGACGACGATGGTCGTAACGCGCGCGATTGCTATTCTTGATCCTGCTGCGCCTATGTTCTGGGCGGGCCGCTGGTTCTGGCCCGAGGCCATTCCTCAGATGTTGTCTCATGCCGAGGCGGGTTTGTATCCACCTGATGAGCAGCGGAACATTCGGGGGATTGCCGGCTTTTTGACGACCAGTCCAGAGGTCTTCGATGCACCAACGTTGCCTGCGTTACAGTCAACGCAGATTGGCGCTCTCGCTGCGGCGGCGCGTCGAACTGGGGCAAAGGGCATGGAGCAGATCCGGCGTCTGCCTTACGACATCAATGTCTTTCAACCCTGTCTCTCATCGCGATGTCTGAAAGAACGCATTTCGCTCTCCGCGGGGTTGTTGCAATGGCTCAACCGGCATGTCTCAGAAGACGAGCTTTCTGCTGATGACATTGGCCGCTCAGGCTTCATGGACGACCAGATGCGGACGTTTCTGGAAAGTCATTGTGCCCGACAGGGCATTATTCCTTTGGCACAATCCCAGAAAGCCGGGTTACCATCCTGGCTAGCAGATCTGACGCTTCTGGCAGCGGCGCAACGTCGTTTTGACAAGGAAGCACTGAGCTCTGTTGCGAGACGGGCACTTCCGCTGCTGGAAACAGAACTGAAACAATGGCGCAGTAAAACAGCCAGAGCAAGGCGACGTGCCAAGCTGTCTCAACTGGCTGAAGCAGGGAATCTCACGAAGTTTCTTGAAAACGTCAACGATCCGGCGGGCTTGCAAAAGGATCGTAAAATGGCACGACAGGCTGAGGTTGAAATCGCTCATCTCGAGCAAATTCTTGAGGAAGAGCCCAATCGTAAGGCTGCTCATGAGAGACAGGCACGGAATGCCGGTGAGTTTTTTTCCCTACTCGTCGGGATAGCAGTCTCTATGGCCAGTATCTGGCTGGAGTTCTGTGAATGAAAGAGCCGTCAGCGCGTGGGCGGGGAGGATTGACGGGCTTCAAATGGTGGCACGGTCTGATTCTTGGTCTGTTGCTGGCTTATGTGCCAGGCAGTCTTCTGGTTGGCGGTGTTCTGTTGCTACCGCTGGTCGTGCTGCATTTTGTGGACCCTGACGCCGACCGACAGCGCATGATGATCGTTCTGTTCTATCTGGGGGCCGTAATGGTTCATCCCCTGAGGGCTGCATGGCTGGCTCACGGGGACTGGCAGACCTGTGTTCAACAGATCACCCAACCGCTGACATTGATTCTGGACTGGATGGCGGTCGGCGTGGCGTGGCTGGTCGCCGAAGCTTCGGCGATCGGGGCGAGGCTCTGGTATGCGGATTACGCACGCAGAGAGCGCAGGGCGATCGAAAAAAGGATCACGGCCCTGCGTGACGAATGGCTTGATGCAGAGGGACAGGGAAAAACCTGAGAAGGCTTTTACGTTATCAAGCCTGCTCAGGAGTGTCTGGCTGGCTATCGACAAGCCGTGACGCCAGATCGCCAGCAGCCCCACCAACGAGGCCACGGGCGTAATCCTGTGCGGAGAATGGGCGCAGATCTTCAACCTGTTCACCGACCCCGACCATATGGACAGGCAGTTTGAACTGTTCAGCAAGGGCCACGACAATCCCGCCACGGGCTGAACCATCAAGCTTGGTCACAATCAGCCCGGTAACATTCACCAGTTCCCGGAACACCCGAACCTGTTCAATGGCGTTCTGGCCTGTCGTTGCATCCAGAACCAGCAGGACGGAGTGCGGAGCGGTTTCGTCAAACTTCCGCATGACGCGGATGATCTTGGTCAGTTCTTCCATGAGTGCCCCCTTGTTATGGAGGCGGCCGGCAGTGTCGATCAGGAGAAGGTCCTTACCTTCCTCTGTAGCCCGCTTGATGCCGTCATAGGCCAGACCTGCGGCATCGGCGCCATGCTTGCCTGCGATGACGGGCACGTCTGAGCGCTGTCCCCAGACCTGAAGCTGTTCGACGGCTGCTGCCCGGAAGGTATCGCCAGCTACCAGCATGACGGATTTACCTTCGCCGCTGTAATGGCGTGCCATTTTCCCGATGGTTGTGGTTTTGCCAACGCCGTTGACACCAACAACCAGCACGACATGAGGCTTTTTCTTCGGGTCTGGCTCAAACGGAATGGCGACCGGTTCCAGAACACGGGCGATCTCCTCGGCCAGTGCGTCCCGGATCTCATCGCTTGTAACGTCTTTACCAAAGCGGGAGCTTCGAAAGCTCTCGATAACGCGCTCTGCCACGACCGGTCCGAGGTCTGCCGCGATCAGTTCGTTTTCGAGTTCTTCAAGAGCGGCATCGTCCAGCTTGCGATGCGTGAACACGGCCCCGAGCCGGGAGCTCGAGCGCGAAAGACCCTGTTTGAGTCGTGAGAAAAATCCAGCCATGCACGGGAGTTCGGACAGCTCAGGCCAGACGTCAAGTGTTGAACGGTGTTTTCGTCCGGTTATTAAACGGCGCTCAGCTATATTCGGTGCACATCCTCAGGATCGTCTTGGCAGAAAATACTGTGAGGGGTCAGCTCTCTAGGCAGTTCGACGCCCAAGAAGCTGGCCGTCTGACAGGGCATGGATCTTGATCGGGAGGATGCTTCCGCGCAAAGGCGCAGGAAGGTCGTCGGTCAGTCGTACAGGGGCAAATTCAGCCGAGTGTCCCCGGTCAGGTGTTTCAATCAGAACATCCAGTGTTTGACCGACAAATCGGTTAAGGAAAGCGTCCCGATTGTTGTCTCCGGCCTCCCGTAAACGAGCGGCACGGGCCTGGCGCTCTTTATTCGGGACGGCTGGCATCCTTGCGGCGGGTGTCCCCGGGCGCTCGCTGTAGGGAAAGACATGCAGAAACGGGATGGCCTGCTCTTCGATAAAGGAGAGCGTCTCTTGGAAAAGGGCGTCCGTTTCCGTGGGGAAACCGGCAATCAGATCTGCCCCGATACCCATATCCGGGCGTAGGGACCGAGCGTGCCGGAGCATGGCGGCGACGCGTGCTGTATCATGACGGCGTTTCATGCGCTTGAGAATCAGGTCGGAGCCTGCCTGAAGCGAAAGGTGAAGGTGAGGCATGAGGCGTGGCTCGTTTTCCAGAAGCCACCAGAGGTCCCTATCTCCCGTCTCCGGATCCAGAATAACCGGATCAATCGAAGACAGGCGCAGGCGTTCGATTCCTGTTACGTCTCTCAGGAGCGTCCGACACATCTGGCCCAGACCTTCTCCGGTCGCGCCCCGCCAGGACGCGATATCCACTCCAGTCAGAACAATTTCACGGTGCCCGTTTTCGGTGAGTGCGCGTGCGCGGGTAATGGCTTCTGCAGTTGGTGTGGAGCGGGAGTCCCCGCGGCCATATGGAATGATACAGAATGTGCAGCGGTGATCGCAGCCCTGCTGAACCTGAAGGAGGGCGCGGGCGTGCCGTGAGGGCGGGAGACCGGGCCTCGCATCTCCCCATGTCGCGGGTTTGAGCTTGTCAGCATTGGGAACGACCCGGACAACGCCGGGCAGTTCCATCCAGCGTTTCCCGTCAATTTCGGATGCGCACCCTGTCACCACGATTTTTGCGTTCGGACGTTCCCGGTGTGCCCGGCGAATAGCCTGCCGGGCCTGCCGTTCGGCGGCGGTTGTCACGGCACAGGTATTTACGATGATTGTATCATCCTGCCCCTGCGCGTGATGAGCCATGCCATCGCTCTCATGAGCGTTGAGGCGGCAGCCGAATGTCAGAACAGACGGCGCTGTCACGGGAGTTTGCCGTGGAAAACAGAAGTTGCAGGGCCGGTCATGAGAACGTCGCCGTTGTCCTGCCAGGTGATGCGCAGATCGCCCCCATCCATGGTGACGACACAACTGCGTTCGGTGAGGCCGCGACGCACGGCATTTACGACGGCCGCGCAGGCTCCGGAACCACAGGCGAGGGTCAGACCCGCTCCCCGTTCCCAGACACGAAGACGCATATGCGTTGGTGTGAGGATGTCCGCAAAGCCAATATTGGCGCGCTGTGGGAAGAGTGGTGAGTTCTCAAGGGAGGGCCCCAGATCCTCGGCGCGGGAAACATCTCCGAACACGGTCGCATGAGGATTGCCCATGGAGCAGGCCGCAGCATCATGCAGGGGCAAATGCAATGTGTCGCACTCTTTTGCCAGTGGCACGTCCTGCCATTCGAAGCGCGGTGTCCCCATATTTACTGTGATCAGTTCGCCATCCTGAGATGTGGGCAGCAGGCCAGCGCGGGTCTGAAGGACCGGATTTCCGCCAACCAGCGTTGCCACGCAGCGGGATGCGTTGCCGCAGGCGCCGGATTCCGAACCATCCGCATTGAAAAAACGCACCAGAACGTCCGCACCATCTGCTGTGGGTGCAGAGAGAACGACAAGCTGGTCGCATCCTATGCCGAAGCGTCGATCGCAGAGGTGACGGATCTTGTCGGCATCGAGAGCGGGGTCGGTTTCACGGCCATCAATGATGATGAAATCATTGCCCAGGCCGTGCATCTTGGTGAAGGAAAGGGTCATGGTGGGGCCTCTCTTAGAGCATCCTGCGGGTTGACGCACGAGGAACATACCCTCATCTCGACAGGTCAGTCAGGAGGAGATGCACATGAGCGGCACAGAACAGATCGAAGGTTTTCACGCAGCGGCATTCACACGCGTCAATAATGAACCCGACACGATCTTCTATGCGCAGCGTCTTCCGGATTCGCTCATGGATATGGGGGCACGCACGGCTGTGACCGCCCTCTACCAGACGTCTCTTCCCGTGGGCGGCACGGTTCTGGATCTTATGGCGGGGTCTCTCAGCCATTATCCGGAGGAAGCCCATTTCCAGGATGTGATCGGGCTTGGCGCCTCAAAAGCGGCCCTGGATACGAATCCTGTTCTGAAAACGCGCATCGTGCAGGATCTGAATGCGGATCCCATTCTGCCTTTTGAGGATGACAGTCTGGATGTCATTACGCTGTGTGATGGTATCGCCTATCTGACCCAGCCTTTGACAGTATTGACGGAAGCGCTGCGTGTTCTGAAGGAAGGGGCCCCCCTGATCGTCACGTTCTCGGACCAGTTTCATCAGCAGAAGGCTGTTGCCATGTGGCAGGCGCTGGAGCCGGAAGATCGCGCACGTCTTGTCAGTATCCTGCTTTCCCGCGCCGGTTTTGGCGAACTGGACACGGGTGAAGTGGTTCCGCCTGAAGATCTGACGGCATGGCGCGATACGGTTCGGGCTGTCGTTGGACGCAAGCCCAGAGCCTGAATCTAACTGATTCGCAGGTTGACATGCGTTACTTCTGGCATTTGTGCGCGGAAGTCTTTATGCAGCGGCATCCCAGCCGCCGCTTTTTGCCGTCGGCGTGACGTTTGCCGAGTGTTCATCAAATATGCCTTTCCCCGATACTCATCCTGCCCTTGGGCGCGCCCTGGCGGCGCGCGGCTACGAACAGCCAACTCCCGTTCAGGAAGCCGTTCTGCAGCCAGGGCTGGAGGATCGTGATCTTCTGGTTTCCGCCCAAACGGGCTCAGGCAAGACCGTAGCCTTTGGTCTGGCCATTGCGCCGACGCTGCTGGGCGAGGCCGATCGCCTCCCGCCGGCGCCCCAGCCGCTGGCTCTGGTTATTGCCCCGACGCGTGAACTGGCCCTGCAGGTCCAGTCCGAACTTGAATGGCTCTATGCTGAAACCGGTGCCCGCATTGCGAGCTGCATTGGTGGCACGGATGCCCGCCGTGAAGCCCGCGATCTCAGCCGTGGCGCCCATATCGTCGTTGGGACGCCGGGCCGCCTGTGTGATCATCAGTCCCGTGGTTCCCTTGACCTGTCCGGTCTGCGCTGCGTCGTGCTCGACGAAGCTGACGAAATGCTGGACATGGGTTTCCGTGACGAGCTGGAACAGCTTCTGGATGCGTCCCCGGCCGAGCGCCGTACGCTTCTGTTCTCCGCCACGATTGCCCGCGAAATTGCGTCCCTGGCCAAGCGTTTCCAGAAAGATGCCAAGCGCATTGATACGGTAACGGGTGCTAAGCAGCATTCCGATATTACCTATCGCTGTGTCGTAACGGCTCCGCAGGAAATTGAGCGTTCCCTCGTGAACGTTCTGCGTTTCTACGAGAGCCCGACGGCCATGGTGTTCTGCAACACCCGTATGATGGTTGGTCAGGTGCAGGCAGCTCTTCTGGAGCGTGGGTTCGCCTCTGTCGCCATTTCCGGTGAGATGGGTCAGAATGAGCGTAGCCGTGCGATCGAGAGCCTGCGTTCCGGTCAAGCCCGTGTCTGTGTTGCGACTGACGTTGCAGCCCGTGGCATTGATGTTCCGGCGCTGAACCTCGTCATTCATGCCAGCATCCCGACGGCTTCTGAAACGCTGCTGCACCGTTCCGGCCGTACGGGGCGTGCAGGTCGTAAGGGCACCAGTGTGCTCATGGTGCCGATGAATCAGCGTCGTCGCGCTGAGCGTCTGCTGGCCATGGCTCGCGTGAATGCTGAGTGGGAAGCCGTTCCGACGGCTACGGCGATTGCAGCCCAGGACACACAGCGTCTTCTCGAAGATCCGATTCTTGCCAACGCCTCGGAAGAGACGACGGATGAACTGGTCCTGAAGCTGGCCGAAACCTATGACGCCAAGAAGCTCGCAGCGGCTCTGGTGGAAATGTATCGTGCCCGCCTTCCGCAGGTCGAGCAGATCCGTCCGATGTCCGTTGAAGCTCCGAGCAGCCGTGGTGAACGCGGCGAGCGTGGGGAACGTGCTCCGCGTGAAGAGCGTGTTGTATCCGGTCAGTGGTTCAAGATGGGCGTTGGCCGCACCGAGCGTGCCGATCCAAAGTGGCTGATCCCGCTGATCTGTCGTCTTGGCAATGTTCAGAAGCGCGACATTGGCAGCATCCGCATTGAGCAGGATCAGACCTATTTCCAGATCACGGATGAGAGCGTCGAGCGCTTCAAGTCCTGTGTTGCTGGGGCCGAGCCTGATGAAGTGACGATCGAGCCATCTGCCGAGCCTGCTGGCGGCGGTTATGGCTCGCGTGGCCGTAATCCGGGTGAAGGCAAGCGCTTCGGTCGTCCCGGTGGGGGCGGTGGCTTCAAGGGTGGCCCGCGTTCCGGCGGTGGTGGCGGATACAAGGGCCGTGGCGGCGCTGGTTTCAGCCGTTCCAAGTCCAGCGGTCCGACCGGTGAGGGAACGAGCCGCAAGCGCCGTTCCTGATCTGCCAGTCGGATCGAACTAAAAAGCCCCGCCGGATCAGTCCGGCGGGGCTTTTTCTTTTCAGGGCTTTTTGGAATCTTCCGCAAGGAGCGTATCCCGCGCGGCTCTCAACGTATCCGAGAGTTTTTCGTCTGGCACCTTGAGATGTAGCCCTTCCAATACTTCCAGAAGGGCTTCCGCCACCATCAGCCGTGCGACCCATTTATGATCGGCCGGAATGATGTGCCAGGGAGCCTCGGGCGTTGAGGTTGCCTGAATGGCGGCTTCATAGGCCTGTGTATACTCCTGCCATTTTCCGCGTTCGGCGAGATCGGAAGGCGAGAACTTCCAACGCTTTTCGGGTTGGGTCAGGCGTTTGAGAATACGTTTCTTCTGCTCATCCGCCGAGATATGCAGAAAGAGCTTTAGAATAACGATATTCTGATGCGTGAGATAAGTCTCAAAATGCCGGAGATCTGCCAGGCGGTGATCCCAGAAATCGGGGGTATCCGGGTCAAGGCCGCGTGCTCTGACGATATCGGGGTGGACGCGCGCAATCAGAACATCCTCGTAGTGGCTGCGATTGAAGACAGCAATTTCACCACGAGCGGGTGCCATCAGATGAACCCGCCACAGATCATCCCGCTTTTCCGCTGCCCCTGCCGGGGTCTTGAAGGATGTGACGTGAAATCCCTGAGGGTTCAGGCCGGAAAAGGCATGTCGGATGGCCCCATCCTTGCCAGCCGTGTCCATACCTTGCAGGACAACCAGAATCCCATGGGAGCCATGAGCGGCGAGACGGCCCTGCAGAACGGCCATCCGGTCCACGCACTCCCGGATACGGGTATGTGCGCTTTTCTTGTCATGCCCGATCCGGTCATCGGTCTTGAAATCAGAGAGGCGAAACTTGCTGCCATCAGTGATTTTCAGACGGGAGGGAATACCACTTTCAGCCGACATGCCGGTTCACCGCCAGTCCACCCGAGGCCTGACAAACAGGCATGATTTCCATGGTATTGACGTTCATGTGCCATGGCAGGCCGACCAGCCACGAGACGGTTTCGGCAATATCTTCCGGGGTGAGGGGAGTGGTGTCCTTGTAGACGTCTGCAGCTTTCCCATCGTCTTTCAGGCGGACATTGCTGAACTCGCTTCCCCCGCAGAGGCCGGGTTCAATATCCGTGACGCGGATCCGCTTGCCGAGAAGATCCGTGCGGAGGTTCTGGCTGAACTGGCGAACAAACGCCTTCGTGGCTCCATAAACGTTTCCGCCAGCATAAGGATAGGTTCCAGCTGTGCTGCCCAGTGTAAGAACATAGCCGGAATTCCGTTCGACCATGCCGGGAAGAAGGGCATGGGTAATTTCGACCAGACCGGAAATGTTGGTGGCAATCATGGTCTCCCAGTTTTCCACCTCCGCTTCCTGAGCGGGTTCCATACCGAGGGCGAGGCCAGCGTTGTTCACAAGAACATCAACAGTCTGCCAGCCTTCCGGTAGACTCGTGGGAAGCGTACGCAAGGCCGCTTTGTCCGTCATGTCCAGCGGGAAGGGAAGCAGGTTGTCACCGAGCTTTTTCTGGAGCGCATCAAGCCGTTCTGCTCGTCGCCCTGTTGCGATGACGCGGTGGCCATCCCGCACAAGGCGAGTGGCGATGGCGTGCCCGAAGCCTGCGGTAGCACCGGTCACGAGAACAGTCAGGGACATGGGGACCTCCATAAAACTCTCGACAGGGGAACGCTTGCAAAGAGGCAAGAGATGCACCCATCTTTAAGGAATGAAGAAAACACTCGCCGGACAGAATGACAACCTGACAGGCATGCTCCTGGTCGCCGCTCCGCAACTGGCGGAGACGGTCTTTGCCCAGAGCGTGATCTACCTGTGTGCTCATTCCCCTGAAGACGGGGCGATGGGGCTCATCATCAACCGTCGTCTGGCCCAGCCGGGGCTGGATGATCTTTTTGCCCAGCTGGGAATTGAACCCAATCCACCGGAGCGTCGTATTGCGGTCTGTATGGGCGGCCCGGTCGATCACTCGCATGGTTTTGTTCTTCACTCGACGGACTGGACCGGAGAAGGGAGTCTGGGCGTAAATGAACAGGCCACGCTTACAGCCAGTCTGGATGTGCTTCGGGATCTGGCCTCCGGGCAGGGTCCGAAGCAGGCGCTGATGGCTCTGGGACATGCTGCCTGGGGGCCGGGTCAGTTAGAAGAAGAAATCCTGCGGGATAGTTCCTGGTATGTGGTGCCAGCCAGTGACGAGATTGTTTTCGGGCTGGATCATGCGAAGAAATGGCGCAAGGCCCTGGCCGCCATCAATATTGATCCTCTGCTTCTGTCCGGAGCCGTTGGGGAAGCCTGATACCTGCCCGGCGTGATCAGCGCTCTATTTTTAAAAGGACACTGAAACCCGTGAACCAGACAACACGCATCCTGCATATCTATGAGCACTGCCCGTTCTGCGTGAAAGCTCTCATGATTTTCGGGCTCAAAAATATTCCGTTCGAGCGGCGCGTTTTTCTGAATGATGACGAAGCTGGCCCGATCAGCATGGTGGGTCGCAAGGTCGTACCGATCCTCGAAGAAAATGGGCGGTACATGCCCGAGAGCATGGATATCGTCTCCCATATCGATGGGATCGGTGAGCCTGTCCTGACAGGGCCAGTCCGGACAGAGATAGCGGACTGGCTGAAAGCAGGGGGCCGTGCGACGTACCGTCTTTTCCTACCGCGTGCTGTCTGCACGCCGCTGCCTGAATTTGCGACGACTTCAGCGCGTGCTGGTTTCATTCGACGCAAGGAAGAGTCGACGGGACCGTTCTGGGAAATTCTTGCAGACGGGTCCAAGGAGATCGCTGAACTGAATGCGTTGCTGGAGAAGCTGGCGCCGTTGATCCAGTCGCCGGAGGCAGTGAACGGCACTCTTTCGACAGACGATATCCATCTGTTTGCGCAGTTACACAGCATGTCCCTGATCAAAGGGCTTCGTTACCCATTAGAAGTCGAGGCATATCGTCAGACCATGTCCGAGAAATCAGGTGTTGGTCTTTTGGATATGTTTGCTGTTTGAGAACATCCGAGGCTGGCCTGAAAGAATTCCGGGGATACCCTGTCACGGCTTTTTCAGGTCATTCAGCAGTGTGGGTATAACTGATCCACACTGTGAGAGGGGAGAGATGTCTGGCTTTCTCGTTCTCTCCGCCTTTCCAAGTAAAAGCGTTTGAGTGGGACTGCCAAAATCCGCAAACTTGTCGTTGCGTCCGCGTCTTCGCGCGTTGTGAGGAAATGTTGCATAAAAACAACATGAAGACGGTAGTACGTGGAAATATGATACGTATCATTTTCGAAAAACTAAGAAACGAATATAGATAACGTCGTAACTATTTGTGTCATTTTGATGCAGAGTTTTTATTTTAACAGATTACGGATTATCTGATGCGATCGTTCAGCCTGCTTCGTCCCTTCTGTCATGCGGGAAGCAGGACACTGACAGGATTGCTTCTCGGTACGGTTTCGACTCTCGGGTTCGTGCAGGAAGCACAGGCAGCGTCAGATACGCAGGCAATTTCAGGCTCATTTACTGGAACTACAGTCGATCAGGTCTATGACGGTCCGGTGTCCGTGGATGGCCTGCTGACTCTTAAAAACGGCGCAAAACTGACGACAACGGCGCAAAACTGACGACGCCCTCAATGATTGCGGGCCCAGGGCCAGATGGATCGGCTCTTGTCACGGTTACGGGAAGTGGGAGTGCGCTCTCAACAAGCGGCAACCTGATTGTCGGGGCCGCGCCCGAGGCTTACATTGGAACGACACTGACAATGGCGTCCGGTGGTGCCGTAATGGCCGGAAACATCATCGCAGGCCAAGGTGATGGCACTCTTGGAACCCTGAATGTCACGGCGAACAATAGCGGTGATACCACCCGACTGACGACCAACAATCTGTTTCTCGGCACTGAAGGCGGAAATGCTGCCCTGAATGTCACCGGTCAGGGCACCGGTGTCGCCACAGTGCATGTCGATGGTCAACTGGTTGTCGGTAAGCCGGACGCTATTGATGGGCTTGGTGCCAATACCGTTTACATTGCCGGGGGCGGTGTTCTGGAAGTTGGCGGTACGAACGGCGTTCAGGTTTCAGGCAGTAAAAGCGATTACACGTTTACGCTGGCTGGCGGGACCTTGCGCGCAATCGGTGCAGACCTGACGACGGATGCCAACATCACGCTCGGTCGGACGACGGGGACGTCTATTCTCGATACGGGCAGCTTCGACATGCGTCTGAGTGGGACTGTCACGGGGAGTTCAAACCTTACCAAGACCGGGGCCGGCACCTTAACCATGACGGGAGATACCCAGTATGCCCATGGTGTGGAATCTCCGCCCAACACGTTTATTCGGGAAGGAATGCTCGCAGCGTCTCCGTTAAGCCTGCGGGGCGTTGGAACGATCCAGAACGACAGTACCCTTTTGATCGACCGCGCACTGTATACTGGCTCCCTGACGACTTGGCCCGATATGGTCTTCAATACGATTACGGGCACTGGCCAACTGGTCAAAGCGGGCTCCGCAACTGTCACGCTGACAACGGACAATTCCTATACAGGCGCAACAGTGGTCCGAGAGGGTGTTCTTCAGCTTGGTACGGGCGCCAAGACGGGAAGTATTGGCAAGACAAGCGGCATTGAGCTTCTGGATCCGTCGTCCAATCTCACTGTCTATCACAGCAATGATCTGACAATTGCGTCGCCAATTACGGGCGTCGGTTCTGTCACACAAAAGGGGACTGGTAATCTCACGTTGGCTGCGGCCAACAGCTACACCGGTGGGACGCAGGTTCAGGCTGGGACGCTGACAGGAACGACACAGAGCTTCGGCAGTGGTGCGATCGGCACGGCGTCTGGTACCACCCTGTCGCTGAATCAGTCCACGGATGGTGTTCTGGCCAACCTGGTGTCTGGTGACGGGCAGCTGGTGAAGCAGGGGAGTGGCAATGCCACACTGGCAGCTGCCAATAGCTACACGGGTGGAACGCAGGTTCAGGCTGGGACGCTGACGGGAACGATACAGAGCTTCGGCAATGGTGCGATCGGCACGGCGTCTGGTACCACCCTGTCGCTGAATCAGTCCACGGATGGTGTTCTGGCCAACACAGTGTCTGGTGACGGACAGTTGGTGAAGCAGGGCAGTGGCAATGTCACGCTGGCTGCTGCCAACAGCTACACGGGTGGAACGCAGATTCAGGCCGGTACGTTGACAGGAACGACGCAGAGTTTTGGGAGTGGAGCAATTGGGGCCACCGCTGGCGCCACTTTGTCTCTGAACCAGTCAGCAGATGGCGTATTGGCCAACACGGTGTCTGGCGACGGACAACTGGTGAAGCAGGGAAGCAGCAACGTCACGTTGGCGGGCATCAATAACTATACCGGCGGAACGCAGGTTCAGGCGGGTACGTTGACGGGAACCACCCAGAGCTTCGGTAGTGGAGCGATCGGCACGGCGTCTGGTACCACCCTGTCGCTGAATCAGTCCACGGATGGTGTTCTGGCCAACATGGTTTCTGGTGACGGACAGCTGGTGAAGCAGGGAAGCGGCACTGTTACCCTCACAGGCTTCAACAGCTACACCGGGGGAACATCCATTCAGATGGGTACGCTGGCTGGCAGTGCTCAGGGCTTCGGGACTGGGGCGGTTGATGCTGCGGCAGGAACGAGCCTGCTTATAAATTCAGGGGGCACCTTTCATAATAGCCTTGTGGGAGAGGGGCGCTTTGTGAAGGTGGGGCAGGGTACCCTGTCCTACACAGGCGACGGTGCAGCGTTCACGGGAAACACGGATGTCGGTCAGGGAACGCTTTCCGTGGACGGAAATCTGCAACACTCCACCGTGACTGTTGAAAATACTGCTGCGCTGTCCGGAACGGGCCTGATTGGGAATGCAGTCGTGCAGGGTGTGTTTGCACCCGGATCTGGCGCTTTTGATGCTCTGCATGTCGCGGGAAATGTCTCTATGCAGGGTGGTTCTACATTGGCCGTGAATGTCGGGTCCGATCTGCAGTCAAGCCAGGCGCTGGTCGCTGGAGCATTTGCGATTGCTCCCGGTGCGACACTCGCGGTGACGGCACAGGACGGAGCGGCGCTGTCAGTCGGGCAGCATTACACGCTCGTTCAGGTGCTGGGTGGCGTGACAGGACAGTTTGCCCAATACGATCAGACAGGGCTTGTGAACACACATTCCCTGCTTCTGATGACGCAACCTGCTTATACTGCCGATGAAGTGCAACTGGTGCTGGCGCGGAATACCAGCCGTAGTTTCGGATATGGTTCGACTACGCGAAACCAGCAGGCAGCGGGTTACGGTCTTGATGGGTTGGCCGTGACCGCTGGCGGTCTGGCGCTGACAGACACGGTTGCGGGGCTGAGCGATCAGCAGCGTTATCGGGCTCTCAACGCGCTGTCCGGGGAAATCAATGCCAGCGCTAAGGCGGCAATGATCAATGACGCCTTCTATATCCGGGATGCGGCATTGAATCGCCTGGATTGTGCGGATGACGTCCTGCGCCAGACCGGAGCCGATGAGAAATCAGGAGCGTGCAGAACGGCCAACGGGCATCGTCTGAGTGTCTGGGGGACGGTCTACGGCGCGAAGGGGCAAAATAGCGGAACCGCTTCTGCTGCAAGGTTGTCCAACAGTTCTGTCGGCTGGATCATGGGGGCTGATACGCGGCTCGGTGAGTGGCGTGTTGGTGGGCTGCTAGCCTATGGCTGCAGCATGTTCTCCAGTGGAGAAGGCCGCAACGCCTCCGGTCACTCCAATAATGCAACGCTGGGTGCTTATGGTGGAACCGACTGGCGCGTTGGTGGTCTGACCCCGGATGCGCGCGTGACCCTAAAGCTGGGTGCTGATTATACCTGGAATGTGATGGATATTCGCCGAACCGTTCAGATGGCGGGATATCAGTCTCGGACGAACAGCAGTCCTCTGGGTGGGACCGGACAGGTCTACGGCGAAAGCGGTTATCGTATCGTTGTGAAGGCAGCGCGTACGCCTGTCGAACTTGAGCCGTTCGTGCGTATGACATACCTGAATTATCAAGCTGACGGCTTCCATGAGCATGGTGGGGCAGCACTAAAAGTTCAGGGGATGGATCAGAGCCTCGGATATTCAACATTTGGCCTGAAGGCGGCGACATCTCTGCGCTGGGGCTCGATGGTGGTCATTCCAAATACCATGCTTGCCTATCGCCACGCGTTTGGCATGACGAACACGACGGCCCGGGAAAACTTTGCAGGCCTTCAGGGCTACAGCATGGATGTTGCCGGTACACCGATTGCGACAGATGCTGCGGTGCTGAAAGCCGGTCTGAGTGCCAAACTGGCAGATCGGGTCAATGTCAGCGTGGATTACATCGGACAGTACGGCAATCATCTGACCACAAGTGGCGGCAGCGGAACGGTCTCTTACCGCTGGTAACATGATTGAAAGCACCGCTGACTTTCACGAGGGCAGCGGTGCTATTCCAAGGCTGGCAGATGTCTGACTAGGCACAGCCAGAAAGCACGGTTACGCTTCCGTATCTGATTCAGGAGAGACGGATGCGGAAAAGTACCGGAGCGATATTGTCACTGGCCTTGATGGCGGGGAGTGCACTGGCGGCAACACCAGACCATCAGGCGGCCACGCAGCAGGCTCTTGATCTCGCGGAAAAATCCATCGCCCTTCGCTCGGTCGCCGGGAATGGTAACCAGACGCCTCAGGTGGCTGCTCTTTTCAGGGACGCCCTGATCAAGGGAGGTTTTGCGCCCGCAGATGTCGTTATCACCCCTTATAAAGACACGGCGTACCTCATCGCGCGTTGGCCGGGCAGTGACCCCGCTCTGAAGCCTCTGGTCATTTCCGGTCATATGGATGTGGTGGAAGCCAAAGCGTCTGACTGGATGCATGATCCGTTCAAGCCCCAGATTGAAAACGGCTATCTGCTCGGGCGCGGTTCAACCGACATGAAGCTCGATGATACGCTGGCGATTGCCGCGCTTCTGGAGCTAAAAAAAGAAGGCTACAAGCCGCGTCGTGACATCATTCTCGAGTTCTCGGGCGATGAGGAAACGACGATGGCGACCGGCGCTATCATTGCGAGCAAGCTGGCCAATGCGGAACTTGTCCTGAATATGGATGGCGCTAATGGCACGCTGGATGAAAAGACTGGAAAGCCGGATTACTTTACATGGGAAGGTGCGGAGAAGACCTACGCTGATTTCCGCCTGACTGTGACCAATCCGGGTGGTCATTCTTCCGAACCGCGTGCTGTTAACGCGATTGATGAACTTGCGGCTGACCTGCTTCACATTCAGCAGCATCGCTTCAAGCCGGAACTGAACGATCTGAGCCGGAGCTATTTCGTGAATGCAGCCCGGTGGCAGAAGCCGGATATTGCATCGGCCATGAAAGCGTTTGCGGCCAATCCGTCTGATGAAAAAGCCATCCGCACGCTTTCTGCGGACCCGGCGTTCATCGGACGGATTGGAACGACCTGCGTCGTGACCATGATTGATGGTGGACACGCCTTGAATGCGCTTCCGCAGCGGGCGACGGCGAATATCAACTGCCGTATTTTTCCCGGTCACCCACGGGCGGCCATCATGGAAGAACTGCGCCAGGCCGCTCATGATCCGGGTATGACGATTGAAGACGCAACGGAAGGGTCTGTGGAAACGGCAGCATCCCCAATGCGACCGGATGTCGTGCAGGCCATTGAGCATGGCATGCACGTTGCTTATCCGGGTGTTCCGGTTTTTGCGGCCATGTCTTCAGGGGCGAGTGACAGTATGTGGTTCCGTTCTCATGGCGTGCCGAGCTATGGAGTCAGCCCGATTTTCATCAAAAACTCTGACTCGTTCATGCATGGCCTGAATGAACGCACGCCTGTGTCGGCCATTGCTCCGGCTATGGAAGATCTGCTGGTGCTCATCCCCGATCTGTCTCACTGACAACAGAACAGCGTCTTCGGAAGTGTCGAAGACGCTGTTTTTCAGAAGGCTCAGGGTTTCAGAACGTCACCCAGAAATTCTGCCCGTCTCTGCGTGACGCGGGCGCGGAGGATCGGGTCTGGCAGCATATGCGTGCCGGGCAGAAGCAGAAGATCGTAGGGCTTTCCGGCTTTTAGAAGCGCCTGCGTCAGCTTCATCGTGTTTTCGAAATAGACATTATCGTCCGTCAGGCCGTGCATGAGCAGCAGAGGGCGTTTCAGTTCGTCGGCATAAGTCAGGACATTGCTTTTGCGATATCCGTCAGCGTCGTTCTGCGGTGTGTCGAGATAGCGTTCGGTATAGGCGGTGTCATAATCCGCGAAATCGACCGGTGGCGCGCCAGCAACGCCGACTTTGAAGACATCTGGGCGGCGAATTGTCGCCATGGCGGTGAAATAGCCACCGAAAGACCATCCGTAGACACCAACACGGGTCAGATCGAGTTCAGGGTAGGTTTTACCGAGCGCCTGAAGACCGTCGATCTGATCCTGAAGAGGGGCGTCAATCAGATTACCTTTGATGGCGCGCTCGAAATCATGATCCCGGCCGGGTGTTCCGCGCCCGTCCAGCGTGACGACGACATAGCCCTGATTGGCAAGGCATTGTTCTTCCATGAAGCTTGATGGCGTATCGTGCACGAGTTTGACGCCCGGGCCGCCGTAGACCGACAGCACAACAGGATAGTGATGTCCTTTCTGGAAATGCTCCGGTCGGATGACGGCGGCATCAAGCTGACGTTCACCTGCCGTTGTGAACTGAACATGGACGGGAAGGTGAGGGGGCTGTGCAACGCCGGGCAGCGTGGCGAGGATTTTGCCTTTTGCATCGCGGAGCAAGGTGCGTCGAGTACCATCGGCGGAGGCGAAGCTATCGACCATCAGGCGATGAACGCCTGGAGTGAAATGGATGGTGTGGGTGCCGGCTTCTGTTGCGAGAGGCGTTGTTTTGCCGTCAGCCAGAGAAATACGGACGACCTGATTATCGATCCGGTTCGGGCGCACCGTAACAACGACACTGTTGCTGTCGGCGTCATAATCATTGAACGCGACGTAGGGTGTCGTGTCCGGAGTAAGAATCCGCTTCAGGGAGCCGTCGGCAGCGTGATGTTCAAGCTGCCAGGTTTTTCCGCGTTCGGAGGCCCACAGGAAGCCTTGTCCGCCATTCAGAACAACCGGGAGAGCCTGCGCACCAGCCGCTTCCCGTGGGTTCAGGTTTAGCCACGTTTTGTCGGCTTCTGCGAGCAGGACGGAGGTTTTCCCGGTTGCCGGATCGACGGAAACAACCTGTTCTTGCGTTTGTTGGCGGTTCAGGACAACAAGGAACAGGCCGCCGTTTTTCCGCCAGACTGCACGGGCCATGTAAGGCCATGCATCATGGTCCCAGCTAATCCAGCGTGTCTCGCCGCCCTTGGTACTGATGAGGCCGAACCGTGTGCGGGCATTGGGCGTTCCCGCACGGGGATAGCGGAATTCGACAGGGGCAGCCTGCGGTGTTTCCGGGTTGGTGATGTAGTGTTTTTCAACAGTGCCGGAATCCGCTTCCTCGAACAGGATCGTCTGGCTGTCCGGGGACCACCAAGCACCGTCCGGCCGTTCCAGTTCTTCCGCCGCTGCAAATTCGGCGAGGCCGTTTGTCAAGGTTGGTGTGCCTGTTGTGGTCAGGCGTGTCTGGGCACCGCTGACGAGATCGACGGCATAGAGATCATTTTCGCGAACCGCGGCGATAGTCTGGCCATTCGGAGACAGGCGCGGGGCAATCCAGTTGCCATCAATGGAAGAGACGCGCCCGTCATCAGTGGCGATCCGGATGAGGCGACCACCCTGAGAGGCCAGGATTGTGCCGCCGTCTTCGCTCATCTGATAGTCCGTGATGCCGGACATGGATTGGCGGGCACGCTCGCGCCGGGCTTTTTCTTCTACGGACAGGTGTTCCGGACCGGCTTCGGGAGCGGCCAGTTCGTGAAGGGTATGATCCGGGAGGTCGTAGCGGAACAAGTGCAGGCGTGTGTCGAACGGTCCGGAGCGCAGGAACAGGACTGAATGTCCATCCGGAGTGACTTCGGCGTGGTTCGGCAGTCCGAGCGTGCCGTTTCGTGTTTTGGCAAGATCGACCATGCAGGCGGCCGGTTCGGCGGCTTTGACAGGCATGGCAGCCAGCAGGGATGGGAGAAACGCGCAGGACAGCAGGGCTCTGCGGAGACGGAATGACGGCATGGCGGCTCCGGATCGAAGGATTTTGACATCAATCATGGACTGGCCTGCTGATCCTGAACAGAGTGCCTGCACATGAGAGGCCGGGTTGCTCACGATTATGGGAGCAGGTTGGAATTTACCGAGACCGATGCGCCAGTGGAGTGTTGTCTGTCATGGTGTGTCTCAGAAGAGGAACCTGATGGATATGCAGTATCGTCAGCTAGGTCGTTCTGGCCTCAAGATTTCCGCTCTTAATTTTGGCTCTGTCACATTTGGTGGGCAGGGTGACTTCGCCGCGACGGGTAATATTGATGTTTCGGAGGCCACCCGCATGGTGGATCTCTGCGTCGAGCATGGGGTGAACATGTTCGATACCGCCGATGCCTATTCCGGCGGTGAAGCTGAAGAAATTCTGGGGCGTGTTTTGAAAGGGCGCAGCAGGGAACTGCTTGTGACCAGCAAGGTTCGGTTCCCAACAGGAAAAGGTCCGAACGAGCAGGGCCTGTCCCGGCATCATATTCTCAATGCCTGTGAAGATAGTCTGCGTCGGCTGGGTCGCGATCATATCGACCTGTATTATCTGCATGAATGGGACGGGCTGACGCCGGTTGAGGAAACGCTGGAAGCGCTTCAGACCCTCCGGGATCAGGGCAAGATCCGTTATGCGGGCATTTCCAACTTTGCAGGCTGGCAGGCCATGAAGCTTCTGTCCGCGGCGGAGCGGGATCGGTTGATTACGCCCGTTTCCGAGCAGATCTATTATTCTCTGGAAGCGCGAGACGCCGAGTATGAGCTGCTGCCGCTAGCAGTGGATCAGGGCCTGGGTGTTCAGATCTGGAGCCCGCTGGCCTGTGGGTTGCTGACGGGTAAGTATCGTCGCGGAAAGACCGCCCCGGCCGATAGCCGCCGCATCTCAGGATGGCCAGAGCCAGAAGTTCGGAATATCGAGAAGCTTTACGATACCGTCGAGGTTCTGGTTGAGATTGCCGAGGAGCATGCTGTTTCAGCGGCTCGGGTGGCGCTGGCATGGCTGCTGCACAAACCGGGGGTGACGTCTCTGGTTATTGGTGCGCGTAAGGAAAGCCAGCTTCTGGATAATCTGGCAGCGGCTTCGCTCCGTCTAACCAAGGCACAGGTTGCACGGCTGGACGATGTCAGTGCGCCTGATCTGATTTATCCGTACTGGCACCAGCAACGAAACGCCTTTGATCGGCTGTCAGAGGCTGACATGGTGTTGCATGGGCCTGCGAAACGTCATCGGGAGGCCCTTGAAACGAAAAAATGAGTGCCTAAATATTCATCACCGGTCGTCGCCTTCGGGGGCGGCCGAGACATCATATGCCGCCGATACGGGGCATGAGAGGACATATCGGAATGGACATTCAGAAGTTTACGGAACGCAGCCAGGGTTTTCTTCAGGCTGCACAGACTATTGCCCTTCGGGATTACCATCAGCAGTTGACGCCGGAGCATTTGCTCAAGGCCCTGCTGGATGACGAACAGGGTGCTGCGTCCGGCCTGATCCGCGCAGCAGGCGGCGATCCGAAAGTTGTTCAGGCCGCCAATGATGCGGCGCTTGCCAAACTGCCAAAAGTTCAGGGTGGTGGTGCTGGTCAGCCGCAGGCCACACCTGATTTCGTGCGTCTGCTGGACTCTGCCGAAGCCGCAGCAAAGAACGCTGGTGACACTCATGTTGCGCAGGATCGACTGCTAGTGGCGATTGCCGCCAGTAACTCTCCTGCAGGTAAGGCGCTTGTTGAAGGCAAGGCTGATGCCAGTGCGCTGGAGCGTGCTGTCGCCCAGATCCGCAAGGGCCGCACTGTGACCAGCGCATCTGCTGAAAACACGTTTGATGCATTGAAAAAATATGCTCGCGATGTGACGGCAGTGGCGCAGGCTGGCAAGCTTGATCCGGTTATTGGTCGTGATGAAGAAATCCGCCGGGCTATTCAGGTTCTGGCGCGCCGTAGCAAGAACAATCCGGTTCTGATCGGTGAGCCGGGTGTGGGTAAAACCGCGATCGTTGAAGGTCTGGCGCTGCGTATCGTCAACGGCGACGTGCCCGAGGCTCTCCGCAACAAGAAGCTGATGTCGCTCGACATGGGCGCTTTGATTGCCGGTGCGAAATTTCGTGGTGAGTTCGAGGAACGTCTGAAGGCTGTTCTCAAGGAAGTTGAGACCGCAGAAGGCGAAATCATTCTCTTCATTGATGAAATGCATACGCTGGTCGGCGCTGGGCGCTCCGATGGTGCGATGGATGCGTCCAACCTCATCAAGCCGGAACTGGCCCGCGGTACGCTTCACTGCATCGGTGCGACCACACTTGATGAATACCGGAAGTACATTGAGAAGGACGCAGCTCTTGCCCGTCGCTTCCAGCCGGTTTTCGTCGGTGAGCCGTCCGTTGCGGATACGATTTCGATCCTGCGTGGCATCAAGGAGAAGTACGAGCTTCACCATGGTGTTCGCATCACGGATAACGCCATCGTTTCCGCCGCAACGCTTTCCAACCGTTATATCACGGATCGCTTCCTGCCGGACAAGGCTATCGATCTGATCGACGAGGCTGCCAGCCGTCTGCGGATGCAGATCGACAGCAAGCCGGAAGCTTTGGATGAGCTTGATCGCCGTATTATTCAGCTGAAGATCGAGCGTGAGGCCAT